>Ga0074045_10000272_pt1 | contig 49526 bp, 47 predicted proteins | sample BogForMeECP23OM2_FD_94442 | JGI IMG/M metagenome (GOLD analysis project Ga0074045, IMG submission 94442) | Bog forest soil microbial communities from Calvert Island, British Columbia, Canada - Bog Forest MetaG ECP23OM2 | ecosystem: Environmental > Terrestrial > Soil > Wetlands ... | reverse complement strand
GGCAACCGGCTGTCCGTCCGACCCGGCCGCATCGCCGAGCGGCCAGCGCATCCCGCCTTCGGCCTCCACATGCATGTTTCCCGGGTCGCGGCGCACCGTTCCTTCGATTACATTCATTGCCGGCGAGCCGATGAATTGCGCGACGAACAGATTTCCCGGGCGATCGTAGAGATCGAGCGGCGTGCCGATCTGCTCTACGCGTCCATCGTGCATGACCACGATCCGGTCCGCCATCGTCATGGCCTCGACTTGATCGTGCGTCACATAGACGGTCGTCGTTTTCAATCGCTGGTGCAATGCCTTGATCTCGCCGCGCATCGCCACGCGCAGCTTTGCATCCAGGTTCGACAGCGGCTCGTCAAAGAGAAACACCTTCGGGTCGCGCACGATCGCCCGGCCCATCGCCACGCGCTGCCGCTGCCCTCCGGACAACTCGCGCGGAAAGCGTTTCAGATACGGCTCGAGATTCAGGATCCGAGCCGCTTTCGTCACGCGATCCTGGATGGTCGCTGAGGGAGCCTTGCGCAATTTTAGACTGAAGGCCATGTTGTCCGCGACGGTCATGTGCGGATAGAGAGCATAGCTCTGAAAGACCATCGCGATGTCGCGATCTTTCGATTCCATGTTGTTGACAACCTTGCCATCGATGGCGATCGTCCCGCCGGATATCTCTTCGAGCCCGGCCAGCATGCGCAGCAAGGTCGACTTGCCGCACCCTGACGGGCCGACTAGCACCATGAACTCCCCGTCCCGGATATCGAACCCGATGCCGTGGATGACCTTCGTGCTGCCGAACGTTTTTTCGATGTTCTGGAACGTTACCGATGCCATGATTCCACCTCAGCGCAATCCTGGACCTTCAGCTCTTTACCGCGCCCTCGGTCAGCCCGCCGACCATATAGCGCTTGAACGCATAATAGATCGCCGCCGGCGGGAGTGCATAGATGAGGCCGACGGTCATCAGCAGCTCCCACGGCGAGTCGTCGGCGGCAAGGAAGTTCCCGAGCGCGACCGACAAGGTGATCTGGGTGTCGTTGGACAGCAGCAGGAACGCGTACAGGTATTCGTTCCATGCAAGCAACAGCGCATAGGTGCCGATCGCGACCAGCGACGGCATCATCAGCGGCAGGTAAACAAGGCGGAACAGCTGGGGCGGTGACGCGCCGTCGATACGGGCTGCCTCGTCGAGTTCGTAGGGGAGCTTGTCGGATGCCTGCTTGAGCACCCAGATCGAATAAGGAGCGGCGATGGTCACCATCGCCAGAATGAGCGACCACTGGTTGTTCAGCAGCCCGTAGTTGCCCATCGTCTTGTACATCGGCACGGCGAGGAACGCAGCCGGGATGAAATAGGTGAATAACGCCAGGTTCATGACCGTGCGGCCCCCACGGAGCCTGAGCCGGCTGATGGCGAATGCTGCGCCGGTGGCGACGATGAGCGTCAACACCCCGACCGTGACCGCGATCAGGAGCGAGTTCCACAGCTGCAGCCAGAAGTGACTCAGATAGTAATGCTGCTCACGGAAGACGACCTCGAAGTTGTGCAACGTCGGATGGTCCGGCCAAAGCGCTCCGGCAAACGCCGAATCCTTCGGCGAGATCGCAAATAGAACCAGATGATAGATCGGAAGCAGCGTCCATATGAGCACCGGAATGCCGACGAGCAGCAGCTTCGCTTCCGTGCTCGCCTGACGCCACGTCCATTTCATTTGGACAGCCGTTTCATCATGAAATAGACCAGCGGCAGCACAAGCGGCAGCGCACACACGATCGCCGCCATCGACAGGTCGACCTGGTCGAGGCGCAGGTAGCGGATGCCCAGCGTCGCCAGCACATGCGTCAGATCCGCCGGCCCCCCTCCGGTCAGCAGGTATACGCTGTTGAAGTCGCCTAGCGTCCAGATCATCGACAGGATCGACGACGTAAGGTAGAGCGTCTGCAGCGAGGGCCAGGTGATCCATTTGAACTTCTGCCAACTCGACGCGCCGTCGACCGATGCTGCCTCGTAGAGCTCTCCCGGGATGGCGAGCCGCCCCGCGATGAGTATGAGCGTCCAAAAAGGCAGCGACTTCCAGATGTGGACGAGGATTGCCATCGACAATGCGATCCAGGGATCGTTGAGCCAGTTCGGTCCGTCGGCCCCGGTAAGCTTGAAGATCACATGATTGACGATGCCCCACTCCGGGTTGAGCATGAAGCGGATCGACAAAATCGTCGGGATCGACGGCACCGCCCAGGGCAGGATGAAGACGAGCGACAGCCACTTGATCCAGGTCCGCGCCTGGATGAAGAAGCCGGACAGAAACAATGCGACGACCATCTTCAGGTTGATGCCGACGATCAGAAACAACAACGTGTTGATGACGGCGCGGCCGAATATGGGATCATCGACCAGTCTGACGTAGGTTGCGGGTTGGCGCGCGAGCCAGAGACCGTAGCCAACCGGATACAACACGAAAAGCGCAAACACCAGCACGTAGGGGGCGATCATGATGATGCCCCACGTCTGCCAAGTCGACAGACGTCGTTTCGCCGGTCCCGCTGGCAGCGCCGGCTCCGCGCGGGGAAGAGCGAGCGTCGACACGCGTGCCCTGCGGCTTAGCCTGGAGTGAACCGCCGGCGCTAGCCGGCGATGGCCTTGATGCGGGCGATCATCTCGTCGACGGCCTGGTTCACAGGCACCTTTTCGCTGACGACGCGATTCATCGCCTTGGCCCAGACATTCTCGTTGTTAACAATCGTGAACTTGTAATTCTTGGTGAACTCGAAGGTCACCGTGCCGGCGTGAAACTGGTTGTACACCGCCAGGCGATGCCGGTCAGCCTTCCAGAACGGCCGCTCGGCCGCGACTTTGGTGACCGGATACCACCGTCCGAGCGCGCCCTCGACATACGGCGTCAGATTCTCTTCCTGCAGCAGGAAGGCGACAAACTCTTTCGCGCGCTTCTTGTTCTTCGAGTTCTCGAACACCACGCCCGTCTTGATTGCGGCGCGATAGACCATCTTCGATCCATCGGGTTTGTTGGGAAAGCCCGACGTGACGATCAGCTCGTAGTAGTTCTTCTTTGCCTGCGCCCGCTGTTCGTCCGACAGCGTCGTATTGTTGGCGTCATCGAGCCACTTGGCCGCGATCGAGATCGTGGCGTTGTGGGTCATCACGGTCGTCTTGTTATGGAAGGCGACGTTGTTATCCGGATCCTTCCACGATGTCGACGACGGCGGCGTGCAACCCTTGATGTACACGTCGGTGTAATCCTTGAGTGCGTTGACCAGACCCTGCTTCACTTTGGGGTCGTCGAGCAGCAGCTTGCCGTTGTCATCGACGAGCTTGACGTTGTACGCGTCGGCAAAGGTCAGGAACGAGTAAAACGAATCGCTCGAATCGACGCCCATCGGCTGGCCAATGCCATAGAGACGCTGGCCCGTCTTCTGGCGCAATGCCGGCTGCACCTTGTCGCACCAGAACGACCAATAGTCCTTCCATCCGGTCGGAATGTCCGATTCCTTGAAGCCGGCCGTCGCCAGCATGTCGATCCAGTACTGGATGTGCATGGTCTGCTGCTTCAAGGGAAACGCGTAATACGCGCGTTTCTTCGCCTTGTCGCTGTACAGATACGTGGTCTCGAGCGTGTTGGGTAAAAACCGGTCCTTCATCGGCGTGAGGACGTCGGAGAGGTCCTCGAGCTTGCCGTCAAACGCCCACTTGCCGGTAACCTGGAAGTCGTAAACGTCGGCGAAGGCAACGTCGGGCACCGTACCGGCGTCGAGCGCCGAAACGGTCTTCGGAATCATGTCCTGCACCGGATATTGCGACAACTCGACCTTGACCTTGGTCTTATCCTCGAACTTCTTGATTGCCGCGAGCAACGCGTCGTCCTCGGACTTGTAGAAGCCCTTGGCCCACCAGACGGTCAGCGTTTCCTGTGCCATCGCCTGTCCCGCGATTGCGAAGACAAATGCGGCGACGATGCCGGTGAAGAACTTGTTCATCGAATTCCTCCTAACAATTGACGTATTATTTTGCGTTGCCTGATCGCGCGCGCTCCGCGGTTAAGAAACCGGCCCCATCGCTTCAACGTGGCCGCCGTATTTCACATGACCGCGCCGAGGTACCACGGCACGAATTCATTCTGCCCGTAGCCGTGCATTTCGCTCTTGGTCTTCAGTCCGGATGCGGTGTCGAGCATCAGGCGGAAGAAGCGTTCTCCCATCTGTTCGACTGTGGAGGTGCCGTCGACGATCTCGCCGCAATTGATGTCGATATCCTCCTCCTGCCGGTTCCACAATGCAGTATTGGTCGCCAGCTTGAGCGATGGCGCCGGGGCACAACCGTACGCCGAGCCGCGACCGGTGGTGAAGCAGATCATGTTCGCTCCGCCCGCAACCTGGCCGGTAGCCGACACCGGGTCGTAGCCCGGAGTGTCCATGTAGACGAATCCCTTGGCGGTGACCGGTTCGGCGTACTCGTAGACCGCGACCAGATTGGTCGTGCCCCCCTTCGCAACCGCGCCGAGCGACTTTTCCAGGATCGTGGTCAATCCTCCGGCCTTGTTCCCCGGCGAGGGGTTGTTGTTCATCTCCCCCTTGTTGCGCAGCGTGTAATCCTCCCACCACTTGATGCGCTCGATCAGTTTCTCGCCGACGTCGCGTGCGGCTGCACGGCGCGTAAGCAGGTGCTCGGCCCCGTAGATCTCGGGGGTTTCCGAGAGGATGGCCGAGCCGCCGTTGCGCACCAGCAGATCCACCGCGGCGCCGAGAGCCGGGTTGGCCGTAATGCCGGAATAGCCGTCCGAGCCGCCGCATTGCAAGCCGACGATGAGATGACTCGCCGGCACGCTCTCGCGCCGGACCTGATTGGCGTGCGGCAGCATCTCCCGGATCATGGCGACGCCTCTGGCGATCGCTTTTGCCGTTCCCCCGGTGTCCTGGATGGAAAAGGTGCGCAAAAGGGGGCCCTCGTCCAGCTTCTGGGCGCCGAGCAAGGCGCTGATCTGGTTGGCCTCGCAGCCCAGCCCCACGATAAGCACAGCGGCGAAGTTGGGGTGTCGCGCGTAACCGCCGAGCGTACGCCGGAGCACCTGCATGCTTTCACCGTTGACATCCATACCGCAGCCGCTGCCGTGCGTCAGGGCGACGACGCCGTCGACGTTGGCAAAGGCGTCGAGCGCGCCGGACTTGAACGTGTCGGCGATGCCGTGCGCCACGGTCGCGGAACAATTGACCGTGGACAAAATGCCGATATAGTTGCGTGTCGCCACGCGCCCGTCGCCACGCACGATGCCCTGAAACGTCGCGGGCGCTTCGACGTAGCGCGTTGGCTTCGCGTCGGCGCCAAAGGCGTAATCGCGCGCGAACTCGCCCATCGCCAGATTGTGCAGGTGCACATGCTCACCTGCAGCGATCGGACGTTTGGCGAAACCGATGATCTGGTTGTAGCGCTTGACCGGCGCGCCGGCGGCAAGCGCCCGGGTTGCGACCTTGTGCCCGGGCGGCACCAATCCGGACACCCTGACGTTCTCCTCGAGCAACACCGTCCCCGAAACGAGTTGCTGCCGCGCGATGACCACATCGTCGTCGCGATGTAGCCGAATCGTCAATGAGGTCTTGGTCAGCATGGGATCTGCTCCAGCCGGATGGATGCCATTCTAGACGCCTTCCGGCGACGGTGGTTCAAGGACGAAAAGGCCATGGCTAGGCGGGGATCAACTGCACCTTCGTACTGCGCGTTTTGTCCCTGGCGAGCTCAAAGGCCTTGGCGGCTTCGGCAAGAGGAAACTGGCCGGATAGCAGCGGCCGTACGTCGATGCGACGCGATGCGATGTACTCGACCGCCCAATCGAACTCGATTCCCCAGCGGAACGCACCCTTGAAGTCAAGTTCCTTCACCAGGATCTCGTTGACGAGAAAGGGCAGCGGTTCGTGCGGCAGCGTCCCGACCTGGACGATGGTGCCGCCGCGCTTGACGGCCGACAAGCAGCCCTTGAGCGCAGCGAAACTGCCCGAGGCCTCGAACGCGATATCAAATCGGGACGATGGGAGCGCATCGGCTTCCTTGTCCGCGCGAAGCGTGTGCGTCGCGCCAACCGCGCGCGCAGTTGCGAGCGGCCGGTCAAGGACGTCGGCGGCGGTCACGCAGGTCGCGCCGGCAAGACGCGCCGCGATCACCGTGAGGCAGCCGATCGTGCCGGCGCCCATGACGAGCACGCTCCGGCCTAGCAACGCGCCGGCGCGGGCGACCGCATGCAAGCCGACCGCCAGGGGTTCGGCGAACGCCAGTTCGCCCAGACTCACCTCGCCGCAAACCGGATAGCACTGACGCTCGCCCAAGACGAAATACTCGGCAAACATGCCCTGCACGTGCGGATAAAGGCTCGCGCTGCCGAGGAAGCGCATGTTGCGGCAGAGGTGCTCGCGGCCTTCACGGCAGTAGTCGCAATGGGCGCAAGCTTGGGAAGGACTCACCGCGATCTTGTCGCCGGGCTTCACCCGCGTGACGCCCTCCCCGATTTTCGCCACGATTCCCGATGCCTCGTGTCCAGGAATCAGCGGCTCGCGGACGACAAAGCTGCCGTTCCTGCCGTCGAAGTAGTAGTGCAGATCGGAGCCGCAAATGCCCCCAGCGCCCAGGCGGATCAGTACCTCGCCCGGTCCGACTTCGGGCTGCGCGGCAGGCTCGATGCGCAGGTCCTCTTTGGCGTGAATGCGACAAGTCAACATGTTCGACCGCTCCTCTTCGAGGCGTACGTCAATGGCGAACGTCCCAGCTCTTGCTGAACCGCTTGTATGCCCGGTCCAGATGGCGCTGCATCGCCGTGCGCGCCGCGGCCGCATCGTGCCGGATGATCGCATCGAGGACCAACCGGTGCTCGGCGATCGCGCTTGTCCACAGCCTCGGGTTGTCGTAATGGTGCTCCAGTTGCATGAATAGCGGGCCCATGCGCTCTTCCCAAAGCATCTTGACCACCGCGACCAGCGCGCCATTTCCGGTCGCCTCGGCAACGCGCAGATGAAAGAGACGGTCGCCGGCGAGCGGCTGCCGCTTTTCTTTGTCCTTGACGCTCTGCATCTGCTGGAGCGCATCTTCTATGGCCCCGATCTGCGGCCGCTTGGCAGCCTTTGCCGCATGGGCGGCACACTCGCTCTCAATGATCCAGCGCGCGCGCAAGAGCTCGAAAGGTCCCAGTGCAGATTGCACCGCACTCCCCGGCTCGCCATTGCCGCCCGGACCTAGCACGTAGATGCCCGAGCCAATCCGTACTTCGACCAATCCCTCGACCTCGAGCGCGATCAGCGCCTCGCGCACCGACGGCCGCGACACGCCGAGCTGCCGGGCGAGGTCGCGCTCCGGGGGCAACCGCGCCCCGGCCGGAAATTCCCTGGACCGGATCAGCGCCCGAATCTGGTCGGCGATCTGCCGGTAGAGGCGGCGGGGTTCGATGCTTTGGATTGGCATGGGCTGCCAGAGACCTGGCGTTGTCGCACGCCATCCGGCACGGCGGCTAGCTTACGCAAGTTACCCCGATCTGGTCAAGTGGTCTGACCACTTTTAGCCGCGCGATTAGACTATGATGCGCGCTGGAAGGCATCCGGCGCGGCGATACGCACGCACCGGAACAGAAGGAGCGGGCAGTGGGTGGACGCTTGGCGGGCAAGACGGTGCTGGTCACCGCAGCGGGTCAGGGCATCGGCAGGGCCACTGCGGCGGCGATGGCGCGCGAAGGTGCAGAGGTCATCGCAACCGATGTAAACCCGAAGTTACTCGAGAGCCTCAAGGGGACTGCAGGCGTCACCACGCGCGTTCTCGACGTCCTCGACGATGCCGCAGTCAAGTCGACGATGGACGAGGTGCCGGCGCTGGCCGTGCTGTTCAACTGCGCCGGCTTCGTGCATAACGGCACTATCCTCGATTGCACTCCGCAGGATTGGGCCGCTAGCTTCGCCCTCAACGTGCGCGCCATGTACACGACGATCCGCTGCGCGCTGCCGAAGATGCTCGAGCGACACGCCCGGACCGGCAATGGGTCAAGCATCATCAACATGGCATCTGTCGCCGGGTCGATCAGGGGTTTGCCGAGTCGCTGTGCCTACGGGGCAAGCAAGGCGGCCGTCATCGGCCTCACCAAGTCGGTGGCGGCGGACTTCGTCGCCCGCGGCATCCGCTGCAACGCCATCGCACCCGGGACGGTCGCTACGCCCTCGCTTGATGAGCGCATCAACGCCTTTGCCGATCCGGTCGAAGCACGCAAGGCGTTCATTGCGCGCCAGCCGATGGGACGACTCGCCCAGCCCGAGGAGATCGCGCCGATCGTGGTGTTTCTCGCCTCCGATGAGTCGGCTTTCGCCACAGGGAATGTCTACTCCGTGGACGGCGGAATGACGATCTGACGCGCACCAGGAATCGCCGTTCGCGCTTCGACTTGCTCAGCCCGAACGGCGCACGTACAACCGGTCGTCTTGAGCCAGTCGAAGGACGGCCCCCGATGAAGGCATTACGATGAAACTCGTACGCTACGGTCCGGCCGGCAAAGAAAAACCCGGACTGCTCGACGCTGAAGGCAAGCTGCGCGACCTTTCGCGCAAGGTGAAGGACATTGACGCCACGACGCTGTCGCCGGGCGAGCTGGCGCGATTGCGCAAGCTCGACCCGAAAAAGCTGCCGCAGGTCAAGGGACGCCCGCGACTTGGCCCCTGTGTCGCGACGCCGTCCAAGTTCATCGCCATCGGCCTTAATTATATCGATCATGCCAAGGAATCCGGCAACCCGATTCCCGATTATCCGGTCGTGTTTTTCAAGGCGGAGACATGCATCGTCGGTGCGAACGACAACATCATGCTCCCGCCCGATTCGACGCACACCGACTGGGAAGTTGAGCTCGGGGTCGTGATCGGCAGGGTGGCGCGACACGTCGACAAGAAGGACGCGCTCAAGTACGTTGCAGGCTACTGCATCGTCAACGACGTCTCCGAGCGCGAGTACCAGATGAAGCGCAGCGCGACGCAGTGGGGCAAAGGCAAGGGCTGCGACACATTCGGTCCGGTCGGCCCGTGGCTGGTCACGGCGGACGAGATCAAGGACCCGCAGGACCTCAGCATGTGGCTTGACGTCAACGGTGCGCGAAGGCAGACGGGCAGCACACGGACCATGATCTTCCCCGTCGCCGATCTCGTCGCCGATGTGTCGAAATACATGACACTGCTTCCGGGAGACCTGATCACGACCGGAACCCCACCTGGCGTGGGCATGGGCATGAAACCCGAGCCGCAATACCTCAAAGCGGGCGACACCGTGGCGCTGGGCATTACGGGCCTGGGCGAGCAGCACCAGAAAGTGATTGCCTACAAGAGGAAGCGCTAACTTTGACGGGATGGGTCCAGCGCGGTCGCGACGCGCATCCACCACGCGTGGCCAGCGCATGGCGCCGCTTTCACGCTGCATGACCCGGCGATGAGCCCAGCGCGCTCTGCAACCGACGGCACTGGGACGCGGCACCTGTCGCGCGACGAATATCTCTATCCTTCGCTCGCGCTCAATCGCAGCGGCCGGCTGGCCCTCGACGGTCGTCATACGATGCATTGGGAAGAGTGCGGGAATCCGCGTGGCGTGCCGGTGGTGTTTCTGCACGGGGGACCCGGCGGAGGCATCGCCGTCGACCATCGGCGCTACTACGATCCCGCGTTCTATCGCATCGTGCTCTACGACCAGCGCGGCGCCGGACAATCGACGCCGCGGGGAGAGCTAGTCGACAATACCACCCGGCACCTCATTGCGGATCTCGAACGGCTGCGCGCGCACCTTGCCGTCGAACGTTGGCTGGTGTTCGGCGGATCGTGGGGATCGACGCTGGCGCTAGCGTACGCCCAGGCTCAGCCCGAGCGCGTGCTCGGGCTCGTGCTGCGCGGCATCTTTTTGGCGCGCGCTTTCGAAGTTCGCTGGTTCATGCAGGAGATGCGCTTCGTGTTCCCGGAAGCATGGCGCGCGTTCGCAGGTTTTCTTCCCGTGTCCGAGCGTGACGACATCCTTGCGGCGTATTACCGCCGTTTGACCAACCCGGACCCTGCGCTGCATCTGCCAGCGGCGCACGCCTGGAGCCGCTACGAAAGCTCCTGCTCGACCCTGCTGCCCGACCCCGAGCTTGTCGCGCATTTCGACGAAGACGCGATCGCCCTGGCCATTGCGCGCATCGAGGCGCATTACTTCGTGCATGGACTTTTTCTTGACGAAGACGCACTGCTCCAAGGTGTGCAGCGACTGCGCCACCTTCCGTGTGCGATCGTCCAGGGACGCTATGACATTGTGTGCCCGATTCGCAGCGCCGACGACCTGCACCGCGCCTGGCCCGAAGCCGAGTACGTTGTGGTGCCCGACGCCGGCCATTCGGCGCGCGAACCTGGCATCGCACGCGAGCTGGTCGCGGCTACCGATCGCCTGCGCGAAAAGTTCGCCTGACGCAGGCCTCGCGCAGCTATTCCTTGTACGCTTCGATCGGAATGGAAATCCTGACGTCGTCGCCGAGCGCCTTGGGGGTGCCGTAACTCATTCCCCACTCGGAACGCTTGATCGTGGTCGTGACTTCCGCGCCGCACATCGCCTTCCGGTTCACGGGATGATCACCGCAGACAAAGTTGGCTACCCTGAGCGTGAGCGGCCTGGTGACCCCCAGCATGGTGAATTCACCCACCGCGGCGACAACCTGGTCGCCATCGAAGATGAGGTGGGACGACTTGAACGTCATGGTCGGGTACTTGGCGACATTGAAGAAATCCTCGCCCTTCACATGCACGTCTAGGCGCGGATCGATCGTCTTGATCGAAGCGGTGTCGATCGTGACGTCGATCGTGCCCTTCTTCCCGACGCGATCGAGCGTAACCTTGCCGGTCGCCTTGGCAAACGATCCGCGCTGGATCGAGAAGCCCATGTGCTTGACTTCGAACATCGGCTGCGAATGCACCGGATCGATGTCGTAGATGTCCTCCGCAGCGGCGGCGCGCGCGACCACCAAGAGCGCAAGTGCAATAGCGGCGAGAAATCGAACCATTGTCGGCAAGCTCCTTGGCTGCGAATGACCGGTGAGGCTGGCGCCCGCGCCGTAGCTATACCAACAGCTGCGCCAGGCCCGTTCTTCCCGCTACCTGACCGGCGGCAAGACCATGCGGACCCGGACCACGACCTCGTTCGCAACCGTGTCAGGATCGGCCCACTCGCCTTCGCCCACCTTGAAATCGAGGCGCTTCAAGGCGAAGCTGCCTTCGGCCACGCTGTTTCCCGCAGCATCCTTTTTCATCGCGATCGGGACCACCGCGTCGCGGGTGACGCCCTTGATTGTCAGTGCGCCGGCAACTTCGTACTTGTCCATACCGGTGTTGCGGACTGCACTCGAAACGAATTTCGCCGTGGGATACTTGACCGTATCGAACCACAATGGGCGTTTGATCTCGGTCTCCGCCTCGTCGCTGGCCAGATCGATGCTGCCGAGATCGATCTCAAAGTCCGCTTTGGATGCGGCAAGATCCTTGGGCAGGAAGACGATATTCGCCTTCCATCTGCGAAACCGCCCCTCGACGTTGACGCCCATCTGCTTGGACATGAAGCGGATCTCGCTGCGGTCGATGAGCACGCCCTGCGCCCCGGCCTGGCCGGCGGCAAGGAGCAGCATACCGAGTGGCGGAATGAACGAGCGCAAAAGAACCATAATCGGAAGCCTCAGTGCGGTGGTTTGGATGGGGCGGCGGGCCACATGTTTGTCAGCACGGCATCGCCGTCGACAAAGTGGTGCTTTAGAGCCGCCGCGACATGCATACAGACAAGCGCCAGGAGCGTGAAGTTCAACCCTACATGGCACACCCTGAATACCCCGGCCAGGGCCTTGTCCTTGGGCAGGAGATCGGGCAGCGGAACCAGTCCGAGATAGACGACTTGCACCCCGGACGCCGAGCTGAACAGCCAGCCGGTCAGCGGAATGACCAGCAGGAGCGCGTAGAGCAGTCCGTGTGCCCAGTGCGCGGCCCGGACTTGCCACCGCGGCATGGCCGGCGAATGCAGTGGCGGTGGGTGCCCCCAGCGCCAGGCTAACCGGATACAGGAGAGCAGGAATACGGTGATGCCGATCCACTTATGCCAGGCATACCACTGCAGCTTCTGTCGCGACAGCGGCAGCTCCACCATCGACAATCCGAGCGTGAACCCGCCCACGATGAGCGCCGCGATCAGCCAATGCAGCGCAATGGCCGTTGTCGTGTATCGCGCGCCGATGCGTGTGGCTGCCGTCATCATCGTCCGTCTTCGCCGCTCGGCCCCGTATAATGCCATGGCGATCGTGTGCGGTTTGCGCCGCGAATTCCCAGTGTATCCACCCGGTTCATGACGTCCGCCAACGACCTGTGGCTCGCGCGCAGTCGCGCCGCGGTCTGGCATCCGTGCACGCAGATGAAGCAGCACGAGACGCTACCGCTGGTGCCGATCGCGCGCGCGAGCGGCCCATGGCTGTACGACTTTGACGGACGTCGTTATTTCGACGCGGTGAGTTCCTGGTGGGTCAATCTGTTCGGCCATGGACACCCGGCGATCAATACCGCAATCGGCGCGCAGCTGGCGGAGCTCGAACATGCCATGCTTGCCGGATTCACGCATCGCCCGGCAGTCGAGCTCTCCGAGCGGCTTTCCGCGATCGCACCGGGCCGGCTGGGGCATTGCTTTTTTGCCTCCGATGGCGCCTCCGCAGTCGAAATCGCGCTGAAGATGAGCTTTCACTCCTGGCGTAACGTCGGTCGGCCCGAAAAGACCGGGTTCGCGAGCCTCGAGCAGGGTTACCATGGCGAGACACTGGGTGCGCTCGCGGTGACCGATGTCGCGCTCTTTCGCGACGCCTATGCGCCCCTGCTGCGCCGAAACACGACCGTCCGTTCCCCGGATGCGCGTCGAGCGTCCCCCGGCACTGCGGCGCGCGAGCACGCGCTGGCGGCAGCCGACGCGCTTGAAGCGGTTCTGGCGCAGGACCATGCGAGCATCGCGGCGTTGATTCTCGAGCCGCTGGTGCAGGGCGCGGCGGGCATGGCCATGTACCATCCGGCCTACCTCAAGCGCGCGCGCGAGCTCACGACACGCTACGGCGTGCACCTGATCGCCGACGAGATCATGACCGGGTTCGGCCGGACGGGCTCGATGTTCGCCTGCGAGCAAGCCCAGATCGCGCCTGATTTTCTATGCTTGTCCAAGGGCATCACCGGCGGCTATCTGCCACTGTCGGTCGTGCTCACGACAGACTCCGTGTATGCCACGTTCTACGACGACGACGCCAGCCGCGCCTTCCTGCATTCCCATTCCTACTCGGGTAATCCGCTCGCGTGCCGTGCCGCGCTCGCGGTACTCGACTTGTTCCGCGACGAGGACGTCATCGTGCGCAATCGTGCCCGTGCATCCGAATTGGAGCGCCTGGCGCAGCCGCTGGCCAGCCATTCGAACATACGCAACTTTCGTCATCTCGGCATGATCTGGGCATTCGAGGTCGAGTCGGAGCGGCCCGATTTCTCGCGCTGGTGCTTCGCCGAAGCGCTCAAGCGCGAGCTGTTGCTGCGGCCCATCGGCAACACCGTCTACTGGATGCCTCCGTACGTTCTGGATGCCGCCGACGCTGAACTGCTCACCGAGCGAACGCTGGAGATCGTCGCGTGCGCCTGAACAGCCATCGCACGCTCGTGATCCTTGCCGCCGCCATGCTCGTGGCCCTGGTTGCCGCACCGGCCAACGCCGCGCTACCCCCGGCGATCGCACGCGCCTTTCTCGATGAGGGCATTCCGCTCACCGCGGTAGGTGTCTACGTGCGCGAGATAGGCGCCTCACGGCCGGTGTTGTCGCACCAGGCGAACCAAGCGATGAACCCGGCGTCGACCATGAAGCTGCTGACCACCTTCGCGGCGCTCGAATTGCTGGGACCCGACTATCGGTGGAAGACAGAAGCCTATGCCGACGGGCAGATCACCGGCGCAACGCTCGATGGCAACCTCCTGCTCAAGGGATACGGCGACCCGAAAATCACGATCGAACAATTCCAGGCGTTGATCGCAGCGCTGCGCGCGACCGGGCTCAGCACGATTCGCGGCGACCTCGTCCTCGACCGCAGTTACTTTGCCCCAGCGCCACATGATCCGGCAGCGTTCGATGCCGAGCCGCTCAAGCCCTACAACGTCGGACCTGACGCGTTACTGGTCAACTTCAAGAGCGTGCGATTCGCCTTCGCGCCCAATGCGGCCGACAATGCCGTCGCAGTAAGCGTTGAGCCGCCGCTCGCCAGTGTCATGTTGCACGGTGCGCCGAAGCTGACCAGCGGCGAGTGCAACGATTGGCGCTCGGGTCTTGGCGCGACGTTTGTCAACCACGCCGAAACGGCTGGCGCCGATTTCAGCGGTCTTTATCCCGCCGCATGCGGCGAGCACGAATGGTATGTCGCGCTCCTCGACCATCCGCATTACGTGCTTGCCATGTTCACGTACTACTGGAAAGAAGCCGGTGGGAGCTTCGCCGGCAGCGTACGCGACGGCCGCGTGCCGCCAGGAGCCAAACCGATCGCGACTCTGCAATCGCCGCCTCTCTACGACGCCGTGCGCGACATCAACAAGCTTTCCAACAATGTCATGGCACGGCAGTTATTCCTGACCCTGGCAACGAGCGCGTACCCGCCGCCCGCAACCACGGAGCGTGCGGCCGAGACAGTGCGGCGCTGGCTGGTGCAGCAGAAGCTGCATTTTCCGGAGCTTGTTCTGGACAACGGCTCGGGATTGTCGCGTCGGGAACGCATTGCAGCACAAAGCCTTGCGCAACTGCTCCTCGCAGCGGACGCAAGCAAGCTGCGTACCGATTTTGTGTCCTCGCTCGCGGTCGCGGCCACCGATGGGACCGTGCGCAAACGCTTCGCCGACGAAGACGTCGCCGACTGGGCACTGCTCAAGACCGGCTCGCTTGAAGGTGTGCGCGCGTTGGCCGGCTATGTCTACGCCGCCGATGGCCGGCGCTACGTCGTCGTATGCCTCGTCAATCATCCGAACGCGGCACGCGCGCAGCGGGCACTCGATATGCTTGTCGAACGCATTTACGCCGGTACGCTCGCAAGCGAATCGCGATGAGCAACCTCACCCTGCTGGATTACCTCGCGGAGGCGCGCATCCAGGAGGCGATCGCGCAAGGCGTGCTCGACAATCTCCCTGGCGCAGGCAGCCCGCTCGTCCTGGCCGATGACCGGCTCGTGCCCGAAGGGTTGCGCGCCGCGTATCGCATCCTGAGCAACGCCGGCTGCGTGCCACCCGAGGTCGAGGCGCGGCGGGAGCTTGCCGCTCTCGTGTCGATCCTCGCGATGCTCGATGACGACGCGGCGCGGCGTCGTACGCTGGCCAAAGTTGCGTTGCTCAAGGCACGGCTTGAATCGAGCACGTCGCGCAGGCAACGCGGTCGCGCCGGTTAGGCATAGCCCCGGCTCGGCCGCGGCGCCCCCGATTGGATCCGGCTACATACCGGGCACGGGCTGGCTCGCGTTGAAGAGCACGTAACCGCGGATCAACCGGTATAGCACCCAGATGGTCGTCGCCACCCAGATCGCGTAGCCGATAAACAGACCGACGATAATGATCGCCAGAAGAACGAAGACGATGGCCCCGATGATGCCCCAAAGCAGCGAGAACCAGAACGTTCGAATCAGCCAGCGATAGTGGGAGGCAAGCCACGTGCCTTCGGCGTCACCGCGCTTCACGTATGCAAGGATGATGGCGATGATGCCCACAAGCCCCATCAGCGGCGCGATCAGCGGGAAGCCCGACGAGGCGAGACCGGCGACGGCGGCGACACCGAAAAGAGCATAGATGACCAGCGTCATCGAGATCAGCGCCGGCGAAGGTGTGCCGTTGACACCGGGTGGTACGGGTGCATCGGTCATGCCTCAACTCCCCCTATTGTGACGATCCCTTTACCGACCCGGAGGCACTTCCGCGTCCGGAAGACCTGGCGTGAAGGCGCCCTGGGCCGCCGACCGCTACGGCATCCTCGGGACTACGTTCCGCAGCGGTCCGCCCGCAGGCGTCGCTCCTCGCTATAATACGCGATTCACCCCTCATTTCACGGGAGATCGACATGACTGCCGCAAGATTCGAACGCAGCCGCGACGCACTGGTCAAGGACTTTGCTGAGGTGCTCGCGGAAGCGGAAACCCTGCTCAAGCAGGCCGCCAAGGAATCCGGCGAAAAGGCCAGCGATTTGCGCACCCAGGTCGAAGCGAAGCTGCGCTCCGCCAAGCTGCGCCTGATGGATTTGCAGGACGACGCGATTGACACCGCCAAGGCAGCTGCGCGCGTCACGGACGATTACGTGCGCGACAATCCCTGGCAAGCGATAGGGGTCGCGGGCTTGATCGGCCTTCTCGTCGGCCTTGTGATCAGCCGCCGGTAGTTCGTGGTGCCCGAACCCGCCGCAGAGCGGCCCGTCGCGGGGCTCGCCGCCGCGCTGTCCGGCATCGCTGCGACAGTCGTGGCGCTGCTGCGCACGCATATCGAGCTTGCCACGGTCGAATTCGAGGAGGAGCGCGCGCGCGTCAGCGCGATGATCGCGCTGATCGTGATCGCGACCGTTTTTGCGTGCTTTACGCTCGTCGCGCTGTCGGTCCTGGTCGTGGTTTGGCTGTGGGACCGCTATCCGCTTGGGGTCATTTCAGGCGTTGCACTCTTCTATGCACTGATCGCCGCGGGCGCGATGCTGGGGCTCAAGAACCAGCTTCATGCGCGTGGCCGCCCTTTTGCGGCGACGTTATCTGAACTGGAGCGCGACGCGGACGCGTTGCGCCGGAAACCCTGACCCGGACGCGATGAGCAGATCCCAGGAACGCGTCGCGGCCCGCAAGCAGCTCCTGCTGGCCGAAGCACAGCTGCAGCGCATGCAGCTTTCGCTTTACGTCGATGACGCGCGCGATGCGTTGCGTCCCGCGGGCCTGATCGGCAGCGCGGTGGCGCGTCCTGCGGCGCTCGTTGCGGTGGTCGATACGGTTGCGCGGCTACTCGGCTGGCGTCGCCTCTCCAGCGTGGTACGCCTCGGTGCGATTTCGGTCGCTGTATTTCGCATTGCGCGCGCCTGGCGCGGTTCAACGCGCTAGATTGGACCGCCGGTCACGCCGGCGTCACGCCGGTGCCGGACCGCGTCGACGCCTCATAGCTTAAGGTCGCGCCAAAGCGCGTCAACGCGGCGCTTCACTGCTTCATCCATCGCAATCGGCCGGCCCCAGGCGCGAGACGTCTCGCCGGGCCATTTGCCGGTGGCGTCGAGGCCCATCTTGCTTCCCAACCCGGCAGCTGGCGAGGCGAAATCGAGATAGTCAATCGGCGTGTTCTCGACGATCAGCGCGTCGCGCGCGGCATCGACGCGTGTAGTGAGCGCCCAGACGACCTCCTTCCAGTTGCGAACATCGATGTCGTCGTCCGTGACGATGATGAACTTGGTGTACATGAACTGGCGCAGAAAACTCCACACACCGAACATGACTCGCTTCGCGTGGCCGGGGTATTGCTTCTTCATGCTGACGATTGCCAGCCTGTACGAACAGCCCTCCGGCGGAAGATAGAAGTCGGCGATTTCCGGAAATTGCTTCTGCAGCAATGGAATGAAGACTTCGTTGAGCGCTGCTCCAAGCACGGCGGGCTCGTCGGGAGGTTTGCCGGTGTAGGTCGAGTGATAGATGGGATCGTTGCGCAACGTGATGCGCTCGATTGTCAGCACCGGGAAACGCTCAACCTCGTTGTAGTACCCCGTGTGATCGCCGAATGGCCCCTCCACCGCAGCCTCAAAGCCGGAAGGGTCGCCAGCATCCGCGTGGATGAACCCTTCGAGAACGATCTCGGCCGACGCGGGCACCTGCAGGCCATGCGTGATGCACTTGACGATCTCCGTGCGCGCGCCGCGGAGCAAGCCGGCGAACTGGTACTCGGAAAGCGCATCGGGCACCGGCGTGACGGCACCAAGGATCGTCGCCGGATCGGCACCCAGGGCGACCGCGACCGGAAAGGGCTTCCCTGGCGATGCGAGCGCATGGTCGCGAAAGTCGAGTGCGCCGCCACGATGGTGAAGCCAGCGCATGATCACCTTGTTCCGGGCGAGCACCTGCTGGCGGTAAATACCGAGATTGTGTCGTTCCTTGTGCGGGCCCTTTGTTACCGTGAGACCCCAGGTGATTAGCGGCGACACGTCGCCGGGCCAGCAGGTCTGGACGGGCAGCCGCGCGAGATCGACGTCGCTGCCCTCCCATACGATCTCCTGGCATGGCGCCGACGCGCGCACCTTGGGCGCCATATGCATGACCTGAAGAAATATCGGCCGCGTGTTCTGCCAGGCGTCCTTCAATCCCTTTGGCGGCTCCGGTTCCCTCAGGAACGCAAGCAGTTTGCCGATTTCGCGCAAGCCGGCGACCGTTTCTTCGCCCATGCCCAGCGCGACGCGCAGCGGCGTGCCAAACAGGTTGCCAAGAACGGGAATGCGCGCCCCCCCGCCCGCGCCGTCGAAGCCTTTCGGCCTTTCGAAGAGCAGCGCGGGCCCGTTGGCACTCAGGACCCGGCCGCAGATCTCGGTCATTTCGAGATTCGGGTCGACCCCGACCGCCACGCGCTTGAGCTCGCCACGCTCTTCGAGCTGGGCCAGAAAATCGCGAAGGTCGGCGTACTTCATGTTCGGCTCGGTACGCGCGTTGCCGCGCGCGGGGCCATATTACCAGCCACGGCATCGGCGGCCCGCAGCCCGGGCGTAGGTGCCGGCCCGGCTAAGGCGCACGAAATCGGCCCGAAATGGAGCATTTTGTCGGGAGACGGCGACAGTTGGCGTCGTATCGATGCCACAGCGGGCCGTGCCGGGGTTATTATCCGTCGCCGCGGCTGGACCGCCGCCGCAACCAAACGTTATGCTCATCGCTAGGCTCCCAAGGGGCCGTATCGCCTGGAGATCACCGCTTGCGAATCGACACGGCCGCGTTCAAGGCCTGCACGGGAATCCTCGCTCTTTGTTGGGCGACGGCGGGCACTGCGACGAACGCCGGTACGGCGTCGTCCACCTTGCCGCATCCGGTGGGAGATCCGCGTGCCACGTTGGAGGCGATCCGCTTGCTTCCGACGCAACCGGGACTTGCGGGCACCTGTGGTGGCAGCGCCTTCACGGTCAACACGTATATCAACGTCACCGCACAGGCTTCTGCCGACGTCAAGGTTAGCGCGCCGGTCGTCGGCACGATTGAGGAATTCACCGACGAGACGGGCAAGAACATCGGTCCGTACAGCGCGACCTACCCCATGTTCCAGATCCTGGCTTTCGGGGGCGGTCTGGCGCCAAACACGCCGATCACGATCACGATCACTACCTATTCCGGCCCCAACCTGAGCGGCTTGGTCACGTTTGTCAGTTCGCTCGAATTCAATTGCACCACCGGCACGGTGCTCGCCTTTCAGCCGGGTGCCAGCTCGGCTGTACCTGCACCTACGCTCTCGCCCCTCGGACTCGCCGCAACGGCAGTGTTACTTGTCTTGCTTGGCGCAGCCATGCTTCGCCGCCCGGCGCGCGAGCGCCGTTAGGCGACGCGTTCGGGGGGCTTCGCTCACCTTGGTCATCCCGGCCAGCGGTGCAGGCGCACGGCAAAGTCGGCGGCGGTGCCGACGAAGATCGCCAGGCCGAGCCAATGATTGCCGAGGAACGCGCGGAAACAACCATCACGCTCGCGCTTGCGTATCTTCGTGAAGTGCCAAAGCGCAAGCAGTGACGCGATAAGCACGCCGACGAAAAACAGTGGCCCGAAGTCGGATTCCTGCCCGAGCCAAGTGAGCAGCCCAAGGTAGATGGTGTAACAGAACATCACGGCGAGCACGTCAAATCTGCCGAACAGGATCGCTGAGGTCCGCAAACCGAGTTTCTGATCGTCTTCGCGGTCGACCATCGCGTATTCGGTGTCGTACGCCATCACCCAGAAAAAGTTGGCACCGAACAGCCACCATCCAGATGCCGGCACGGTCCCCTGAACCGCAGCGAACGCCACCGGGATGCCGAACGAAAAAGCGACGCCGAGAAAAGCCTGTGGCAAGGCGAAGAAGCGCTTGATGAAGGGATAGACGATCGCTATCGCCAGCGCAGGAATCACCAGGATGATCGTGAACCGGTTGAAGCGAAGCGTCAGGAGAAAGGCGCAGAGCGCCAGCACCGAACCTACAACGAGCGCTTCCCAGGGCTTGATCTCGTGCTGGGCGAGGGGTCGCTTTGCGGTGCGTTCGACATGCGCGTCGAAATCGCGGTCAGCATAGTCATTGATCGCACAACCTGCCGAGCGCATCAGCAGCGTGCCGATGACAAAAATGCCGACCGCGAACCAGGTGGGGGTCCCGGACGCGGCAATCCAGAGGGCAGTCAACGTGGGCCAGAGCAGCAACAGCGTCCCGATCGGCTTGTCCAGGCGGACGAGCCGCTCGTATGCGTCGAGTCGCGCCGCAATCTTTTCCCAGCGCGTCGGACCGCCAACTTCCGGGACTGCCTCGGTCACAGCGGTAACGAAAGCTGCTTCTTCAGCTCGCGTGGCGCCACTTGCGCGAGCAACGTCTGCGGCGTCGGATAGCGCAATCGAACCCGCAACTCTCGCTTCATGCGTGTGTTCGACAGCCGCCGCGATTCATTCATAAATGACAAGAGCAACGGCGCGATACGGGTTTCGGCCTCCTCCCATGAGACACGGGGCGGGCGCGACAACTGAAACGCATCGGCCACGGCGTCGAACCAGCTTCCCATCTTCAGCTCGGCGTCATCGGTGATGTTGTAAGCGCGATTGGGTTTGCCGCGAAACGCTGCGGCGACCGTCGCCCGAGCCAGGTCATCGGCGTGGACGTGATTGGTGAACACGTCGTCCTCGGGACGGAGAACGGGGGTCCCTTGTCGCAATCGATCAAGTGGCAAGCGCGTCTCTGCGTAAATGCCGGGCGCGCGCAGGATCGCGAGCCCGACGCCGTAGCGCTTTGCCCAACGCCGTAGGCGGTCCTCCGCGGCAACGCGCCGCCGTGCACGCGGTGTCTGACCACGGCGCGGTCTCGTCTCGGTAACGCGCGCCCCCGCGCAATCGCCATAAACGCCACTGGTACTGATGTAGACGAAGCGCTGGGGTATAATCCGCGCCTTTGTCAGCGCGGCGATGAGACGTTTGGTGCGCGGGTCGTCGCGACCGTCGCTGGGCGGCGGAACAAAGTGCAATACCGCAAAAGGCGCCGCGCGCACGCGCTCCAGACTGTGATAACGGTCGAGGTCACCGACGATCGGGACGATGCCGCGGTGGCGCAGTCTGGCAACATCCTCGTGTCGTCGCGTAAGGCCATACAAGCGAACCCTGCCGCGCAACAAGTCGGCGGTACGCAAGGCGATGTCGCCGCAGCCGATCAACAATACTCGTATCACGTTCCTGCCCTGCGCCAAACAAACCTTAACGATCGAAACTCCGATGCCGTTGCAGATTACCATAAAACCCAGCGACCACAGCTTCGCCTGCGACGAGGGCGAGACCGTGCTGGCCGCGGCGATGCGTGCCGATTTGATGATTCCATATGGTTGTAGGAATGGAGCCTGCGGCACGTGCAAAGGGCGCATCCTCGGGGGTGAAGTCGACTACGGCACGTACCAACCGGGAACGCTTACCGACAAGGAAAAGGCGGAGGGCTTCGCGTTGTTCTGCGTAGCCACGCCGAACACGCCGCTCCTCATCGAGGTACGCGAAGTCCGGCGTGCCGGCGACATTGCGATCCGCAAGCTGCCATGTCGTATCGAGAAAATAGACAAGGTTGCACCCGATGTCGCAATCGTGTCGCTCAAGCTGCCCGCGAACGAGCGCTTGCAATATCTTGCCGGCCAGTACATTGACCTGCTGCTCAAGGACGGACGCAGGCGCAGCTTTTCCATCGCGACCGCACCGGAGGATGATTCACTCCTCGAACTGCATATTCGGCACGTACCGGGGGGCTATTTCAGTGGTGCGCTCTTCAGCGAGTACAAGGGCCGCGAGATCCTCCGCTTCGAGGGGCCGCTGGGCACGTTCTTCCTGCGCGAGGAGTCCGACAAACCGTTGATCTTCGTCGCCGGGGGAACCGGCTTCGCACCGATCAAGGCAATCGTCGAACACGCACTGCGTCGCGACGTGCTTCGGTCGATGGTGCTCTATTGGGGCGTGCGCAGTTTGCGCGACCTGTATCTGCCCGATCTGCCCCTGACCTGGCAGGCGAAGCATCGCGAGTTCCGATTCATTCCGGTCCTGTCCGATCCGTTGCCAGAGGATCGGTGGCCCGGCCGCACGGGCCTCGTGCACAAGGCAGTGATGGCCGATTTTCCGGACCTCTCGGGCCACCAGGTCTACGCCTGCGGCGGCCCTGCGATGATCGACGCCGCGAAGCGCGAATTCACGACTGAATGCAAGTTGCCAGCGGCAGATTTCTTCGCCGACTCGTTTACCTATGCGGTCCAGTCGGAAGCGCCGGCGTGAAGAGTGACCCCTGGCGCCGAACACCGGAGATTAGCGGCGCTTGAGTTCTTCCGTCGTCAGCTTGAGTGCGGCGACGAAGTGCGCATTCGCCTCGTCACCCCTACCGAGGCGCCCCAGCATCTCCCCCAGCGCCAAATGCGTACGCCAGTTGTCTTCAAGGGCAAGGCTTGCCTCGAGATAAGTCTGCGCCTTGCCCCAGAGCTGCTGGCGCTGGCAAAACGCGCCCAGCACGCGCAGCAGCGCCGCGTCCTGGTTGTGCGCGCCCAGCCAGCGCTCGGCCTGCTCGAGCTGCAGTGTCGCGTCACCCAAGCGGCATTCGCCGTAGAGCTCCACCAGATCGGAGTCCCACGCGCGGTCGAGGCTGCGCGCTACGATATCTGCCGCCTCGCGGTCGCCGCCGAGCTGCAGAAAGCTCAGCGCTGCGGCACGTGCGATCTGCGACTGCGTGCGTGTCGCCTCAGGCAGGCGGCTCCACGCATCGCGCAGACCCGATGCATCGTGAGCGAGCGCACGCAGCTGCTCGCGCTGCGCCGCAATGCGTACTTGCTCCCCCTGTGCGACGTCGAACACACCGCGCTTGACCAATTGCTCGACCAATGGAGGGATCGCTGTGAAGCGGCGAGCGGCTTGGGTCGCGCGCAGCTCGAGCCGCAGTGCTGCCGTATGCAGACCGGCCTCGCGCCGCAGCGACTCGAGGATGCGCAACGCCTCCTGCGGCTGCCCCTGCGCCAGCGCAATCTCCGCCGAGAGCGTCAGGCGGGGTACCGCCAGGCTTGTCGACTGCGTTTCAGGCCGGGCGAGCAGCCCCTCTGCCGCGTCAAACTGGCGCATGTCGATCGCCGCGCGCGCGGCGACGAGTGCCGCCAGGCCTGACGAGTGCGGCAGCGCGAGCGACTCCTGCGCTTCCTGCTGGGCCTTGCCGTAGCGACCTTCGAGCAGGGCGACCACGGCTGCATCCAGCTTCGCCCGCGCGCGCTGCTCCTTTTGCTGGCGACGCCATTGGCGGACCTGTGTCGGAAGCTGCACGGTTCGGGCGAGCATGCGCAGCCCGAAGTAGAGCAAGAAGAAACCACCGACGATGAGAACGAGCAGGAGATTGAGCGAAAGCTCAATGCGATAAGGCGGCGCGACCAGGAGCGCGTAGCCGCTGTTTAGCTTGGCCGCCAGCGCGGCAACCACCGCGGCGATGGCTAACAATAGGAACCAGAACAGAACGCGCATTGCCGGAGCACGCTTTCAGCGCATGTGCTTTTCGCGCGCGAGTTGAAGCACGCGCACTGCGTCGAGGCTGCCGGCGAGGCCCGGCAGCTCGGTGGTCATGTCGGTCGCGCGCACTTCCTTGAGCAGGACCTGCAGCGATTGCACCGGCTTGGACCGCGTGTCGAAGTATTTTTTGATCCATAAATCCGCCGCCGCAAGATCGGCGCGAAAGTTCGCCTGGTCACGGAAGAGCAGATCGAATCGGGCGGAGAGAAGCCGGAGCTTGAGGTTCTCACGCAGGAAGAACTGTTCCGGTGGCGTCAGTAGCGGAGCCTCCGGTCGATCGAGATTCTCGATGCGCACCAATTGCCGCAGGTCCTGCCATGCGTCGCGCAGAAAACGGCGCCATCCGGGCTCGTCCTCCAAGAGGACATCCCGCGTCGGCGCAGGCAGGCGTTCCTCCAGCGCGAGCGGCAAGGTGTCGACCGCCGAAATCGCTTGATCGAGCCTCAGTGACAGTCCCTGAACGTCGACGAAAGGAACTGCCTTGAGCTGGTCCATGTCGCGCGCCAACGCACGGCGCAGCGGCACGAACTGCGGGCGGTCCAGGCGCTGCAGTTTTGCATCGGCAAGCTGCAAGGCTGCGAGCGCCGCCGAGACGTTGCCTGCGAGCTGCAGCTGCTGGCTGGCGAGCAGCAACACCTGCTCGACTTCGGTCAACGCCCATTCGTCGCGCGACGGCGCGAGCTCGCGGTAAAGCGCCTCCAGCGCAGCCTGCTGCGTTTGCGATTCGGCAAGTCGGCTCTCGAGCAAGGCGATCTTGGCTTGTGCGTCGCGCAGATTGTCCTGCGCCGATTCCACCGCAACGCGTGTCGCTTTGAGGTCGGCATCTTCTTCCGCAAGGCGTCGCGCGACTTCTGTGCGCAGCTGCCTATCGCGGTTATACGCGTCGATCCCGATGGCGGCGACCGCCATCGCCAGCACGACGAGGACCGCCCCGGTCATCCAGCGGCGCCTCCGCGTCGAATAACGTGCGTCGGCGGAGGCGTATGGCGACTGGGTTGCTGTGGGCGCGGCCGTGCGGTCGTCGTCCTGGGGAGCGGACATGATGGATCGTGCAGGCGGAGTACACGGGACGGTCGTCGATTGTAGCAGGGTTATCGGCCAAGTCCTGCGCTGCAACTGGCCGCGCGGGCCGGGCTCGACTAGAATGCGGGTCTCATCGGTCGCGCGAGTTCGCTGCGTCGAGTTGTCTGCTGATCGTGATTTTCTTATCGCTACTCGTCCTGGTCGCGATTGCGGCGATCGCCGGCTACATGTTCGGCACCCGCCGGCGGACAGAGACCCCTGTTGCCCCGGCAGCGGTTGCTTCGCCCGCTTCCCTACTTGCCGCCGACTCGACCACGGCTCCGGCAAGCGACGAGCGCGGTGACGCCGCCGGTATCGGCAGTGAGAAGGCCCGCATCATCCGTAGCCGCGACGGTGAAGCCGAGGCACTGCGCCGGCGCCTCGTTGATCAGAGCGCGGCGGCGTGGCAGCTCGGAGAATTCGCCCTTGATCGACGCCACTTGCTGGAAGACCTCGCCGACGCGCGGGACGCGGTGGCACGGTATCGTCAGCTCGTCATCGACATCGAGACCAACGCCCCGCCGCGAATCCTCGGCGGTGCCGGCGAACCCGACGATTTGAAGCTGATCGTCGGTGTCGGTCCCGTGTTGGAGCGCATGCTGCATAGTCTGGGCGTGGCGACTTTCCGGCAGATCGCGCGCTGGACCGAGCGCGACATTGCCGAATTCGACGCCAGGCTGCCGGAGTTTCCCGGACGCATCGTACGCGACCAGTGGGTTACACAGGCACGCGCACTGCATCGCTCCAAGTACGGCGAGCTGGCGTGACCAGACGAGCAGGCCTGCCCGCCGCGCACCACGCGGCGCCGGCGTCGAGTCTGCTGTTGGTCGTCATCCTCAGTCTGGTCTGGGGATGCAATTGGCCGATTCTCAAGCTCGGCGTCACCGGGCTGGCGCCGCTGACGTTTCGTGCCATAACGTTGCCTTTTGCCGCCCTGGGGCTGTTGCTCCTGGCGCGACTCTCCGGAGAATCGACACGTATTCCCCGCGCCTGGTGGCCGCGAGTAGTCGTTCTTGCGCTGTTCAACATAACCGGCTGGAACGCGCTGATCCTGTTCGGCATCCAGCAAATGGCTGCCGGTCGCGCCGCAATCCTGGCCTATACACTGCCGATCTGGAGTGTGCTGTTCTCGCTCTGGCTCCTGCACGAGCCGATTTCAGCGCGCAAGCTCGCCGGATTGATCGTCGGCATGGCAGGAATGGCGGTCCTGCTGGGCGAGGAAATCTTCAACGTGCGCCGCGCGCCCGTCGCCGCGATCCTGATCATTGGTGCCGCCGTGTCATGGGCGATGGGAACCGTACTGCTGCGTCGCTGGGCGCCGCCGCTGCCGCAAAACACGTTAACCGGATGGATGATGTTGCTTGGCTGGATGCCCCTTGTCGTGGCGGCACTATGGTTTGACCCGCATCCGTTCACATCGCTCGCAGCGATGTCCGGCACCACATGGTTCGCCGTGATCTACAATATTTTTCTTGCCGGTACCCTCGCCTACTGGGCGTGGTTTCGAATGGCGCGGACCTTGCCGGTCGCCGTCAGTTCGCTTTCCTCGTTGCCGGTGCCGGTTGTCGGCGTCGTGTCAGGCATGCTCGTGCTTGGCGAGCGACCGGGCGCGAGCGAGGTGATCGCCTTGACGCTCGTGCTCGCCTCGCTTGCAGCCGTAATGTTCCCCGAGCGCAAGTAGGAACGGCTTGCGGAGACCGACCGCCGCAATAATGCCGCGTGACGAGCGAGCCGGCTCGCGCCTAAGCGAGATCGGGAATGAGCGTGAGCACGCCTTTGCCAGAGAAATAGGCGTCGAGGTTAGCCTTGCACAGGTCGCCCATTGCCTGTCGTGTCTCACGCGTCGCGCTCCCGACATGCGGAAGCAGCACAACGTTGTCCATCCGCATCAACTCTGGCGGAATGTGGGGCTCGTTGGCAAAAACGTCGAGCCCTGCGCCCTTGATTACACCGCCCTTGAGCGCTGCGACCAACGCGGGCTCATCGACGATCGAGCCACGCGCGATATTGATCAATGTCCCCTTTTTCCCCAAAGCCGCGAGTATCTCCGCATCGACGACGTTGCGCGTTGCGTCACCGCCGGGGCAGGCAACAACGAGGAAATCGACTGCGGCAGCCAGTGATTTCAAGTCGGGTACGTACTCGTAGGCCACCTTCTGCGGCTTGCGCCCGGTATATGCGATCTTCATGCCCATCGCTGCGACGCGCGCCGCGATGGCCTTGCCGATACGGCCGAGTCCGAGGATCCCCACCTTGCGCCCGCTCAGCTTGGTCGTAAGCTCCGGCCCACGGGTTTCCCATTCGCCGGCCCGCGCAAATCGATTCAGGCTGGCGAAGCCACGGCCGGTCATGAGGATCAGGCCCAGCGCTACGTCGGCAACGTCGTCGGTTAGCACGTCGGGCGTATTGGTTACCTTGAGACCACGCTGCTTGCAATAGGCGACCGGCACCCCGTCGTAGCCGACGCCGAACACGGAGATGATCTCGAGCTTTGGCAACTGGTCGAGCAGCGCGGGCGGCGTGACCGTGCCACCGCTCTGCACCAGGCCGCGAATGCGCGCCCCCTCTGCGACAAGCAGACCGGACTTGTCACTCGCCTGGGTGTAATCGTGACAGCGATAGTCCGCCTTCAACGGATCGTAGAGGAACGGCGGCAGCGCCGCGGTGACGAGAATATCCGGGGACATGGTGTAGACTCAGTTGGACCGTGGGTGAGCGGAGAAGTATTCTAACAACGATGCGAGAAGGCCTGCATCGGCGGGAGGGGTGACGATGACCGAGCGCAGGCCGAGGCTGCCCGCGTGCTCGGCGATGGACGGATGCGGCACGAACGCCGCCGTCGCGACAAGGTAGGAGCGCCCCTCAGCATCGAAGATTGCCCACAGATTGTCCAGGCCCTCGCTGGAGGTGAGCGTCACCGCGTCGATGCGCCGGTCGCGCCAAGCTTCGAGCAATCCGGCCGCGCCCGTTGCGGGTCGTGCGCGGCGGTAGCATTCGATCTGCTCGACGCGCGCGCCACGTGCTTCCAGCACCGTGTGCAGGAGCTCTCGCCCTCCGGTCCCCCGGAAAATGACAATACGCCGTCCCGCGACGTCGGCGAGTTCCGGCAGCGCAAGCAGACCTTCGCTGTCCATTGTCGTCGCCGGAATCCGCGCGTTGGTGATGCCCACCGCCGCGAGCGCCGCGGCCGTTCCGGGCCCCGGCGCAAACGGTACAAGTTGCGCCGGCCACGCTGCAGGATCGGCCACGGCATACTCGACCGCATTGGCGCTTACAAAGATGGCCATGTCGTAGTGGTCTAGATTGCGCTGCGCCTGGCGTAGCGGGGCGTCGTCCGCGGGGGGAAGGATCACGATTGCCGGAAACACCAGCGGCCTGCCGCCAAGGGCCGCGATCTCCTGGGCGAGCCCGGCGGCCTGCCGGGCGGGTCGAGTGACGACCACGCCCGCCCCGTTAAGCGGCCCGCTCACAACACGTCCGCCAAGATCGCCGCGGCGCCGCGCTCGAGAAATTCGTTGCCAAGCGCAGCGCCGAGCGTCGCCGCGTCGTCTCTATCGGTGATCCGCATCGAACGCTCACCGCGCAAAGCGCGGCAACCGTCGCGGCTGGCAACAAAACCGCGCAGCCACAGCTCGTCCCCTCGTCCGACTGCATACGCCGCGAGCGAGCTGCGGCAACTCGCCGCGAGCTTGAGGCCGAACGCGCGCTCGGCCTGGGTCGCGAGAGTCGTCACGGTATCGGCCAGCGGCTGAAGCGCGGTCACGACGTCGGCGCGATCAGCGCAACACTCCACCGCCAGAGCCCCCTGGCCGATTGCTGGCAGGCTTTCTTCAGGGTCGAGTAGCGCCGCGATTCGAGCATCGAACCCGAGACGCTTCAATCCAGCGCTGGCGAGAATGACACCGGCCTGATCGCCTTGATCAAGCCGATGCAGCCGCGTGTTGACATTGCCGCGCAGCGGTTGGACAACCAGCCGCGGGTAGCGCTCGCGCAGCTGCGCCTCCCGCCGCAGACTCGACGTGCCAACCACACTGCCCGGTGGCAAAGAGGCGAGCGATTGATACGCGTTGGAAACGAACGCATCCCGAGGATCCTCGCGCGGCAGGATGGCTGCCAGCGTGAAGCCTGCCGGCATGATCATTGGAACGTCCTTCAGCGAATGCACCGCAAGATCGGCGCGTCCGTCGCTCAGCGCCTCCTCAAGTTCCTTGATGAATAGTCCCTTGCCGCCAATGTCCGCCAGCGGTTGATCGAGCTTTCGATCACCCTGGGTTGTAAGGCCCAAGAGATCGATCTGGCACGTTGGATAGAGGGCACGCAAACGTTCACGGACATGATGCGCTTGCCACAGCGCGAGCGCGGATTGGCGCGTGGCGATAACCAGTGTCGCGGGTGGCAATGGCACAGTGGACATGACGTCAGGGCCGCTTCGCTCGCGCCCGTCGCAGCGCAGCGATTCTAGCACCCGGATTATGCGTTACGGTTCCCGGCGCCGGAACCATCCCGCAATCGCCAGTCGCTCGCGCCTCGCGGGCAGAACTTCGTGTTCGTGTCGATCGGCGAGAAAACACACCAATGTCCCACCTACCGGCAGGACATCGCGCGGCTCCTCTCCCGGCGAGTAAAGGCGCAATGCGCCACCGTCGGCCGCCGTCCACGTTTCATTGAGATAGAGGACACAAGAAAGAAGGCGCGCGTCGTCGTCGCGAAAGCGGTCGAGATGGCGGCGATAGAGCGCACCCGGTGGGTACAGCGCGTAATGTCCCTCGAAGGAAAAGAGCCCGATGAAGGTCGCCTCGTTGAGCGCGATTCGCAGCCGCTCCAGCGCCAGCGTCAGTGCTCGCTCGGCTGGAGTGGAGACCTGTGTGTCGAGCCACAGCGTCCGATCGCCGCGGATGGCGCTGCGCTCGAGGCGGCTCGCGCCGCGCCCGATTCCCGCGGCGCAAAACTCGCCCGCGGCGTCGCGGCTGCGCGCGACCGCGGCCAGGGAGGCCACGATCGGCGCCGGAATGAAATCGGGGACGACCGCGATGCGCTCCGCGGCAATCGCCGCGCAAACGCGCGCCATCGGGTCGTCTACGATCGCTGCGGGCGTCATTTCGCGTGCGCATCCGCCTGCATCATGCCGAAGATGTTTCCCTCGGTGTCCTCGGCATAGGTGAGCCACCCGATTGCCGGAATCGCCATCTTGGGAACGACAATCTTCGTCCCCAGGTCGCCCACCTTGCGCATCGCAGCATCGAGATCGGCCACATCCATGGTGCAGACGGACGCGTTGGTCGCCTGCATCGGCGCCGGCCCGCCGCCGCGCCGCTGCAGCAGGCCGCCGTCGATGCCCGGCGTATTCGATTCGCCGGTCTTGATCAACCAATAGTCCTGCGGACCGTTCCACTTGCTAAACGTCCAGCCGAAAAGGTCCGTATAGAACTTGATCGCGCGTTGCGGGTCTCCGGCATGGATCTGGAAATGAATGGGACGTGGCATGAGATTTCCTCGAAAAGCGGCTCGCGGATCCGTCATCATATAATGCGTGGGCCGATCTCCGGCAAGCATCATTCTCTCGGAGCTAGCGATGCGTATCGTGGTCACCGGCGGCGCCGGCTTTCTGGGAAGCCGCCTCGCCCGCGCGTTGCTCGCACGGGATGTCCTCACCGATGCGCGCGGGGCAGCGCGCAGGATAAGTGAACTCGTCCTCGTCGACATCGCCCCTGCGAGCCTATCCGATCCGCGCGTGACGGTCCTCACGGGCGATCTCGCGGATCCGGCGGTAATGGAATGCAGTCTGTCCTCCGAGACCGACTCCGTATTTCACCTGGCCGCCGTGGTCAGCGGACAGGCCGAAGCGGAGTTCGACGTCGGCATGCGCGTCAACGTCGATACGACACGGGCGCTGCTCGAACGGTGTCGAAAGCTCGCGCGGCCACCCAAGGTTGTGTTTACCAGCTCACTTGCGGTCTTCGGCGGGACATTGCCCGAACCGGTGCCCGACGACGCGCCGCTGACGCCACAGAATTCATATGGTGCGCAGAAAGCGATCGGCGAATTCCTCATCTACGACATGACCCGAAAGGGTTACATCGATGGGCGCTCATTGCGATTGCCAACCATTATGGTGCGTCCAGGCAAGCCGAATAAGGCCGCCTCGTCGTTCGCGAGCAGCATCATCCGTGAGCCCCTGTCGGGTATCGACGTGTTCTGCCCCGTCGCCCCTACTGCACTCATGTGGGTATCGTCACCCAGCGCCGCGGTTGCCAATCTGATCATCGGCCATGAGGCCCCGGCTTCCAGGTTCGCGCACACGCGCTCGATCAACGTGCCCGGACTTGAGATGCGTGTGGGCGACGCAGTTGCCGCCCTTCGCCGCATCGCTGGCGACACCGTCGCCGATCGTGTCAAATGGCAACTCGATCCGGCGATCGATCGTATTGTTTCAACTTGGCCTGCGCGCTTTGCAGCGGAGCTTGGCTCCGCGCTTGGCATGCGGGCCGACCCGGACCTCGACAGCATCGTCCGTGCCTACGTTTCGGACGAGCTTAGGTAATCTCATCCCGGGGTTGGCACGAGCTCCTCGGGTTCCACCTCACGCAAGGCGCGCAGAAACAGTTCGGGTGCAGCGCCTTTGAGTTGCCTTTCGTCGGAAAGCATGCGTCGCCAGGCGCGTGCCCCCGGCTTGCCGTGGTAGAGCCCGAGGACATGTCGGGCGATGGCGCGCAGACTCACACCCTGGGCGAGTTGCGCTTCGGCGTAGGGTACCAAGGCCGCGACGACATCGGCACGAGAGCGACTCGGCACAGCGGCCCCATCCTCCCCGAAACAAAGACGATCGGCTTCGGTAAGGAGCCACGGATGGTGATAGGCGGCGCGGCCGATCATGACACCGTCTACGTGCTCGAGCTCGCGTGCAATCGCAGCATGCGTTTCGATGCCGCCGTTAACGACAATCGTCAGATGCGGAAAATCGTGCTTTAGCCGGTGTACGTAGTCGTATTTGAGCGGAGGCAGTTCACGGTTCTGCTTCGGCGACAGGCCCTTGAGGATCGCGTTACGCGCGTGGACGAGAAATGCGCTCGCGCCGGCTTGCGCAACGTCGGCGACGAAACGGCGCACGAACTCGTAATCCTCTATCGCGTCGATGCCCACGCGGTGCTTTACTGTTACCGGCAGCGCGACCACGTCGCGGATCGCAGCAACGCAATCGGCGACGAGCGTCGGGTCCGCCATCAGGCAGGCGCCGAAGCTGCCTGTTTGTACCCGCTCGGACGGGCAGCCGACATTGAGATTGATCTCGTCGTAACCCCATGCTTCGCCCAGGCGCGCACAGTGTGCGAGCGCGTGCGGGTCACTGCCGCCGAGCTGCAATGCAATCGGGTGCTCGGCTGGATCGAAGTCGAGCTGCCGCGGCACGTTGCCGAACATCAGCGAGCCGGTGGTGATCATCTCCGTGTATAGCCGGGCGCGAGGGCTCACCAGTCGCAGGAAGTACCGGCAATGCCGGTCCGTCCAGTCCATCATCGGGGCCACGCATAATCGGTGCGATAAATCATTCATTCGTTTGCGGTTTCGCGTGCTCAGCTGGTTCAATGAAACACGGGATCGATTAGTCATTTTACCTTCATGCGAGTACGACCGTCGTCGCTCTATTAGGACCTGGTACTCGCAGATTGGATAACCGCGTCGCCTACCTGCGTTGGCAGTGCACACGAAGCGCACACGAGTCTGCCATCCGTACTCAGTCACTGCTGTCGTCGAAATCCTAGGTGGCCGGTGTCGACCCTTTTCTGCCTGTCGCGCTCCGCAGAAGCGGACCTTCGCAGGCTTCGCTGATTGGCCACAAGGGGCCCGGAGCATTGTGAGCGAGATTGGCAAGGATCGACATTCACTTGCCGCTCGCCATTCGTCATTCAGCCTGTACTCTAGGTACCTTTGGATTTCCTATCCTGCGGAAGTCAGCGCGCGGCGAATGGCCTCTTCGACTTCACAGCGCTGACCATCCGCCCACGCAGCCTCGAATGCAGCGTCACCCAGCGATTGCCGCATCGCCGCGAACTCAGCTCGCAGGCGTTGTTCGTTGCGCGGTGGCCACACCAATCCAAGTCGTTCGCGGGCGATCGTGGCGGTCGCGTAGTGACGCACGGCTTCCTCGACCGAGCCGACTGAACACGCAAGCATCGCATGGTCCTCGAGGCACCCAAGCAACTCCGCTCGCATCTCGAATGCGTGGAAGACAAGTAAGGCCCCCCCTAGTCTTATTCGAGCGGAATCGGTGTTGCCTTCGACAACATCCGTCTTACCCAAGAACCAGAGTGCGGTCGCCTCCCCGCGCTTGTTCCCCGCGCCGCTGGAGACCTCAAGCGCGCGCGTGAACCTCGCGCGCGCAGTCAGAAAGTCACCTTCTTCCAAAGCAACCTCGCCCAACATCCGCTCACACTCGCCCTCGAGCTCGGCGTGCATGATTGTTCGAGCGATCGCCAGAGACTCCTCGAAGTAACGACAAGCGCCTTCGTGATCGGCCAACTCGCGATCAATTTCGCCGAGATGCTGTAAGCCGATCGCCTCTCCGTTTCGATCTCCAAGCTTACGAAAGAGCGCGAGCGCTTCCTCCTCGCACGCTCGCGCTTGCACCGCGTCGCCCTCACGCAGGCGAACCCACGACAGCGTGGATAACGTCGCCGCAATGTCGAGCGGGTTGCCTAGTCCGCGCCGCAGCACAAGGCTCTTCTCCAGCATCCGTCGCGCTTCCGCGTAGTCGCTTTGCCCTGTGGCAAGCGCGGCGCCAACGTACAGTGCGTGCCCCTGCGCCACGTCCGACCCCTCAACCGCCGAGAGCGCGAGTGCTGCACGCACATTTTTGCGACCCTCGCTCGAGTATCCCCGGAGCGTCCTGAAGCCCTGCATCGCAACCTCGAGCTTGACCGCGATGATCGGATCGACACCGCCTTCAAGCGCCAGCGCAATCGCCGCGCGCAGGTTGTCAAGCTCGCTCTCAAAGCGCTGTATCCAATCCGCCTGGTCGTGCTCTTGCAAGCCCTTGTTGCCGGCCTTCGCCATCACGAAATAGTGGTTGCAGTGCAGCGCGGCGGTCGCCGCGAACTCGCTGCGCTGAGTCAGCTTCTCTACGGCGTAGTCCCGGATCGTCTCGAGCAATCGATAGCGCATTCCGTCCTTGCGCTCCTCTGTCAAGACCAACGATTTCTCTACCAGCGAGGTGAGCAAGTCGAGCACATCCTCCGGCGTCAGAGGGTCGGCGCCGCAGACCTCCTCGGCCGATGCGCGCTCGAATCCGTTCGCGAAAACCGCCAGCCTCGCGAGCAGCACTTGCTCGTGTTCCTGGAGCAGGTCGTACGACCAGTCGACCAATGCCCGCAGTGTCTGTTGTCGCTCGAGCAACACGCGGCCGCCACCAGTCAGGAGCTTGTAGCGATCCTTGAGGCGCACGTTGATGTCGGCAACTGTGAGCGCCCGCACTCGCGCGGCAGCCAGCTCAAGCGCGAGCGGAATGCCCTCCAATCGGGTAACCAGTTCGGCCACTGCGGGGGCCTCCTGTTCGTTGAGCGCAAAAGTGGGTCTGTGAAGTTGCGCACGCTCGACGAACAATCTGACTGCCGGTGATCGCGCCAGCGCCTCGATCCCGTCGGAACGATTCGGAACGGAAAGAGGCGTCACCGTGTACGACTGCTCCCCGGGAACGCGTAGCGCCTCGCGGCTCGTGGCGATGACGCGAACCTCAGGCGCAGCCCCGAGAATCGCATGGACAAGTTCCGCCGATGGTTTGATCAGGTGCTCACAGTTGTCCAGGATTAGCAGCAGATTTCGCGGCTTCAGATGCGCGCAAAGCGTTTCGATGAGCGGCCTGCCAGGCTCCTCCCGCACACCGAGGACCTTGGCCGCCTCGCTGGCCACGATGGAGGGGTCGCGTATGGGCGCCAGGTCCACGAGCCACGCGCCATCGCGATAAGACTCTAGGACATCGCCCGCGATCTGCAGCGAGAGCCGGGTCTTGCCAAGGCCGCCGATGCCAAGCAATGTCAACAATCGCGCGCGGTCCAGCAGCTTCTCGGCTTCCTCGATTTCGCGCTCGCGTCCGATGAATGACGTCAGATGTTTGGGAAGATTGTTCGGCGTCACCTCGAGCGAGCGCAGCGCCGGAAACTCCTGGCGCAGGCTTGGGTGCACGACCTGGTAAGCGTGCTCGCTGCTCGCGATGCCCCTGAGGCGCACGTCACCGAGGTCGCGAAGCGAGCTTTCCGCAGGCAATCGGCCCGCAACGAGGTCCGCGACCGCCTGCGAAGCGAGCACTTGGCCACCATACGCGAGTCCCATAATGCGCGCGGCGCGGTTGATGGTCCCGCCGAAGAACTCGTTGTCGCGCTCGTGGGCCGGGCCGGCATGCAACCCGCAGCGAACGGGGAGCGACATTCCCGCCGTCGCCGCTGGATCGGCAACGGACTGTTGGATCGCGATGGCGGCGTTTAGGCCCTTGGCTGCATCATCAAAGGCGGCGTAAATTCCGTCGCCGGTCGTCTTGATCACACGTCCGCGATGCGCTTCAACGGCAGTACGCAGCAGCACATCATGGCGAGCGAGGGCGTCCGCCATTCGCTCGGGCTCCTGTTCCCACTTCTCGGTGCTGCCCTCGATGTCGGTGAACAGTAGGGTAACAATGCCGGTGTTCACGTCCAGATCGCTGCCGACGCGTTGATGTCTACTGCAAACAGAATGGCACTATCGTCTCCTAGCGTACGCCGCGGGTCAAATCGGTTGCTGTTTAAGGCGGCGGACTGCTGCTCTTGGCCGCCTTTTGCGGTTGGACGGCTGCTTCGGAGAGTGGGGCGATATGACCGGTTGTGGCCGGTTTCCGCCGGTAGGGCGTACGCGAAACGCGATGACTGTCGTGGTCGACCGCTGCGAAACGACAAGCCAATGGTTAGTGTTCCATCGTCCAAACTCGCAGTGCGCAATGTCGCGCGGCGAGGACAAAATCGTTGTCGGTTGTCAGCAGCATCAAATCATGACGAATGCAGAGCTGCGCAATCACGGCATCAATGGTGCCGATTTGCAACCCAGCACGACGACATCGATTGCGCAGATCTGCGGCGTCGATATGATCCCGCCGGTTCGGAGCCAGTAACGGCAGCGCCGCAAAACGGTCAACGATGTCCTTTCGCGCCTTCGGGCCCGAAAATCCCTGCAGCAATTCCTGCAAGACGAGACCTGTGACCACGATAGTTTCGCCGCTTTCGAGAGCATGGCGCAATATGCCTACCTCCGGGGCGGCGGAGGCTTGGTCGCGGCGGAATGCGAGCGACCAAACGCTAGTATCGACGAACAGGGTCACCGGCGAGAACGTTCGGCCTTGTAGTCGAACGACTCATCCCATTCGAGCTTTCCCATTAAGTCCACCAGGCGCTTCTGGCTGCGGCGGGTGATGAACTCCTCCAGCGCGCGCGTAACCGCCGCCTTCTTGGTCCTTTCACCGCTCAGCTTTACTGCGCGTTCAATCAGATCCGGATCCAGGGCAAGATTGGTAGCCATGTGTCGCTCCTCACACAGTAGCTTACACATGCCAGGTTCCGCTGACAAGGGCCCGTTCGACGAGCACCGAGCGTCTGTGGATACCGCAATTCGGCGCGCTGCAGAGCATTGCAGCGATGTCGGTGCGTGCACACGCGCTGCACACGCCCTATCGCAACAGATTGATGTTGGGGGTGGATCCTACCGATCCATCATCGGGGCCACGCACAATCGGTGCGTTAAGTTATTTATTCGGTTGTTTTTTTAACGCTCGGTCGGTCCAGTAAACCACTGGATAGACTCGTCATTCTATCGCCACGCGAGCTGGCGCAGTCCAAGTCGTCCGCGCGGAAGCGCAATGGAGGCCAGGAATGTTACCGAGCAAGTCAGGCGGAAGAGTCCGCCTGAGATCGCGCTCGTCGTCTCAAGATCTGGACATGAGACTGAGAAACAGCCCGTTTAGCTGCCGCCCACGGTTTACTTCCCACTACCCGAGAGACTCACTGTCTGTGGGCTGTTCGCAGCACCGTCGACGAAACTCAACGTGCCAGTAACGGTGCCCTTCGCGCTTGGCCTAAGTATTACAGCCACGGTGCAGTGCGCGCCCGCGGCAATACTCGCCCCGCAAGTGTTGCTCGCAATCGAAAAGTTCGTGGTGGTCGTGATGTTGGAGAAGTTCAAGGCCACGCTTTGAAGGTTTGTGAGGGTAACTTTCTTGGCTGAACTGGTCCTTCCAACCTTTACGGTTCCGAAACTTAGGGTAGTGGGCGAAACCGTGACAAGCCCGGCACCAGTCCCGCTCAGAGGTACGGTCTGTGTCCCAGCGGTATCGGAGATGGTAAGAGTTCCGGAAACAGTACCCATCGCGATCGGCTCAAACGAAACCGTGATGGTGCAAATACCTGCCGGTGCGACGCTACCGACGCAGTTATTTGTTTGGCGAAATGGCGCGGCCGTCGTGACGCTCGAGACTTGCAACGTCGCAGTGCCCGTGTTCTGCAATGTCACACTTGCCGTGCCTTCTGAGCCTAAGGGTGTTGAGAAATCGAGGCTGGTCGGAGTGACGGAAACGGCGGGGGCGGTTCCCACGCCGGTGAGAGCTACGCTCTGCGTGGTGCCGGCGTTGCCAGAGTCGTCGGTAACCGTCAGCGACCCGTTCACCTGACCGGCAGCTGATGCGGCAAAGGTTATATCCACCGAGCAACTCGATCCCGGAACGATTTGCTGGGGACAATTGTTTGTCTCGGCGAAGCCGCTGCTTATCGAAATGTCCGACAAGTTCAGCGTGTCCCCCCCGAAGTTCGAGATGGTAACGGACTGGGCCGTGCTGGTCGTTCCAACGTCAGTCGATAAGCTCAGCGTAGTTGGCGAAAAGCTGATGGCTGAAGGAGGCCAGCTTGGCGCGGGAACAGGAGTTACCCCGAAAACGTAGTAGGTGCCAATGGGGCCGACCGCCCCCGAGGAAGTGAAAACACCCGCCATATTATCGACAATTCTTGCGCCTCCGCCTCCTGTGAAGGCAGCGCCACTGGCGTCCACGGAAATGCTATTCAGTCCCGTGCTGCCGAGGGGACTGACGGCAATGGAAGTCCAGTTGTCTCCTGCCATATCGGTCACGTGAATCACTTCCGCCGCGGGAAGGTTATCTGCCACGTAAAGGCCGCCCGAAGCATCGACAGCAACGGCGACGGGAGACACGAAGGTGTGGCTCACTCCATTTATTGGCTGGGATTGTGATAACTCGGTCCAGTTGGTACCCGTCATGTCGTCAAAGCGCACGATCCGCAAATTGCCAGTATCTGCCACGTAGATGTGGTTGGCCGCGTCAACCGTCACCCACGTGAAGGAGAGAAACTGGTTGACTCCAGATCCCACGGACCCAAACGTTGTCCAACCGGCGCCGGTCATATCGTTGATACGAACAAAGCGGGAATTGCCCGTGTCCATCACATAGATTCTGCCTGCGGAATCCACTGCGATTCCTTGCGGATCGTAGAATTCTCCCGGAGCGGAGCCGCACGTTCCGCCATAGGTGGTCCAATTGGCGCCCTGCATGTTGTCCATGCGCACAACCCGGCAGTTGTAAGTATCTGCGACGTAGATCCTTCCAAGCGTATCAAGCGCAATGCCATACGCCCCATAGAACCCCCCGGCGCCGCCTCCCTGGCCGCCGTAGGTGATTTGGTTCGTTCCCACCAGGTCGTCTGAGCGGAGGATCTGCTCAGTGTCCGAGTAATAGAAGGGAGAATAGGCGGAGTTATAGGCCGAGGTTCCATTGGCAGAACTCCCGCTGGCAATCTTGAACGACTGGCTGGTGACACCGATGATCACCTGTGTCTTCGCAGTCAGTGTCAACGTCCCTGTGAAGCTCCCGGTTACGCTGTAATAGCAGGTGCGGGGGGCGCCTCTGCCGCCACCGTAGCAGCTTTCGATGGCAGAGCCGCTCTCAAAGGTGGCGCTGATGCTGGTGGATCCGTCAGAAGAAAGGAAATCAAAGCTGCCGCCGGTGCAGCCACCCGAGCCCGTGCTGGGACAGTTGATCATCAGCGTGCCCACCGGCGAGGCAACGCTGGAGGTGATGCTCACGCCGGTCCCCGCGGTTGCCGAACCGCCGGAGTTGGTGAGGCTGCCTTCAGTCGCGTAAGCGAGGGACGCGCAAGCGGCGCAGACGAGCAGAAGAGTAGCAATCAATCTTTTCATGCGAGCCTTTTCGACATCTGAAGTTCAGTGGAGCAAAGACACTCGACCAACCCGCGGTAGGTCAATTTCCGTCAGGGCGAGTTACGTGTAAAAGCTTCCCATAAACTCGGCTAATATGCAAATGGCATAATCCGATGGGCCCGCGTTTTCATCGCGATTGCCTAATCGTTTTCTTCCGGCCGAGGAGATTGACCAGCAAGTGTGAAGCTATCGCTGGGAAGCATCAACGGCCTCGGGTCACCGCTCAGAAGGCTTGGAGTCGCCCGACGATGGAGACTTGTTTACCGTCCCATCAAGCTGCAAGTCCGGGCCGAGTGCTTCGAGCAGCGGTTGCAACCTTTCGGCATGAACACGCCAGCGCCCGACCGAGTTTTGATAGAGGGGGCGGCGCACCTGCGCGGCGCTTGCGGTCCTGACTGGACGTTGCGCGCGGTGAAAGTCGAGACATGCTGCGTCCCAGGTCAAGCCACAATAGTCGAGAATGCAACGCGCCTGCGTCTCCAAATCCCCGACTACGTCTTCGTAGCGGACTTCCAACATCGTACCGGGCGGAAGCACAGCGCTCCAGTGCGCCATTGTCGTCGCATAGGCGCGGTAATGACGGCCCAGTTCACCGAGCTCGTAGCTCCATTCATGGCCAAGGTGAAACAGCGTCGAAAAACAGGAAAGGCATGTATCGACTGGGTCACGGCGCGTGTGGATGATGCGCGCATTCGGCAGCGCCAAATGAATCAGGCCGGCAAAGAACCAGTTCGACGGCATCTTGTCGCTGATGCGGAGCGCAGCTGGCGCGCGCCGGCTAAGGCGTTCCTGATAGCGTGAGCCGATTCCGCGCAGCATCGCGCCCGGTAGTTCAGGCACCCCCTCCGGATAGTCGAACGGAGAGCCGTCGGCGCGGCGCACGCTTTGCACCACCTGGGCGAAGTGGTGGAGTTCCCCTCCAGCGAACACATCGGGATGACCGGCGAGGACCTGCTCGACGAGCGTTGAGCCGGAACGAGGCATGCCGATGATGAACACGGGCACCGTAGAAGAGTCGCCAAGCCCTGCCCTGGCGCGCATCAACTCTGCTGTGAACACGGTGCGGATCCGATCGATCCTCGCCATGACCGTCGCTTCGTCATAGACGATTTGTTGACGCTTCAGTGCATTGCCTGCGCGGAAATGCTCGAAGGACGGTTCATGCCGCGCCACGTCGGCGAGGGCGCTTCCAAGCGCGAAATGGAGATTAACGCGCTCGTCGGCCCATAGCGGAGAATCCTCTGCCACGAGCTCTTCCATCGCATGCAAATGCGGGTCCTCAGGCCCGAAGGTCTTGCATTCCGCGAGATGGAGATAGAAGGACCCGCGCTTGGGAGAAAGCGCGATCGCGGTCTCGAAGCGCTGACGCGCCTCGGCGATTCGGCCGCACGCTTTCTGCGCTCGGCCGAGATTAGCATGCGCCTCGGCGTAGTCCGCCCTCAGCGCTAATGCGCGTTGAAACTGCGCGATTGCCTCCTCCCAACGGTCCAACGCTTGGAGTGAGTGACCGAGATTGTTGTGGAGCTCGGGCGAGTTGGGGTTTAAGTCGAGCGCCGTTTTGTAGCGAATAATCGCCTGCTCGTGATCGCCGATCCTTTGCAGCACAAGGGCGAGATTGCTATGCGCCTCGGCGAAGTTGGGTTTTCGGGCGAGTGCCTGTTCAAGGCGTGCCATTGCTTCCTGATGACGACCGAGCTCGTTCAACGCGCTGCCTAGATTGCTGAGGATCTCGGCGGACTCTGGTTCGATGAGGAGAGCCCGTTCATAGTGCATGGCTGCTTCGGCAAAGCGACCGAACGCGTGCAAGATGTTGCCGAGATTACTATGCGCCCGCGCGTAGTCGTCTTTTAAGGCAACCGCGCGCTCGTAATGCACCATCGCTACGGTGGGTTCACCGAGGGCCTGCAAAACGACACCCAGATTGTAGTGCGCGTCGGCGTAATCCGGCTTGAGCACGATCGCAGCCTCATAGTGTGCCTTCGCCTCCTCCAACCGACCGAGTGCACACAAGAGATTGGCAAGATCGAAATGTGCGCGCAGAGAATCCGGTTTCTTGTCGAGCACTTGGCGCAGCAGCCCGGCTGCCTCGTCTAGCTTGCCTTGCTGCGCGCAAACGGCGGCCGAGCGCTCGATGGCGTCGATATTGTAAGGATCGGCTTCGGGCATCGTTTGACAAGCTTACCGGGGCGCGCCGCCCACGCATTGGGGCTGCGCGACGCACGCTACTGCCGGAGTATGGGTACTACTCCTTCGCGGTGCATCGGACGAGCAGTGGAGCCAGACTCCATCCAACTGGCGGGAGGTGGACATTCACGTTGCGGGGCTACAGCTGCGCAAGACCGCGATTCTACCCCCAACACGACCCCCACTAGACCCAGCCGCCGGATGTCCGTCACGCGCTGGCCGCGCACGGCGGTTGTCGCAGCCTTGCGGGTGGCGAGGTGCCGGTTTGCGGACGCTGGGGCTTCTCGGCTCTGATTGTCCTACTTCGATGACGCTAATCGGCGAGCGATGTCGGCGTAATAGGATCGGCTCGGGCCGCCGCTTTCAATACCTTTCCGGCACGATCATGTCATCGGGCACGGGACGACGCGCGTAGTCCTCGTGATGTATCCGCGTCGGCAAAGTAATCGGCGCGTGTTCGACTTCCTGATAAGGCATCTGGGTCAGAAGATGCGCAATGCAGTTGAGGCGCGCCCTCTTCTTGTCTACCGCCTCGACGATCCACCAGCGCGCCTCCGGGATGTGCGTGCGCTCGAGCATGATTTCCTTGGCACGGGTGTAGTCCTCCCAACGGCGACGGGACTCCAAGTCCATGGGGCTTAATTTCCACTGCTTCAACGGATCGTGAATCCGACCGAGGAAGCGAAGGTGTTGTTCCTCGTCGGTTATCGAAAACCAATACTTTATAAGCTGCACGCCCGCTCGCACGAGCATTCGCTCGAACTCCGGCACCGAGCGAAAGAACTCTTCATATTCCTCGTCGCTGCAGAATCCCATCACGCGCTCGACGCCTGAGCGGTTGTACCAGCTGCGGTCGAAAAGCACGATTTCGCCGCCTGCGGGCAGATGCGAGACATAGCGCTGAAAGTACCATTGCGTTCGCTCGCGATCGTTTGGTGCGGGCAAAGCCGCCACACGACATACGCGCGGATTAAGTCGCTGGGTGATCCTCTTGATGGCACCGCCCTTGCCCGCAGCGTCGCGCCCCTCGAAAAGAATCACGACCTTGTGCTTTGTTCTTACAACCCAATCCTGGAGCTTGACGAGTTCGCCTTGAAGGCGAAAGAGTTCATGGAAGTAGGCGAGTCGTCGCTCTTTGTCTTCGCTACGGCGCAGGAGTCGACCATCCGCGGTAGCACCAAGTACGTCGGAATCGTCCCTTTCCATCTCCAGTTCCTCATCGAAATTGTCGATGAGGTCACTCTGGATACGCCGCGCGAGATCATCTTGCTCTACCGGGGGTAGCTGGTCCATGACTCGTAATCCGTTCCATGAGCAAAGAAATCAAACCCACAATTTTGCGACACGGGAATGACGGATTTGTGACTCCGAGCCTCTGGCCGTGCCGGAGGAGACCGCAGCCGCCATCAAACCCCTTCGCCGATTTACAAGCAATGGTACTTTCCGTAGAGTCGCGCGAACAAACTCGGCGGCGCTCTGGGGAAAAATGATGACTACCGCACTTGTCCGGATCTTCCCACAGCGCTATTGGTCATGGATCGCGTGCATTCTGTTTTGCGCAGGATGCCTCGTACTATCGCAACGAGCGCCCGCCTGGTACTGGCCGGCCGGGCTATTCGGTTTCTTCGCGCTCGTCGGGTTGCTGGACTTCATCCAGGTCAAGCATGCCATCCGGCGCAACTACCCGGTGGTCGCGAATCTGCGCTTCCTGATCGAGTTCTTCCGCCCGGAGATCCGCCAGTATCTGCTCGAAGGCGACAACGAGGAGCAGCCGTTCTCGCGCGCGCAACGCTCCATCGTCTACCAGCGCGCCAAGAACGTGATCGACAAGCGCCCGTTCGGCACGATGATCGACCTCTACGCGCCGCATTACGAGTGGATCAACCATTCGATCGCCCCGACGGAAATCAAGAGTCATGACTTCCGCATTGCCATCGGCGGTCCGGAGTGTGCCAAGCCCTATTCAGCGAGTGTGTTCAACATTTCGGCGATGAGTTTTGGGGCCCTGTCCGCCAATGCCATTCTCGCGCTAAATGAGGGCGCGAAGCGCGGTGGCTTCTACCATGACACCGGTGAGGGCTCGATCTCGAGCTATCACCGCGAGCGAGGCGGAGACATCACGTGGGAGATCGGGAGCGGCTATTTCGGCTGCCGTGATGCTGATGGCCGGTTCGACGAGGGGCGGTTCAAGCAGAATGCCCAGGCAGACCAGGTGAAGATGGTCGAGATCAAGCTTTCCCAGGGTGCTAAGCCTGGCCATGGTGGTGTGCTGCCGGGGGCCAAGGTCACACCCGAGATTGCGCAGGCGCGCGGTGTCCCGGTGGGTGTCGATTGCATCTCACCCGCGCGCCATTCGGCTTTCTCCACGCCACTCGAACTCATGGCGTTCGTCGATCGCCTGCGTGTGCTTTCCGGTGGCAAGCCTACCGGTATCAAGCTTGCCATCGGGCATCCGTGGGAGTTCTTCGGCATCGTCAAGGCGATGCTGGCCAGCGGCATCACGCCCGATTTCATCGTGGTCGATGGTGGGGAAGGCGGCACCGGCGCCGCGCCAATGGAGTTTACCGACCACGTTGGCACACCGCTGCGGGAGGGACTCATGCTGGTGCACAACACGCTGGTCGGCACGAACCTTCGCCACCGCATCGGCATCGGCGCGTCGGGCAAGATCATCACCGCCTTCGACATCGCGCGTACCGTGGCGCTGGGAGCGGATTGGTGCAATTCGGCAAGAGGCTTCATGTTTGCGCTCGGTTGCGTTCAGGCGCAGAACTGCCACACCGGGAAATGCCCCACGGGCGTCACCTCGCAGGACCCGCGGCGTTTTCGAGCGCTCGTTGTTCCCAACAAGGCCGAGCGCGTCCTCAATTTTCACCAGAACACCCTCAAGGCCCTGAAAGAGTTGTTGGCCGCGGCAGGGCTAATGCATCCGAGTGAACTCGGGCCCGAGCACGTGATCCGTCGCGCATCGTCGAGCGACGTACGCTCACTCGCCAAGGTTTACGACTGGCTGCTCCCAGGCGCGCTAATCACAGGAGCTCCCACTCATCCGGTCTACACTGCATTCTGGGAGGCGGCGCGGCCTGACTCGTTCGAGCCGCCCGTGAGCCTCACGATGACGCGTGGCATCACGGCGCACTAGCCTTCTGCATGTTTGAATGGAGTGCCTGGAGCAACAGCTCGCGATACGTCCCCGCGCCTGGCACAACGCGGCCAACCTGCTTGGCCAGATCGTCAATCCGGCGCAACTCGATGGCGTCCTGCGCCGCAGCATGGGCTCGAAAGGCTTCCATCTCATGCGCGGTCATGCTGCCGCCCTGCAGCTCCAGGCTGCGTTTTGAGCTTGCCGACAAGCCATCGTAATACGCCGCTTCGATTGAACAGAGATAGCGCTTGGCGTCGACGTGCAAGCGTATCGGTTCGGTCACGTCGGCGACGAAAGCGCGCGACAGCCAGCCCGCACCCACGCGCTCATGCTCCAGATCGCGCGCCAGGAACCCACTGCGACCATCGTGCTCGTCGACGAGCAGGTGACCTACGTCGTGCAGCAGTGCAGCCACGACGAATCGGGGCTTGCCGCTACGCCTCTTGGCCAGATCCGCGCTCTGCACGGCGTGCTCGTACTGGTTAACAGCCTCGTCATAGTTGCGCCCGCCGGCTGCTTCCAGCCAGTCGAGCAACTCGTCGGTGAATCGTTCGGGGCTGCCCCGCCACTTTGGCGCTTGAAAATCCGTCAAGCCGTCTCCTCGTCAGCTGGCCGACCCTCGAAGTGGCCAATCGTACTGATGCGCGCGGCGCCGCCAACTGCATCGGCCCTTTGCGCGAGAAGGCGATCGCGTTCGTCGTAATATTCACTGCGACGCGCGCCTTCTGATTCGGCGTTGTAGGTGAGATACAGTGCACGGCGCGGCGTCGTCGAGCGGTTCGGGCCGCTGCGGTGCGGAACGTGGGAACCGAAAAACACGACGCCTCCGGCAGGGACTTCAACCGGCCGCCAGTCGAGCCTGGCCGCCACCTCGGTCGCGATGCAGCCGTCGCCATCCTCGGCGAGTAATGTCGGAATCCCGTGCGGCGCAAGCTCAAGACAGCCATTGGCGATCGTCATGGCATCCACGGCGACCAGGCAGGTTACATGACGGCGGATGAACGCGTAGGCCCTTGCGTCCTGGTGCGGCCTGAATCCAGCCCCGCCGCGCTGCTTGTAATTGATTTTTTCTTTATAGATCACCGCCCGCTCGCCGATCAATTCGCTCGCGACGGCGGGCAGCAAGCCGGTGGTAATGAGCCGTCCTAACTGCGGATGGTCGTCGAGAAAACGCTCGGTGCGGCACAGGGCGCGCCCTTCCGCGGTCCGCTCGAAGTAATGCAGCCGGCGGTCGCGCGGCGCGCCGGGCTGCGACACGGCGCTCACCCAAGCGGAGAGCTTGGCCCCGGCATGACCGGGTAGCGGGTCCTCCAGCACCAGCCAACCGTCGCGGTTCCAGTCCTGCCGCTGTTGCAGTGTCACATGGGTGTCCGCAGCATCCATCGTTTCACGTCCGGGCCGATTTCGTCGATGGTACGCCTCGGGAAATGAAGGCGTGATGACCGGGGCGGCGAAGCGAACGGTCGGTCGCCGCCGCGGCCCTTGGAACCGCTTATCGCAGCGGGCCCGGCTTCAGGCTGGCATACGCCCTGTCCATCAAAGCCAGGTAACGAGGATCGTCCGGCACAAACAGGGCACATTCCTTGATCTTTCTTCGAATCGAGGCGTCCCATGCGTCGCCGCCACGTAGCTCGCTCTGATCGAACCACACCTCGAGCCCCGCGGCGCGCAGCGTTTCGCAGATGCGTCGTGCGGCATCGGCGTCCTGAGAGGCGTAGCTGAGAAAGACCGCCTTGGTCAATTAACGCGCCTGAACAAGGATGTAGCCTCGGTTCTCGATGGTATCGAAGGTGCGCATGCCCTTGATAAGCGTCGTGACCGGCATCCACACCCAGCCCGCGCTTGCCGGATTCACGTCCATGACGAGCACCGAATCCGTTTCGGCATCGTAAGCACCAAGCGGCGAGATATGGGCGCCGCCTCGCTGGCCTACGGCCTCTCGCCGGTAGTTCACGATCACGTAGTCGCCCGCATGCTTGAGGTTCTCCACGAAATCGGCACGAATTTCCTCTTCCGGCTTCTTGTCGTCGACCACGACGAGCCGAGTGACAAGGTCATGCGACCTGAGTAATTCGTCCATCTGGCGCAGCTGATAACCTGGGTCTCTGACCTGTTTACCATTGATCGTGACCGGCTCTCCGAGAACCTGCGCGCGAGTCTTTGCGCCCTTGCCGATTACATTGTCCTGGGTGAACCGCGGCACCGTCAGGTCGAATCCGCTCGGAAGATATTGAATGTCCTCGGGATGAAGACGGCTATGGTCATGGGGCAGATCGAGGCTTCCGCTGCCTACGGCATTGAGCACAATCGCCGCCGTGGTGGGCCCGCAGAAGGCGACGTTGGATTGCGCTTCAAACTGATTCGCAAGGGCCGGAAAATCCGCCTTGGCAGTGGACCGCGCCAACCGTGCGAGACCTTCATCCGAGTTAAACACAACAAGGGTTTGTACGGGAACTGAAGTTGCTTCGTCCCGCGCCAGCGCGTGAGAAGCGACCGTAGTCGCCAATACGAACGCAAGGGCAACACGGACGAGCAATGACATCGCTTATCTCCCGATACTGGACCGATACTTGGAAGCTTAGCTTGCGTCGGCTTCTTGGGGCAAGGCTCCCAAGCCTCACCCGGCATGTCTCTTGAACTTGTCGGCAATTCCCATAAGCGGCACAATCCAGCGTCGCGGATGGCTTGCTGCGTGTCCGATTTCGTGGTCGGCATAGCTTCGCGGGCAATGCCGCGCGACTGAAGTTCTGGAGGACCTTTCCATGATGCGGCCCCGCTTGCTTGGACACGGCGTGATCGTCGCGATAGCGGCAGTTGTCTGTTCCGTAGTGCACGCCGCGTCAGTTGCACCCGTTGGCGGCGAACATGGCATGGTGGTCACGGCACATCAGCTTGCCACCAAAGTGGGGGTCGACGTCCTCAAACGCGGCGGCAACGCAGTCGATGCGGCAGTCGCCGTGGGTTATGCGATGGCCGTGGTCTACCCCGCCGCGGGCAACCTGGGTGGCGGCGGCTTCATGACGATCCAGTTCGCGAATGGGCGAAAGACGTTTCTCGACTTTCGCGAAACGGCGCCGCTCGCCGCCACACCGAACATGTATCTCGATAGTGCCGGCAGGGTCGTCAAGGGCGCGAGCACCAAAGGGCACTTGGCCGTCGGTGTACCTGGCAGCGTGGCCGGGCTCGAATACGCCCGGGAAAAGTACGGCACGCTTTCGCGTGGCACGCTCATCGCACCGGCCATCGGTTTTGCCGAGCACGGATTCGTGCTTGACGACGGCGACATCGCGTTGTTCGCCACCGCCAACAACGACTTTCGCGATGATCCCGCAACCGCGGCCATCTTCCTGAACAAGGGCCAGCCGTACAAGGCTGGGGAGCGCCTGGTGCAAAAGGACCTGGCGAAGACACTGCGCTTGATTGCCCAGCGCGGTTCCGGCGCGTTCTACCAAGGGTCGATCGCCGACGCAATCGCCGCCTCGAGCGCCGCGGGCAGGGGCATCATCACCAAGGCGGATCTGCAACAGTACAAGGTGCGCGAGTTGGCGCCGGTCGAATGCGACTACCGCGGCTATCACATCGTGTCGGCGCCCCCGCCCAGTTCCGGCGGCGTGGTCATATGTGAGATCCTGAACATTGTCGAGGGATACCCGCTCAAGGATCTCGGCTTTCACTCCGCACAGGCGGTGCATTATCAAATCGAAGCGATGCGGCATGCATACGTCGATCGCAACAGCTACCTGGGCGATCCGGATTTCGTAAACAATCCGCTCGATCGCCTGCTGGACAAGAGCTACGCCGAGAAAATCCGCGCCGTCATCGACCCGAGCAAGGCCGGTGTGTCCCAGGATTTGAAGCCAGGCGTCCCGCCGCACGAGGGAACGAACACAACCCATTACTCGATCGTGGACAACCAGGGCAACGCGGTGTCGGTGACCTATACCCTGAACGACTGGTTCGGCGCCAAGGTCACCGCGGCGAAAACCGGCATCCTGCTCAACGACGAAATGGACGACTTTACGGCCAAGCTTGGCGTGCCGAATCTGTATGGACTGGTACAGGGCGAAGCCAACTCGATCACGCCGGGCAAGCGCCCGCTGAGTTCCATGAGCCCGACCATCGTTTCACACGACGGCAAGCCGGTGATGGTGATCGGAACCCCGGGTGGCAGCCGCATTATCACGGTGGTCGTACTGTGCATTCTGAACGTAATCGACTACGGGATGGACATTCAGGAAGCGATCGACGCGCCGCGATTCCATCAGCAATGGCTGCCGGACACGACCAACGTCGAAGCCTTTGCATTGAGCCCCGATACGCGCAAGATCCTGGTCGCCATGGGCCACAAGCTGGGCGATCCGCAGCCGCCCGGGCACGCTGCAGGCATCTTGATCGGCGCGCCGTCGCTTAACGGCAAGCCGCGTGGCAAGGATCGTTTCTACGGCGCCAATGATCCCAGGAGAGGAACGGGGCTGGCATTGGGATACTGAATCCCCTTGTCGCGATCCCGTCGCGCGTCTGCCACGGCATGAAGCTCGGCCGGGCGCACAGAGCCATATCACACCTCGTTGTCCGCGCGCCGCGCTCATGAATACCCAGCAACTGAAGGCGTTCTGTCGCAGATTTCCTGGCGCCACCGAGACGCTATACGACGAGCCCTACAATTTCCTTGTGTATGCCGTGGGGGGCAAGAAATTTGCCTATTTCAAGACCAGTCACCCGGAACGGTGGCGATTCAGCACGCGGGTAGCGCCCGATCGCTTCATTGAACTGACCGATGTTCCCGGAGTGAAGCCTGCCCGATATCGAGGGCGCTTTCATTGGATCACCATTGTCAACGTGTCCAGCTTTCCAGCCCTCTACCTCAGGGAGTTGGTTGAATCGTCGTACCAGAGTGCGCTTGCCTCGTTGAGCAGAGCCCGGCGGGCCGCAATTTGCGCGTCAGGGCGCCCCGTCAATTGCCAGCGCGGCTAGCGGCGTGACTCACGCGAAAGCACCACTCTAGCCCGTAGCACGGGCGAGGCGGTCGGTCGGTCCGAGTCGATTTCAGCATCCGGCCGAACTCGGCCTAACGCGGTCGACCGAGTCCGGCGGACCTCCAGCGAAGGAGGTCCGGACGTCAACGTG
>Ga0074045_10000271_pt1 | contig 49537 bp, 41 predicted proteins | sample BogForMeECP23OM2_FD_94442 | JGI IMG/M metagenome (GOLD analysis project Ga0074045, IMG submission 94442) | Bog forest soil microbial communities from Calvert Island, British Columbia, Canada - Bog Forest MetaG ECP23OM2 | ecosystem: Environmental > Terrestrial > Soil > Wetlands ... | reverse complement strand
CGCGCCACCCTCCAGGCGCATGCCGCACGTCCAAACGTCGCTCTCCACCTCCTGCTATCCCGTGACTTTACCGCCTAAGAACCGCATAAACCAGAAAGCCCTGTACGCCCCCGGCGCCCGCCGCGAGGCCGCGCCGTCACGAGTCCCAGTAGACCATCTTCCCGCACTGGTCGCAAAGGACGAACTCGGTGTCCACCGACTTGCCGCGGGCCGCGGACTCGACCTCGCTCGAGACCTTGAGGTGGCAGCCGCCGCATTTGCCGCCGCGGATGGCCACCACCGCCGGCATCCCGCGCGACGCCGCCCGGTCGTAGGCCTCGAGGGCCCCCTCGGGGACGGGGGACCTGGCCCCGGCGGCGTCGGCGAGCGCCGCCTTGAGCTCGGCGGCAAGGGTCACCTCCCGGTCCCTGTACATCTGGATGCGCGCCTCGTGGCCCGAGATGTTCTGGTTGAGCGTCGCCTCGGCGGCGGCGAACCGCTTCCTCGCCTCGTCAATCGCATACATCGTCTCGAGCTCCCGGACCTCGAGCTCGTCGATCTGCCTCTGGACGCCATCGATCTCGTGCCCGAGCGCCTGGTACTCGTCGTTTTTCTTTACGCCGAGCTGCTGGGTCTTGTACCGGCCGAGCTGCTCCTCGGCCGCGCCGATATCGGTCTCCAGGAGCTTCTTCTTGGCCTCAAGCTCCCGAAGCTCGCCCTTCGCCGTGTCTATGGCGGCCCTTTCGGCCGCGATCCTCTGCTCTACGGCGGCGATCTCCCGGGGCACCGCCTTTAGCTGGGCCTCCACGCCATGCCCTCTTGTGTCGAGATCCTGCAGGTTGAGGAGCAGTTCGATCGTCGGACTCGGCATGGACCCCCCATCCTGCCACGCGCAATCCGCCGGTCAACCCCATCCTCGGGTGCCCGGGGCCGGCCTTCGGTCAGGCATGGAATCCGGTCCAAAAGACTGGCCCGGGCGCTCCTTTCTCGCGCGCGGGGGATCCTTAGCCCGCGGGGGGGGTACCGGGTGGCCGCCGGCGGGGCCTTGGAGGCCGGTTATTGGCCCCGTTTTGGCCATATTTTTCCCAAAAAAACCCTCGCGTGCACATGCATTTTCGGAACAGAATTATCCTTTCATTTCCGCACCCTCCCGACCCGTTCATGGCCGACCAAAACCACCCGCACGCAACCTCGAATTCACAGGTTGGCGCCGAATCCTACGACGCCTCAAAGATACAGAAACTCGAGGGCCTCGAGGGGGTGCGCAAGCGCCCGGACATGTACCTCGGCGACACGAACGAGCGGGGCCTGCACCACTGCGTCTTCGAGCTCGTCGACAACTCCGTCGACGAGGCGCTCGCCGGGTTCGCCACGGCGATCTCGGTCACGATTCACCTCGACGGCTCGTGCTCCGTCGAGGACGACGGGCGCGGGATCCCGGTGGACCCGCACCCGGTCTACAAGATTCCGGCGCTCGAGCTGGTGCTGACGAGCCTGCACGCGGGCGGGAAGTTCGGGAAGGGCGCGTATCAGGTCTCCGGCGGGCTCCACGGGGTCGGCGCGAAGTGCGTCAACGCCGTGTCGGAGTGGCTGGAGGCCGAGGTGCGCCGGGCGGGCAAGGTCTACCAGATGCGCTTCGAGCAGGGCAAGACGACCCAGAAGATGATGGTGATCGGCGACACGCGCAAGAACGGCACGAAGATCACCTTCAAGCCCGATCCCGAGATCTTCCTCACCACGCGCGAGTTCCAGTACGACATCCTCGCGGGGCGGCTGCGCGAGCTCGCCTTCCTGAACCCCGGAATCAAGATCGAGCTGTCGGACGAGCGGGTCCAGAAGGGCGACAAGTTCTTTTTCAGGGACGGCATCACCGAGTTCGTGCGGTTCCTGAACCAGAACAAGGTGGTCCTCCACGACAAGCCGATCACGTTCTCGGACGCGGTCGCGGGCGACGACCCGGCGAAGGCGGCCACCACCGTCGACGTCTCGATCCAGTACAACGACGGCTACAACGACCAGGTCTTCGCCTACGCCAACTCGATCTACAACCTCGAGGGCGGCACGCACCTGTCGGGCTTCAGGACCGCGCTGACGCGGGTCATCAACAACTTCGCCAAGGGAAACAACATCATCAAGGAGAAGGACCCGGCCATCACGGGCGACGACGTCCGCGAGGGCCTGGTCGCGGTCATATCTGTGAAGGTGCCCGAGCCCCGCTTCGAGGGCCAGACGAAGACTAAGCTCTCCAATTCCGAGGTGGACGGGATCGTGCAGAAGGTGGTCGGCGAGAAGCTGAAGTTCTTCCTCGAGTCCAACACCGCGGTCGCCAAGCGGATCATCGAGAAGACGCTCAACGCGGCGCGCGCCCGGGAGGCCGCCCGAAAGGCCAGGGAGACGGTCCGCAAAGGCGCGCTCTCGGGCGGGGGCCTTCCGGGGAAGCTGGCCGACTGCTCCGAGCGCGACCCGGCACTAGGCGAGCTCTACATCGTCGAGGGCGACTCGGCCGGCGGCTCCGCGAAGCAGGGCCGCGACCGGCGCTACCAGGCGATCCTGCCCCTGCGCGGGAAGCTCATCAACACCGAGAAGGCCCGGCTGGACAAGGTCCTATCGAACGAGGAGATCCGCACCCTCATCACGGCCATCGGCACGGGCATAGGGGACGCCGAGGGCGACGGCGCATTCAACGTGGAGAAGGCCCGCTACCACAAGATCATCATCATGACGGACGCGGACGTGGACGGCTCCCACATCCGGACGCTGCTCCTCACTTTCCTGTACCGCCAGATGCGGGGCCTGCTCGACCTGGGCTACGTCTACATCGCCCAGCCGCCACTCTACAAGATCAAGCGCAAGAAGCGCGAGCAGTACGTCGACAACGACGAGCAGCTGAACCGGATCCTGCTCGAGCTCGGCTCGGAGGACGTCGTCCTCACGCGCCTGGCCGACCGCCACGCGTTCACCCCGCAGCAGATCGACCGCATCGTGGAGTTCCTGGCCGCGCTCGAGGTGCTCGGCGGGGGCGTCACGCGGTACGGCGCGCGGCTCAATGACTATCTCGACAGGTACGACAAGGTGTCCAACGCCCTGCCCCGCTACGTGGCCCGGATCAGGGAGGGAAACAAGGAGTCCCACGAGTACCTCCTGGACGACGCCGCGCGCGTTAGGTTCTTCAAGGAGCACGGGCTCGACGCCGACCTTCTCGAGAAGGCGAGCGGCGACGGGCAGAGGCCCGACGCAAAGCCGGCGGCCGCGCCGAGTCGGATCACCCTCCACGAGATCTTCGAGAGCACCGAGATGGCGAAGATCCTCAAGGGCGTCGCAGCGATCGGGCTCGACATCACCCGCTTCAGCCCCACCGAGGCGCCGCGGTACACGATCACCGAGAACCCGGGCCAGAAGACCGAGTCGACGACCGAGCTGCGCGCGCCCCTCGACATAGTCGCCCAGATCCGGGCCAACGGCCGCAAGGGCCTTTCGATCCAGCGCTACAAGGGCCTCGGCGAGATGAACCCGAAGCAGCTCTTCGAGACGACGATGGACCCCGAGAAGCGGCGACTGCTCAAAGTCGCGGTCAAGGACGCCGCCAAGGCCGACTCGCTGTTTACGCTCCTCATGGGCGACGAGGTGCCCCCCCGCAGGCAGTTCATCGAGGACAACGCGCTCAACGTCCAGTACCTCGACGTCTGAGCGCCCGCGGGCCCTCCAACCCCTTCCCAAGGCACCGTGTACACCGGCTCCGAAAGACACACGTCGGCGAACATCACCGACATCATGCAGACGGCCTACATCGACTATTCGATGTCGGTCATCGTCGCGCGCGCGCTGCCCGACGCACGCGACGGCCTCAAGCCCGTGCAGCGCAGGATCCTCTACGCGATGCTGCGCGAGGGGCTGCTCCACAACCGCTCCTACACAAAGTGCGCCGGCGTCGTGGGCGAGGTGCTGAAGAACTACCATCCCCACGGCGACGCGTCCGTGTACGACACGCTGGTGCGCCTCGCGCAGACCTGGGTAATGCGCTACCCCCTGATCGACCCCCAGGGCAACTTCGGCTCGGTGGACGGCGACCCGCCGGCCGCCTACCGCTACACGGAGTGCCGCCTCAACGAGACTGCCGAGGAGCTCCTGAAGGACATCGAGGAGGAGACGGTCGACTTTGCCCCTAATTACAGCGAGTCGACCACCGAGCCGACCGTCCTCCCCGCGGCGCTTCCCAACCTGCTGATGAACGGCTCGACGGGCATCGCGGTCGGCATGGCGACCAACATACCCCCGCACAACCTGAGCGAGGTCATCGACGCGGCCTGCGCGATACTCGACAGGCCGTCGGTCTCCGTCGACGAGATCTGCGAGATTGTACAGGGCCCGGATTTCCCGACGGGCGGCGTCATCTCGGGGCGCGAGGCGGTCCTGAGCTACCTGAAGACGGGCAAGGGGATCGTCCGGATCCGCGGCAAGGCGCACTCGGAGGAGTTGAAGGGCGGGATGGAGCAGATCGTCATCACAGAGATCCCCTACAACGTGAACCGGGCCAACCTCGTCACGCGCATCGCCGAGCTCGTTTCCGAGAAGGAGATCGACGGCATCCGCGACCTGCGCGACGAGTCCGACGAGAACACGCGGATCGTCGTCGAGCTCAAGCGCGGCGAGCAGACCAAGGTCGTGATCAACCAGCTTTTCCAGAAGACGGCGCTCGAGTCCTCGTTCGGCGTGACCCTCCTCGCCCTCGACCGGAAGCGGCCGAAGCAGATGAACATCAAGGAGATGCTCGAGTGCTACATCGAGCACCGCCGCGACGTCGTGACGCGCAGGACGCAGTTCCGCCTGCGCGAGGCCGAGGACAGGGCGCACATCCTCGAGGGCTACATCATCGCGCTCGACCACCTGGACGACTTCGTGAAGATCATCCGCGCCTCCGAGAGCCGCGACGACGCGAAGGTCAGGCTGATGGCGAAATACCCGATATCGGCGAGGCAGACCGACGCGATCCTCGAGCTTCGCCTCTACCAGCTCACGGGCCTCGAGCGCGGCAAGATCGAGGCGGAGTACCTCGGCCTCATGAAGCTCATCGAGGAGCTGCGCGCCATCCTGGGTTCGGAGGCCAGGCTGTTCGCCCTGATAAAGAGCGAGCTGCTCGAGATGAAGGCCAAGTACGCCTCGCCCCGGCGCACCGAGATCATCGCGGCCACCGGCGAGTTCCGGATGGAGGACGTGATCCCGAACGAGGGCTGCGTCATCACGGTGTCGCACCTGGGATTCATCAAGCGCACCCGCGTCTCCGACTACCGCTCGCAGAAGCGGGGCGGCAAGGGAATCATCGGGACCGAGACCTACGACGAGGACTTCGTCGAGCACCTGTTCACCGCGAGCACGCACGACTACATCCTCTTCTTCACGAACACGGGCCAGTGCCATGCAAAGAAGGTCTATGACGTGCCCGAGGGGACGCGCGCCTCGAAGGGGAAGTCGGTCTCGAGCTTCCTGAGGCTCGCCGAGGGCGAGAAGATCGCTGCCATGCTCTGCGTGAAGGACTTCGAGGGCACCCTGCACGTCGTGATGGCGACGAAGGCGGGCGTCACCAAGAAGACGAACCTGTCGGACTACACGAACGCCACCCGCGAGGGCGGGTTACGCGGCATCAAGCTCGAGGACAGCGACACCCTCGTGGGCTGCGTCCTGACGAACGGGCAGAACGAGATCGTCCTCGTCAGCTACAAGGGGCAGGCGGTGCGCTTCAGCGAGGACGATCTCCGCGACCAGGGCCGCGACACGGTCGGGGTCACCGGGATGCGGTTCAAGATCGGCGGCGACCACGTGAAGGCCATCGAGGTCTGCGATCCGCTGGACCGGCTGCTCATCGCCCGCGAGGACGGGATCGGCAAGCGCACGCCGTTCGAGGACTACCGCCTCATCGGCCGTGGCGGCACTGGCGTCATCGCGATCGACCTGCCGGAGGACGGCTCGGTCAACGTCGCCGGCGCGCTGAGCGTCCGTGACGGCGGCGAGGTCATGCTGCTCACGGCCAAGGGCCAGAGCATCCGCACCCGCGTCAGCGAGATCAGGGAGACCGGCCGCGGCGCCAAGGGCGTGAAGCTCCTGACGCTGGCGGAGGGGGACAAGCTCCTCAACATCGCCCGGATCGTCGAGACGGAGGAGGAGACCGCGACCCCGTTCGAGGCGTGAGCGGGCGGCGCTGACCCGCCCGGCCCAGCCCGGGCGGCGCGATCACATCCTTTGGAAGGCTCTCCCTCACGATTCGCAATCCGCGCAATGGGGCGCGTCGCCCCGTCGGCGCTCAGGCTCCTGGCGCACCACAGCACGATCAACCGGGGCCGCTGGCCCATGCTGAGCGCGCTCAGGGAGGACGCGAGATGCAGGGCCTGGCTCGCCTCCCTCGAGAACCCGGCGAAGACGCGCCGGGGCTTCAGGATATTCACGATTGCGGGCGACCTGACGTCCGACTGGATCAAGCTTTACGGCCAGCACGAGGCCGGCACCGAGAGCTTCATCCTGGACCACCTCAGGCCCGGCACCACCCTCCTCGACGTCGGGGCGAACATCGGCTATTTCTCGCTGCTAGCGGCGACAGCCGGCCGCGCAAGGGCGGTCGCGTTCGAGCCCCAGCGGCCGGTCGCCGACCTGCTGCAGCGATCGGCGGCGCACAACGGGATCGAGGGCCTGGTCAGGGTGGAGCGCCTCGCGTTGGCGGATCGGCCGGCGACGATGCGGATGACATCGTGCCCGGGCAACACGGGCCACTCGCGGCTGGCCGGCGCCGACTGCGCCGCGGTCGAGCCCTACCCGGTGTCCGTGGTCGCCCTCGACGATTGGCTCAGGGACAACCCGGTCGGGCCGGTCTCGGTCTGCAAGATCGACACGGAGGGCGCGGAGCTCCGGGTCCTGCTGGGAATGGCCCAGCTGCTTGACAGGGAGGGCCCGGCGATAGCGGTCGAGGTCATCGACGAGCACCTGGCCGGATTCGGCGCGTCGGGCCAGGGGGTGCGCGAATTGCTAAGGAGCCACGCCTACGCCGACGTATCGGAGGGATACGCGCTCCCGGGCGACCGCAACCGCTACTTCGAGAGGACGCGGCGGGCCTGACAGGAATCGCCCCCGGGGGCGCGCCCTATTGCGGCGCCGGGGGTTGCGACGCCTGTGGAACGGCGGTGTTGCCGAGGAACCTCACCCGGGGGCGGCCGCCGCCCTCGATCTCCATGAAGAAGCCGCCGAGGGCCCCCGGGACGATCTTCACGTGGACCGGCTTGCCGGTCGCGCCCGCATAATAGCTGTCGTGGTCGGTGACGACCCACCGCTGGCCGTTCGTCAGCGTGAGTATAGTCCCGTTCTCCCAGCCGTCGAACGGGCGCGCCAGCACCGCGTCCAGCGTCGTGTACTCGATTTCGGTGCCGGGCTTGAGCACCACCTTCATCCGGTCGATGAAGCCAGAGGACTCCGGCTTCTGCGCGCCGCTGCGTGCCTCGGCCTGGACCTGCTTGCGGACCTGCTCGGTGACGGCCTTCGTGGTCTCCTCCCGCACGGCCTTCGTCGTCTCCTCGGTCGCCTTGGCCACGGCCCCGGTCTGCACGGCCCTCACGAGCGCGTCGAGCCTTGCCAGCTCCTCGGGCGAGAGCCTGTCGAGGCCCGCCGCCTTGAAATCAGCGGGCGTCAGGCCCTTGGTGAACGAGTCGTCGGCGCGGACGGCGGCTCCGCCGAGGATGGCGCAGACTAGGGCGAGGCGGGCGAGCATGGGGTGGCGGCTGACGGTCAACGCTTGCCTCGCCCCATGTGCAACGAAAAAGTCGCGCCCATGCACCGCCGATGATACGGGCCATCATACTTGATTTCGACGGGCTCGTCCTGGACACGGAGACCGCACTCATCGACGCCTACGGGGACGTCCACCAGGTGCACGGGATCGCCTTTGACAGGGCGCTCTTCACCCGCAGCGTCGGCCACGCCGACTTCACATTCGACCCCTGGCACAAGTTCGACCCGGGGGCTGACCGGGAAACGCTCGAGGACCAGAGAAAGGCCTTCAACCGGGCGCGCAACGAGAGGAACCCCGTACTCCCGGGGGTTGTCGCGCTCCTTGTCCAGGCGAAGGACGACGGACTCAGGATTGGCCTGGCCTCGAATTCGAGCCACGGGCATGTTGAGGGCCACCTGGCGAGGCTCGGGCTCCTCGGGCCCTTCGACTTCATCGCGTGCCGCGAGGACGTCGCGTCGCCGAAGCCCGAACCCGACCTCTACAGGCTCGTGCTCAACGAGTTCGGTCTCCGCGGCCGGGATGCGATCGCGTTCGAGGACTCGGCCACTGGACTGCTGGCGGCGAAGCGCGCGGGCCTATGGACCGTCGCCGTCCCGAACGCCTCGACCGGCCAGCAGGATCTGAGCGGCGCGGACCTGCGCGCCGGCTCGCTCGCAGATTGCCGGCTTGCGGAGCTGCTGGCCCGCTTCGGAACGTAAGATGTGCCTGCGCGGCGCCTCCGACCGAATCCGCAGAGCCGCGTCCCATTGTTCACTATATGGTGGATTCGCCACCCGGCCCTGGAAGACCCGAGCCGGTTCGCGGTGCAAACGGCGCTCGCGACGGCGCGCCGGTTTATCGAACCCCCTTCGAGGCTGCCGATTGGGACACGGCGGCATGCCGGCTGGCATTAATACTCGCTGACTCAATCCGTGGCCTTACAGTCACCTTGGATGTCGGACGATGTGCGAATCGGGGGCGGCGACACGGCCACCCCATGCAACCTTGCGAGGCGCGTTGCGCTGCTTGATTCAGCCGTGGGCTTGAGGGACCAGCGGTTGCTGGACGCGGGTTGCGGGGCCGGCGAATACGTCGAGGCCTTTGCCCAGCGAGGCGCGGACGCCTTCGGCGTTGAGTTCAATACAGGCAAGGTGCGTCAATACCTCGTTCGCCACCCCGGCTCGCGGCGCGTCATTCAAGGCGACCTAGTCGCAGTCCCGTTCGCGAATGACAGTTTCGACATCATCGTTCTCAACGAGGTACTCGAGCATACGCCGGACCAAATGGGCGCTCTCCGCGAGATGAGGCGCCTGCTTCGGAAGGGCGGTTGCCTTGCAGTCTTCTGTCCCAATAGGCTCTACCCGTTCGAAACCCACGGCGTGCTCCTGCGGCGCTCGGGACGGGCGTTGTCTCCCTGGGTTCCGCTGGTGCCCTATATACCGCTCCCTCTTGGCCGGCGTTGGTTCACCTACCCCGCCCGAAATTACTGGCCGCGAGAGCTGGCGCACGTCATTGCAGCCGGGGGCTTTCAAATCAGGGTGCACCGCTGGCTCTGGCAGACGTTCGAGAATATCTCCGGGCGCCAGCCGCCCTGGGTGGCACGCGCGAGCCCGGGACTGAGGAAGCTCTCGCGCCTTCTTGAAGAATGCCCCGTGATCTGCCGCCTGGGAGTGACACAGGTCGTGCTGGCGGTCGCCCCGTGAACGAGCCGGCTGAAAGAATCCCCCGTTTCAATGTCCTAGGAGTCGGCTTGTGCGCGCTCACCCTGGAGCAGGCGACCCAGCGTATCATCGAACGCTCCAGGCAGCGCCCGGCTGGATATGTGTGCGTGACCGGAGTCCACGGAGTGGTCGAGTCGCTTGCCGACTCCGAGCTGCGTCAAATCCACAATCGGGCCTATCTAGTGACCCCCGATGGGATGCCCATGGTGTGGCTGGGGCGCTGGCACGGCTGGCGCCAGATCACCCGTGTGTACGGGCCGGACCTGATGCTGCAGGTTTGCGATCGGGGACGCTCGCGTGGCCTGCGACATTTCTTCTACGGCGGTGCCGAGGGCGTGGCCGCTGACCTTCGACACGCCCTGCAGGCCCGCTTCCCCGACCTGCAGATAAGCGGCACCTTTACCCCTCCGTTCCGCCCGCTTGACGATGCCGAATCCGCAGCCCTGCGAACGCAGGTGGAGGAAAGCCGGACCGACATAATCTGGGTCGGCCTGAGCACGCCCAAGCAGGAGCGTTTCATGGCTGGATATGCGGCCCAACTGTCGGTCGGTTTGCTGATCGGAGTGGGGGCAGCATTTGACATTCATTCGGGGCGCAAGCGGCAGGCGCCCCGCTGGGTGCAGTGCTGCGCCTTGGAGTGGCTCTTCCGGCTCGCGCAGGAGCCGCGGCGGCTCTGGCGACGGTACTTCGTGAACAACGCGGTCTTTCTGTGGTGCATCAGCATGCAGCTTATGGGACTGCGCAAGTATCCACTTGTTGTCCCGAGCGACAACGGGTAGCGACGAAAGCGTCATGGGTGAAACATCTGTTGTTTGCGGCGCCGGCGGTTTCATCGGCGGCCACCTAGTGAGGCACCTGCTGGCCTCGGGCAGGCAAGTGCGCGCCGTCGATTTCAAGCCCATTGAGAATTGGAGGCAGCGCTCCCCTGGTGCCGAGAACATCCGCGCCGACCTGCGCAATCTCGAAGACTGCCGGCGTGCGGTGCGAGGAGCCTCATTCATCTACAATCTCGCAGCCGACATGGGAGGAATCGGTTTCATCGAGGCAAACAAAGCCAGTTGCATGCTCAATGTTATCATAAACACGCATCTGCTGATCGCGGCGCATGAGGCCGGGGCGCGGCGATTCCTGTTTGCGTCGTCAGCTTGCGTCTATGCTGGCGACAAGCAGACCAGGACTGCCGTGGCGCCGCTCAAAGAAAGCGATGCATACCCGGCCGATCCGGAGGACGGGTACGGCTGGGAGAAACTCTTCAGCGAGCGCATGTGCCGACACTACCGCGAGGACTTCGGCCTCGAGACTCGGGTCGTGCGCTACCACAATATCTACGGCACCCATGAAACATACTCGGGAGGGCGGGAGAAGGCTCCGGCGGCGATTTGCCGTAAGGTCGCCGAGGCCAAGCTGTCCTCCGCCGGCGAAATCGAGATCTGGGGAGACGGCGAGCAGACACGGAGTTTCACGTACATCGACGACTGTTTGAGGGGCACGGAACTGGTCGCGAACGGCGCCTACTCCGATCCCGTTAACGTTGGCAGCACCGAGATGGTCTCGATCAACGGCCTTGTGACCATCGTCGAGGAGATCGCGGGGCTGAAATTGAGGAGAAGGTACCGACTCGACGCTCCGCTCGGTGTCCGAGGCCGGAACAGCGACAACAGCCTGATCGAATCACTTTTCGGATGGAGCCCCGCCATTCCGCTTAGGATCGGGATGAGGGCGCTCTATTCCTGGATACTCGATAGGCTAACGCCAGGTCCCTGACCTGGCGCTGCGGCGGCGCCTGGCAGCGGCCGCCGGTTGGTCCGTCCTCGCGCAGCCTGATCTGCCCCAAGGGGGCCGGATCCACGGCGCGCATCTCCCGTGTGAGGGTCGGCACCCGAATGCGTCTTGGGCGCCGGTCCTACGCCGGTTTAGAACAGCTCTCGCTGCACGATTGAGTCGCGCCTCGCAGGGTCGAGCGTGCTCAGCGCCAGCAGCTGCATGACCGTGAGGGACGCGAGCTGCGGATAGCGCGACAGCGACCCCAGGAGAAGGGCGCCGGCGAGGGCGTCATAAAGCGCGGCGTGATACCGCGCCCGGCCTGCGGGGCAATGGACGGAGGCGAGTGCGTCCAGGTCCGCCTGGAGGCCGCACACGACCACGAGCGACTCCAGGCGGCCCGACTCGAGGCTGGGATACAGCTGGGCGTAGATCCTCGCCGAGTCGATCCACGGCCCCCAGTCCGCAATGCGGCTGCCCGTCTGGGCGAAATCCGGCGAGCTGCGCGGGTAGGGCCAGACCGCCTTCAGGAGGGAGTTCTCGGCTCCGGCGTAGTGGGCGGCAAAGGGGCCCCTCTCCCGCCGGCTGGCAAACACCTCCCAATCGGCGGAGAACGGCGGGCAGCCGCCAAGCGACTCCGCGCGCAGCCCGTGGATCTCGGTGTCCTCCGGGCGCACGCGCCCCGCCGGAGCGCACAGTCGCGTCAGGGTCGCCGTCACCTTCCCCCCCAGGATGGTGGCTATGCCATACTCGAGCACTCCCGAGGCCAGGCTGCCCTCGAAGTCCACGAAGAACACCGGCTGCTCCATCCAGCGCATTTTTGCATCTTTCGCGGATTGGGCGCGGGTCCGAGCTCAATTTTTCGTGTCTTTCGGCCCATTCGCGGTTTCAAGGAAGGCGTGAACCTCGATCCCTACCGCGCATTCATGATCGAGCTGGCCGAGTTGAGCGGCGAATTAATCCGCCCCTACTTCGGGCGCTCCGGCCTTAAGGTGGAGCTGAAGGCGGACGGGTCCCCGGTCACGGCGGCCGACCGCGGAGCCGAGGAGCTGATGCGCAGGCTGATCGGGAGCAAGTTTCCCGGGCACGGCGTGATCGGCGAGGAGTTCGGATCCGAGCGCGCGGACGCGGAGTTCGTGTGGGTCCTCGATCCGATTGACGGCACGAAGTCGTTCGCCTCGGCCGTTCCCCTGTTCGGAACCCTCATCGCCCTCCTGCACGAGGGCCAGCCCGTGCTGGGGTGCATCCACCAGCCGGTCTTGGGCCAGCTGCTCGTCGGCGACGTGCTCACGGCCTCCATGAACGGACGCCCCGCCCGAACCCGCGCAACCCGCCGGATCGAGGATGCCACGATGCTCACGAGCGACCTGATCAACGCGGCGAACGACCCCCGCGGCCGCCGATATGAGTCGCTCATGCACCGCGCGCGGCTCGCGCGCACCTGGGGCGACTGCTACGGCTACCTCCTCGTGGCGACGGGCTGGGCGGACGTCATGTTCGACCCCCTGATGAACCCCTGGGACGTCGCGGCCCTGGTGCCCGTCATCCGCGGCGCCGGTGGCGTGATCACCGACTCGCGCGGCGGGCCCGCGTACCCCGCCACGTCGGCCGTCGCGGCTGCGAGCGCCGAGCTGCACGGGCAGGTCATCGCCGCGATGAACGCCTGACGCCGGGCGGGCCTACTGGGCCGGCGCGCCGGCCCTGACCCACGCCGCTATGACGGCGCGTTCGTCGTCCGTCATGTGCGAGGCGTTGCCAAGCGGCATGATCCGCGTGACGACGACCTGCTGATAGATCCGCTGGGCGTTCTGGACGACGGCGTCCGCGCCCTGCAGTATGACGCCCGCCGGAGGCTGCGTGACTCCCGGAAACGTGGGCGCCTGCGAATGGCATGTCACGCAGCGCTGGCCGACGATCGCCCGCACCCTGTCGAGCGTCACGGGGCCGCTGACGGGCGGCAGGGCCTGGATGTGGGGCGCGGTCCACACGGCGACGGCGGCGAGGAGGGCGGCCGCGGCCGCCAGGTACTGCCAGGACCACGCCCCCCTGTGCCTCCGGTTGAAGAAGTGCCTTATCAGGACGCCCGCGGCGCCTATCAGCGCGAGGACAGCCCAGGCGTGGGGATGGCCGTAGGTCGCCGAGTAGTGGTTGCTGATCATGATGAACACGACCGGCAGCGTGAAGTAGTTGTTGTGGACGCTGCGCTGCTTGCCGCGCGCGCCGTCGGCCGGGTCGGGCCTGCGTCCCTCCCTCAAGGCGGCAACCATCCGCTTCTGGCCCGGGATGATCACGAAGAACACGTTGGCGGCCATGATCGTCCCGACGGCCGTGCCCACGTGGACGTAGGCGGCCCTGCCGCCGAGGGCCTGCGACAGCCCCCAGGCGAGCAGCGATAGGAGCCCGAACGTGATCACCGCCACCGCGCCGTCGCTGCGGCCGAGCGGCGAGCGGCAGAGCAGGTCGTACACGACCCAGGAGCCGACCATGCTCGCCAGCCCGATCCCCACCGCCTGGGCCGGGCTCAGGCTCGCGACCGACGGGTCTATCATCATCGCCTGCGCCCTCATCCAGTAGACGATGACGAGCAGCGCGGTGCCCGAGAGCCACGTGGTGTAGGCCTCCCACTTGAACCAGTGAAGCCTCTCGGGGAGCCGCGCAGGGGCGACCGCGTACTTCTGGGGGTTGTAGAAGCCCCCTCCGTGCACGGCCCACAGCTCGCCGGACACGCCCCTCTTCGCCTCCTCCGACCCCGGGGGCGGGGGCTCGAGGCTGTCGTCGAGCCACACGAAATAGAACGACGAGCCGACCCAGGCTATTCCGGCGACGACATGCAGCCAGCGGAGCAGCATGCCGGTCATCTCGATCAGGTGGGCCTCCATCTTCAGCGGCTCAGGTCGCAGTCTCGGTGTACCGCGCCTCTCGGATCACCGTGATCTTTATCGTGCTCGGGTACTGGAGCTCGCCCTCGATCCTGCCCCTGAGCTCCTTCGCGATCTCCCTGGCCCGGTCGTCCGTCACCTCCTGGGGCGACACGACGACCCGGATCTCGCGGCCGGCCTGGATCGCGAAGGCCTGCTGGACGCCCTCGATCGACATCGCGAGCTCCTCGAGCCGCTTGAGCCTCTGGATGTAGCTCTCCGTGGTCTCCGCCCGCGCTCCGGGGCGCGTGGCCGAGATCGTGTCGGCGAGGATCACGAGGCCCGCGTATATCGTCTCGGGCTTCACCTCCTCGTGGTGGGCCGCGACCGCGTTCACGACGATCGGGGTCTCGCCGTGGCGCTTTATGAAGTCGGCGCCGATCGCCGCGTGGCTCCCCTCCATCTCCCCGGGGACCGCCTTGCCGATGTCGTGTAGGAGGCCGGCCCGCTTGGCCAGGTTTGGATCGAGCCCGACCTCGCTCGCGATCAGCGAGGCGAGGAAGGCCGTCTCTATCGAGTGCTCGAGCACGTTCTGGTTGTACGAGAAACGGTACCGCAGCTTGCCGAGGAGCTTGATGATCTCCGAGTGGAGGCCGTTGATGTTGAGCCTGGTGACGGCGTCCTCGCCTGCCTGGGTCGTGGCCAGGTCGATCTCGTCCTGCGCCCGCTTCACGTACTCCTCGATGCTCGCGGGATGGATCCGCCCGTCCCTCACCAGCGCCTCGAGGGCGTTGCGCGCGATCTCGCGTCGCACGGGGTCGAACGACGACAGGAGGACGAGCTGGGGCGACTCGTCGATGAGGAGGGTGACCCCGGTCGCCGCCTCGAACGACTTGATGTTGCGGCCCTCGCGCCCGATGAGGCGCCCCTTCATGTCCTCGCTCGGCAGGTGGACCAGGGATGCCGTGAGGTCCGTGTTGGGCTTGCTCGCCAGGCGCTGCATGGACGCGATCAGGATCCTGCGCGACTGGGTCTGAAGCTCCTGCTCGGACTTCTCGAGGGTCTCGCGCCGCATCGCGCGCAGCTCGTCCTGGCACTCGAGGAGAACCTCGTCCCGGAGCTGCTTGCGCACCTCCTCGCCGTCGAGCTGCGACACGCCCTCGAGCCTCTTGCGCACGTTCTTGGACAGGTCGCGAATCGCGTCGCGCGCCTGGCGGATGGCGGCGTTCTCGCGGTTGAGCCGCTCTTGGCGCTGCTCCAGCTGGAAGTCCAGGAGGGCCAGCGACTCCTCGTGGGCTCTGATCTCGCGCAGCTTTACGTCCGACTCGATCTCGCGCCTGTCGAATTCTCGGTTGAGCTCGGCGCGCTTCTCCTGGATCTCCGCCTCGGCCTTCTGCTTCGCCTCCCCGGCCTCGACCATCGCCTCCCGATGGGCCACCTCGATCAGTTCCGCCGCCTGCTCATGGGCCGCGCGCCGCATGTAGCGGGTGAACATCCACACCGCAAAGAACCCCAGGAGCACCCCAACGACCAGGGAGACTGGAAACGCCGCGCCACTGATCCCGCCAGGCAGGCTGGAAGCTAATTCGGCTGCGGTTGATGATACCAAGGAAAAGGGTCCGGCCACGATAGGCCCATGGCCGCCAACCTCAAGACTCTTTACCCGCCCGCCGGCCGCCCCGAGATCTAGGGCTGGAAGGACGGCAGCGTCGAGTCGAGGACCGACTGTATCCTCGCCAGTCCCGCCTGGTCGCCGTCATCGGCGGCGGTCTGCAGGAGCACGTAGGCCCACCGGTCCGCCCTCCCGCGGACGAGCCTGTTCCACGCGTCGAGGGCCATCCTGGCCCCCTGCGAAGGCACGGTCCCTTCGCTGCCGACGAACCAGTAGACCACGAGCTCAGGCACCGGCTGGCCTCCGCGGGCCCCGGCCTGCCGGCGGCGCACGCGCAGGACCGTGGCCTCGATCGACGCGGCCGGCCGCCCCGGATAGCTGAAGCGATGCGACGACGAGCCGTCGATCGTCCATCCCTGGCCGACGAGGCAGAGCTCGGGCCGGTGGATCGAGGTCCGGTCGCGGCCGCTGAGCACGATCGAAAGGAGCACCTGCCTGTTCGGGCCCTCCCGGCTCACATAAAGCTTGGTGGAGTACCCGGTGTCCGGGGGCAGGACCGCCCTTTCGACGGCCGTGGGCGCCACGGAGCTCCCCATCCAGTCGGAGCCGAGGAAGGCCGGCAGCTCCGCCGGGTTCAATCCGTCCGGCGCGAGTGCGACGCCCGCGCTCCCGAGGGGCTGGCGCGCCACGTGCCGGCCAAGGAACAGGGCCTCGGCGGCAACCGCCAGGATCGCGGCGGCGGCCACGGCGGCCACAGCAGGGTGCGCCCGGTCCCCAGGGGGACCCGGGATCCCCGGCGGCCGCGGGTCCGGGGCCCATGCCGGCCTGGCGCGCGCGATCGCCCCGGCGACGGCGATGACGCCGGCCACCACGACCACGAAGACGCCGATCCCCATGGCGCCGTGGACCCGGTCGCCCCACCCCTGGCCGCCCAGCTGCGCGGCTACCACGATCGACAGGATCCTGAGGGCGTTCCCGAGATACACCAGGGGGACGCTCAGGAGCAGCATCGCCGCCCGCAGCCACGCCGGCCTGAGCCACAGGTAGCCGATGAACAGCGAAAGGGCGCCGAGCGCCATGAGCGAGCGCACCCCCGAGCACGCGGCCGCAACGTCGTACTGGTAGCGGCCGTCCGGCGCAAGGAGCTGGGTGCCGGAGCGGATGATGCCGATCCCGAGCACGTGCGCGATTCGCTCGCCGGCCCCGACAACCCACATCCTCAGCCAGAACCCAACGGTATCGAGGGCGTTGACCGGAATGGCGAAAACCATGAACGCCGCCGGGAACGCGGCCGCCCTGCCCCACCGGTCCCCCCCGGCCAGCGCGATGACTCCCCACGCATACAGCAGGAGGGCCAGGATCGAGATCCGCGGCTGCTGGGCCACGAATCCGACGGCGTGGAGCAGGAGGGCCCCCAGGAGCGCTAGGGCGGCCCGGCCCGCGACGGGGCGCCCGCCGGCCCCCCGGCCGCCGAGGTTCCTCCACAGGAGGAAGGCGCTCAGCCCGAGGATCAGCCAGGCGTGCTCCGTGTCCGACTCGGGGTTCACCCACTGGTAGAACCACCAATGGAAGAGCGAGTTCGTCGCGATGTAGCCCCGCGTCGCGTTGCCCCAGAATTGAAACAGGATGATCCCTGCCCCCGCGCACAGGATCGCGGGCGCCGCGCGAAGCCTGTCGCGCGCGACGGTCATTGCTCCACCCCCTGCAGCCTCTCAAGGACCGCGCCCACCCGCTCCCGGGCGAGCCGCTCGAAGCTGAACCGCATGGACCGCTCGACCCCGGATTCGCTCAGGCTCTTCCTCAGGGCGCCGTCCGCGCAGACCCTCTCCAGGGCCCCGGAGGCAAGCGGCGCGTCGGCATAGTCGACGTACACGGCGCTCTCGCCCGCGACCTCGCGCAGCACCTGGAGGTCCTGGATGACGCTCGGGCAGCCGCAGGCCATCGCCTCCAGCACGCTGCGCCCGAACGATTCCCGCGAAGTGGACAGGACGTGCGCGTGGGCGCCGCGGTAAAGCGACGGCAGGTCCCGGTCCTCCACCCAGCCCAGGAACCGGACGTCGCGCGCGATGCCGAGGCGCCTGGCGGCCGCCTCGGCGCGCGCGCGGCCCTCGGCCCAGTCCCCCCCGGCGACGACCAGAGGAAGCTCGGAGCGCCTCTCCGGCGCCAGGCCGGCGTAGGCGGCGAGCGCAAGCTCGATGCGCTTGTAGCCGTAGAGATTTGACGCCCACAGGATGTACCGGGGCGGCGCGCCCGGCGCACCGCGCGGGCCCTCGGGCTTGAACAGGTCGTGGCGCAGGCCTTCCGGGCTCACGATGACGGGCGCCGCCACGGGGCCCAGGCGCGACCTCGTCCAGGAGGAGTTGGCGATGACAAGAGCCGCGCGCCTGAGGCCGCGGGCCACCGCCCAGCGCCGGTAGGCCGCGCGCATCCTGTCCCCCTGGCGCGGGTTGTCCACCGCGACGACGTGCATCGCCACCGGGAGCCCGGCGCAGCGCAACGGGAAGAAACCCACGGTCAGGAGCATGGCTGCGCCACGGCGGCGGGCCTCCGGGGCCACCCTCAGGTGGTCGGCCACGAGCCGGAGGACGGGGTGCTCGTTGGATGGGAAGTCGCGGCAGAGCTCGACCCCGGGGTCGCCCCCCGGCCACGGGGCGTCCCTCCCGGCGAACACAATCCAGGACACCTCCGGATGGGCGCGCCGGGCGTGCGCCACCAGCTCGGGGAACAGCGTGCTCAGCCCCGTGCGCCGGCCGGGGTTCTCACAGAGCGTCGAAAGGGCGAGCGTCACGCGCACGGGCCCATTCCAGACTCCCCGGGGTTTTCGCCAAGCGAAATTCCCCCTCCCACGCGCTATTGTCACCCACCGCCGTCGGCTTCAGGGTGGTCCCAGGTGTCCGTTCCGACCTCACCCAACGTCCTTCGCCGCGAACGCGCGATCCGGCTGACCGTCGCCGCATCGGTCGGCGCAAAGGTGTTCTCGGGTCTGTGCACGCTCGCGCAGGTCCCCCTTGCGCTCCACTACCTCGGGACCGAGGCGTACGGGTTCTGGGTCACGCTCTTCAGCATCGTGATCGTCCTCAACAGCGTGGACTTCGGCCTGGGCGTCGGAATGCAGCACGCGATGGCACGCGCCTACGGGAGCGACGACATGGCGTCCATGAGGAGCGTCTTCTGGACGGGCGCCGCCGCCATGGGGCTCCTCGGGTGCCTCATGCTGGCCGCCGGACTGCCGGCAGCCCTCCTCGTGCCCTGGCCGGACATCCTGCACATCCGCGATTCGGGCCTTCGCTCGGAAACGGGCGCCGCCCTCGCCATCGCGGTCGCGGCGGTCGCCGTCGGCATGCCCTTCAACGCGGTGGCCCGCCTCGCGGCGGCCGTCCAGCGCGGCTGGATCCACGCGGGATGGATAGCCGCGGGGAGCGGCTTCTCGCTCGCCTTCGTCGCGGCCGCCGCGTTCGGCCGCTGGGGATTCCTGTGGTTCCTCTCGGCCAGCCTGCTCGTCCCCGTCATCCAGGGCCTCGGCCTGTTCGTACATCTGATGGGAAGGCTCGACTGGCCGTGGAGGCCGGCGGCGCTCGCGCCCGCCTCGGAGATCCGCGGCATGCTCCGATCGAGCCTCTTCTTCGCATTTCCCCAGACCGGCCTCGCCCTCGTGCAGTCGGCCCCCGCGATCGCCATCTCGCTCGCCGCAGGCTCCTCCGCAGTGACAGGATACACGCTCCTCATGCGGCTCTTCGGGCCCTTTCAGCAGGGCCAGCTCCTCCTGCTAACACCCGTGTGGCCGGCGTACACGGAGGCGCACGCGCGCGGCGAGCATCCCTGGGTCAGCCGCACGTTCTGGAGAACGGGCGCCGCATTCGTCGCCCTAGCGGCCGCGGTGGCCGCGGTCGCATGGCAGTCGCGTCTCCTGCTGAGGCTCTGGATAGGGCCGGCTGCGGTGGCCACGGGGCCCAGGCTTGCGGCGCTCGCCGCGGCCTGGTGCATCCTGCAGATGGCGGCCCAGCCGCTGATCTACTACCTCATCGGCGTCGGAAGGCTCCACCGGCTGGCCTGGGCGGCGACACCGGGCCTCCTTGTGTCCGCGGGTGCCCTCTTCTGGGCCTCCCGCGGCGGATCGGTCGACGGCATCCTGGAGGCCGGCTCGGCCGGGCTCGCCGTCGCGCTCCTGCCCGTGCTCGCGTGGGCGGCGGCCGGCGCGATGCGCCAGAGCGAGAGCGGAGGCGCGCGCCCATGAGGGTCGTCCTCTTCAAACTCAACCACCTGGGCGACAACGTCGCCTTCGTCCCCGCCGTTCAGGCCCTGCGCCGGAGCTTCCCCGAGTGGGAGCTGACCGTCCTCACCACGCCGAACGCGGCGGGGCTGTACGGGGGCCCCCTGGGGCCGCATGAGATCCTCGAATGCCCGAAGCGCGCCTTCGACAAATCCTACCGCCGGCCCTGGGAGCTCGCGCGATGGATCTGGGCGGTCAGGCGCAGGCGGCCGGGCGCCTGCCTGGTCGCATTTGACCAGTCGAACGCGGCGCACGCCGCCGCAAGGTTCAGCGGGGCGGCGGTGCGGATCGGCGGCAACCTGGGGCGGATACGTGTCGGGCGCTCCCTGACCGAGGACATCCCGGTACCGGACGACTCACGGCCGGCGACGTGGAACTGGAGGATGGCCCGCGCGCTCGCCCGCGCGTTCGGCGGGGGCGCCGACTGGCCCGACTTCCCGCCGCCGCCCGACCTCCGACACCTCTTGGAGGGCGCAAGCGGGCCCGCCGGGGCCCGCCGGCGCGTGGTGGTCCACGCGGGCGCGAGCCGCGAGTTGAACCAATGGCCGCCGCAGAAGTTCGCATCGGTGGCGTCGGCGCTGTCGCGCGACTTCGACGTCTTCTGGGTCGAGCACGGGACAGGCGCCGCAGCCGCCCCCCCGGGGGCGGTGGCGGCCCCCGTGGCGACCCTGGCGGGTCTTGCGCAGCGGCTGGCCGGAGCCGATCTCTTCCTCGGCAACAATTCGGGGCCCATGCACCTGGCGAACGCCCTCGGGTGCCCGGGCGTCGCCGTGACCGGGCCGACGGCCTCAGGCTGGGATCCCTACTGGAACCGGGACCGCTGGACCGCCCTGCGCCATCCCAACCTGCACTGCGCCCCGTGCGAGAGGCTCACGGCGCCGGTGAGCGGATGCGCGAACCACGCGAGCCCGATGGCCTGCATGGCCTACTGGACCGAGCAGATGGTCGAGGAAGCCTGCAGGCTGCGGCTCGGCCGCGCCGGAGGCCGCACGCCATGAGCCCGAGGCTGCGACTCGCCCTATTCCTCGTCGCCGGGGCCGTGATCGGGATCCTCGTCGCGACAGACATCTCCGACGAACACTACGGGTTCGCCGTCCTTGTGGCGCTTTTCTCCTGCTGGCTCATCATCGAGCGCACGAGCGACGCGCCCCCCGACGCCTGGCTCCTCGGCGCGGTCCTGGTCGGCTACATTGTTGGAAACCGTGGATTCGCCCAGATCCAGCCCACCAGACAGATCCCCCTGCTGCCCGCAGAGGCGGTCCTGCTCGTGGCCGTCCCGGCGCTGGTCGTGCGGATGGCGAACAAGCGGGCGACGGGCTTTAGGAAAGACAGCCTCAACGTCTTGGTCCTAATTTGGATCCTTTACGGCACGGCGCTGCTGCCGGTCGACCTCAATCGATTCGGAGTGATGGCGCTGCGCGACTACGCGATGATCTACTACGCGTCCTTCTTCTATATCGGGCAGGCGTTCGGTGCCGACGCCGCCTCCGCCAGGCTGCTGAAGCGGGCGCTCACGATCGCCTTCGCCACCCTCCTGCCCGTCGTCGTCATCATCCAGCTCTTCCCCGACTTCCTGCTCGAGCACTTCACCTGGCACGGGATCCCGATCATCTACCATAAGAGCGACCTGATCGCCACGTCCCTCGCCGCGGGCTTCTTCTGGCTCTGGACCCGGCGCAAACCCGGCGGCGGGCTCATTTGGCCGCTGCTCGCGGCGGCGAGCCTCCTTCTGATCGGGGCCATGGCGTCGCCTCGCGCCGCGATGGCGGCCGCCGTGACAACCACCCTGCTCTGGATCATCGTCGGCCGGTGGCGCATCGCTGCCGCGCAGTTCGGCATCGTGCTGGGCGGCTCCGCCCTGGCACTGGCCGCGGTTGCCATATCCGGCAGGGACCTGCGGACGTCGGCGCCCTACTCGGCGTACGAGCACGCCATATCCATCTTCGATCCGGAGGGCACGGGCTCCTACATAAACGCCGAGAGCGGGGATCCCGGCGGCAACAACCGATTCCGGGTGATCTGGTGGACCGACGTCATCGACGAGACGCTCGGCACAAGCCCCGTCTTCGGGCTGGGGTTCGGGAGCGACCTGGCCGCGCGCTTCCTGGCCGACTACGACCTTCTTGGCGACGAGACATTCTCGGCCCGCAGCCCCCACAGCATGATCGTGACCACGTTTGGCCGGATGGGCTTCGTCGGCCTAGCGATCTGGATCGCGGCGTCCGCGGCCATGGCGCGCATGGTCTGGCGCCTCCTGCGGCAAGGGGACCCCGACAGCCTTGGGCTGGCCAGCGCGACGTGCGTCATCTGGATAAGCTCGTGCGTCGGCGTCGTGCTCGAGTCGCCGATGGGGGCCGTCATCTTCTGGACGGTGCTCGGGCTCGCCAACTCGCGCGCCCAGCCGGCCCCCGTCGCGGCCGCCGAGACGCCCCCTTCCGGGCCCGCGGCGGCCGCCCCGGAGGAATGCCCGGTTGCAAACGCCGGCCCATTGCCTACTGAATCGCGCCCACGGTGAACCTCCGCCTGCCCGTCGACAGCACAAGCGTCTTCAATACAACCACCCGCGAAAGGTGGGATCTCTGGACGCCGGTCGCCATGGCGGGGCTGGGCGCGTTCGGGATAGCGTTCATCTACTCCGCGCAGCTCCCGGTCCTTGGCCGCGGCTGGCTGGTGCAGTCGCTCTGGCTCCTCATCGGCGCCGCCGTCTATGTCACGGTCTCGCTGATCGACTATCAGTTCTGGCTGGGGGTCGCGCACTGGTTCTACGCACTTTGCCTGGTTCCGCTCGTGCTCGTCCTGGTGCCGGGGGTGGGCACGGAGGTCTACGGGTCGCAGCGCTGGATCCACCTCGGCATGCTGTCCTTCCAGCCCTCCGAGACGGCGATGGTCGCCGTGCTACTCATCACCGCCAGCCTATTGGTGCGCAGCGAGATAGGCACGGTCAAACAGTCGCTCGGGGTCCTCGGGAAATTGGCCCTTGCGGTGGGTACACCCATGCTCCTTATTCTGCTACAACCGGACCTAAAATCCGCGATAGTCCTCCCCCCGATGGTGTTCTCCATGCTCTTTGTGTCCCGACTCTCCGGGCGATTCTTCGCCGGAGCGCTCGCCGCGTTCCTCGTCGTCACGGGGGTCGTGGCCTGGGACACCTGGCGCTACATGAACTTCATGGAGTCGCACGGTTACTCGTTCCAGAACGACCGGGGCCTCTACGAGAAGCACAGCTGGGTGCCCCTGCACGACTACCAGCGCAACCGCATCCTGTCATTCGTCGACCCGGACAAGATAGACCCGATGGGAATCGGATGGAACCAGCGCCAGTCGCTCATCTCGGTGGGCAGCGGAGGGATCGCGGGCAAGGGGTGGACGGAGGGCACGCAGGCGCAGCTCGGCTACCTGCCGAGATCGGTTGCGCACAACGACTTCATATTTTCGGTAATTGCAGAAGAGAAAGGATTTCTGGGAAGCATCACGGTTCTCAGCCTTTTTGGTCTGATGCTGTTCAACGGCATTCGCATCGCCGGTCTCGCAAGGGACCGTTTTGGCACGCTGCTGGCGCTTGGCGTCACCGTGCTCTTCATGGTGCATGTGTTCGTGAATATCGCCATGACCATCGGGCTCGTGCCCATAACGGGCATACCGCTTCCCTTCATAAGCTACGGTGGCTCCTTCGTGCTCAGTTGCTGCTTGTTGCAAGGACTGGTCCAAAGCGTCTATCGCTTCCGGAAGGATTTCGCATGACCCTGCGTCCGACCCGCGATATCGACCGCTCTGCCGGAATTTCCTGCGCCGCAACCCGCGCCCGGGGGGGCCCCGTGTACAACCAAGACAGAGTCCCCCATGAGCGATACATCGCAACCCAACCCCGACGTCACGCAGGACGTCGCTCAGAAGTATGATTCCGAGCTCGCCAGCCCCCCGATCCAGCGCGAGGCCGCGTCCGTCAGCGCCGCGGAGCTGAAGGCGGGCGCAACCGAGCGGGCCCAGCAGAGGCCGCTGCTCCAGAAGATCGTCGCGGTATTCAAGAAGGAGAAGGGCTCGTACCGCGAACTCATCATCAATTCCGAGCCCCTCGAGAAGCGCGTGGCGCTGCTCGTCGACGGCCGCCTCGAGAAATACGAGATTGAGCGCGAGTCCGACGACCGGATGGTCGGCGGCATCTACAAGGGGAGGATCAAGAACCTCGACCCGGGCCTGAAGGCGGCGTTCGTCGTCATCGGCTACGCCAAGAACGCGTTCCTGCACTACTGGGACATGCTCCCCGCCGCGGCCGACTCCTCGGTCGAGGTCGTGCGCATCAACAAGAAGCGCGACTCGCTGCCCAAGGGCGACGTGACGGTGAAAGACATCCCCGGCCTCTACCCGCCGGGCTCCGACATCGTCATCCAGGTCACCAAGGGCCCCATCGGGACGAAGGGCCCTCGCACCACGACGAACCTGTCCATCCCGGGGCGGTACCTAATATTGACGCCCTACAGCGACGGCTGCGGCATCTCGCGCAAGATCGAGGATCCGCAGGAGCGCAAGCGCCTGAAGCAGCTCATCAACGAGCTCACGATCCCCGAGGGGATGGGCGTCATCGTGCGCACGGCGGGCGAGGGAAAGAAACCACGCTTCTTCGTGCGCGACCTGCACCTGCTCCTCAAAAAATGGGAGGAAATAACCCGCAAGATGCAGTCGGACCGGGCGCCCTGCTGCCTGTACATGGAGCCGGACCTGGTCGAGAGGACCGTGCGCGACTTCCTGACGGAGGACGTCGACCGCGTCCTTATCGACAACAAGGCCGACTATGACCGCACCCAGGACCTCGTGGGCCTGATCTCCAAGCGCTCGCGCTCGAAGATCGCCCATTACACCGACAGCATCCCCATCTTCGAGCGCTTCAACATCGAGCGCCAGATCGAGCTGACCGGCCAGCGCAAGGTCCCGCTCCCGAGCGGCGGCGAGATCGTCATCGACGAGACCGAGGCCCTTATCGCGATCGACGTCAACACGGGCTCCCACAAGAACCGCTCCGGCGACGAGAAGAACACGCTCTACGCCGTCAACCTCGAGGCCGCCCAGGAGGCGTCCCGCCAGATCCGCCTTCGCAACCTCGGCGGCCTGATAATCCTGGACTTCATCGACATGAAGGAGCGGCGCCATCGAAACGCCGTCTACGAGAAGATGGTGGAGCTCATGTCGAGCGACAAGGCGAAGAACCACATCCTGCCCATCTCGCAGCTCGGCATCATGCAGATGACCCGCCAGCGCCAGCAGGAGTCGCTCTCGTCCAACCTCTACACCGACTGCCCCTATTGCCGCGGCCGCGGGATCGTGAAGTCCGACACGACCATGTCGGTCGAGCTCCAGAGGCGCCTGTCGTCAGTCGTCCGGCGCCTGCACGCCCGAAAGGACGGCAAGGTGTACTCGCTCAGGGTGCTCGTGCACCCCTCGGTCCTGGAACGACTCCGCAGCGAGGATGCCGATCTCCTGGTCCGCATGGAGAAGAGCTTCGGCGTACAGCTGGCCTTCCGCGCCGACCCGAACTACCACATCGAGAACTTCAAGATCATCAACGCGACCACCGGGGAAGAGTACCGCTGAGATTGTCCGATGGGTTGATTCTGCCTGCGGACATTAGCCGGCACGTCCGACCAGGAAACCACTGATCCACCTGCTTTCCAGGTGGTTACGCTTTGGTTCATCCATTTTGTAAAAGCTTCCGTTTCAAAGCGGTCGCCCCAAGAACACGAGACCAACAGACACGACTTAAGGTCGAAGAAGGACATCACATGGAGATCAAACGAAGCGGCTCGCAACCCTCGGGCAGAGGACCTGCCGATTGGTTTACCGGCACTGTGCGCATTGACCCGCTGTTCCCGGCGACGGATCCGGCCCGCGCGGCGGGCAACAGCGTGACGTTCGAGCCCGGCGCCCGAACAGCTTGGCACACTCATCCTCTTGGCCAGGCCCTGGTCGTGACATCTGGCAGCGGCCGGGCGCAGCGCTGGGAAGGCCCGATCGAGGAGATTCGCCCGGGCGACGTGATCTGGTTTGCGCCGGGCGAAAAGCACTGGCACGGCGCGGCACCCACCACGGCAATGACGCACATTGCTGTCCAGGAACACCTCAACGGGAAACCCGTGGAATGGATGGAAAAGGTGAGCGACGAACAATACCAAGCGGGTCCGAAGCCTCTTGGCGCGGGGCTTGCATGACCATCTTGACTGCCATTCGGTTGACTCTGCCAACCGAACTGGCCGCGCTCAGAGTCGTGAATGGATCATGGCCCAGAATACGGCGCTTGAGGAAATAGCGCGAGAGCCTCGGCGGCGCGAATGCGCGGCGCAAGCAACGCGTGCGGCCGATGGCGCGCCTCGGGCCCGCAGGCAAGGCCTCCCCCCAAGTCAGGCGGCAGAGCGCGCCGAGGCGGCGCGCTCCGCTGGTTCGACGGGCCGCCAGTCCGGAGGGGTTCTCGCGGATACTTCAGAACGGAGGCCCTGTGGCTCTCGTGTGGAACGAGCGCCTCGCCGACGCGACGCCCTTCCTTGCGGATTATGAATCGCTGTTGAAGCGCCGCGCGATGGACTACGATAAGGTCAACCACACAAACGTCGACGCCGCGGCGCTGGGGGCGTTCTACGGACCCCGGGGCTGCACGGCCGCCGAGTTTCCCAACGAACAGCGGTTCGATCTCGCCAGCCTAAGGGGACGCCTGCAATCGTCGTCCTACGCGCCGAAAATCGGGCACCCCGGCCATGAAGCCCTGATGGCCGAGTTGGCGTCACTGTTCGGAAGGCACGCAGAGCAAGGACAAGTGACCTTCCGCTACACGACCAAACTCTTTGTCGGCCGGCTTTCCTGACACCCGCAGCCATGAGGATCCATGATTAAGCCCCTGCTCCAGAGGGTCCTGCGCGGGCTAGGGTTGTACGTGTGGTTCAAGGAGGAGTCCTTTGCGTACGATGTCTACCGCCTCTTCAAGGACGGCAGGCCCGTCACGTGGCGAAGCCGCGAGGTGCGCTTCTACCGCAGCCTCCTCGGGAACGGCCCGGAGCGGCCGCTCGTCTTTGACGTCGGAGCAAACCGCGGGCAGAGAACCGACGTCTTTCTGAGGCTTGGGGCACGCGTGGTCGCCATCGAGCCGGACGAGTCCAACCGCAGGCTCCTGGCGCGCAAGTACCGGGGCCGATTCCGGAAGAGGCCCGTGACGATCGTGGGCAAGGCGGTGAGCGACGCTGTCGGCCTCGAGACGCTCCGCGTCACCTCCCCTGGCTCGGGCCTGAACACGCTCAGCGAGAAATGGGTCCGGACCCTCGGGGAGAATCCCGGAAAGCTGGGGGCGCGAGTCGAGTACCCGGGCCGCCAAACGGTGGAAACCACGACGCTCGCCTCGCTGATGGAAACCCACGGCGTGCCCCGGTACATCAAGATTGACGTCGAAGGTCACGAGGTCCCCGTGCTCCGCGGCCTGCCCCGCCCCGTGCCGTTCGTCTCGTTCGAGGCCAACCTTCCCGAGTACATGCCGGAGGCCGCGGAATGCGTCGGAATCCTGGGCCGGCTCTCCCCGAACGGGCGCTTCAACCTGTCCCTGGATTGCCACAGGGGGCTCTCGTTGAAGGATTGGCAGGCTGGCCCCGAGATCGTCAAAACCCTTGGCGGCCTCGGCGAGCGGACCGTCGAGGTCTTCTGGAAGTGCCAGTAGGCGCGCGGACGACCCGACGCGCCCGGGGCCGAGCTACCCCTCGCGCGCCTGCTTCACCTCGAGGTGCAGTGCCGCCAGCGAGACGAAGATGTCGCGCAAAAACGCCACCAGCGACGCCACCAGAAACGCGATGGCCGAAAGGAAGAGAACGAGCATTAGCCAGCTGAGGTCCATCCGCAGCGTCGCGCCGATGAAGATCGCGATCACAAGGGCCGACGACGCCAGCATGCTCGACGTGGCGAACGTCAGCGCCAGACGGACGAGCTTTGCGCGACGCCACGTGTGCTCGAGCTGAATCTCCAGCCGGCGCCTCTCGGCCGGCTCCCCCTTCCTCAGGTGCGACGCATACGCGCGGGTGCGGTCGACGATCCGGGCCATCCGGTTGGTCATCGTCAGCAGCAGCAGACCGAGGCCGGAGATGAGGATGACGGGCGTCGTCGAGGCCTGGATGATCGGAAGCAGCGAACTGGCGGGCGGCGTTTCCATGGCAGAGGACACACCAAGCGTCTTTCGGCGCGGCGCAACAATGTTAATGCGTGCGTGCCCGAGGCGGACGACTTTGAGTCGAGCGGGGCCGGTGCCATCCTCTTCGCCCTCCTCTCCGGCGCGAGTTCTCCCAGACGAATGGGATTGCCCCCCGCTTTTGATCGCACATAGGGTGCCCACCGCAATGAAACGCTTGGCTTGGCTCCTGCTCGCAGTCGTCTGCACCGCATTCGTGCGGGTGCAGCCGGTTGAGCTGTCGAACGCATGCCCTTGCACCTGTTGCCACTGCAGGATCCCGGGCGCGCGCGGGATGCCGTGCTCCGGGGCCCCGTCGCCCGCCTGCCCGGCCCTGGCCACCGAACAGACCGCAGGGATCCGCGGCATCGCCCCGCGGCCTGCGTCGCAGCCGCGCCAGCTTTCCGGTGCCCCATTCCTTGCCCAAGGGGCCGAGCTGACCAAGGTCATCTCCGCGCTCGCCCCGACCGCCCTGGCCGCGCCCGCTTCCCCTGTGCCTTTGTTCAAGGCGCACTGCAGTTTCCTGATCTAGGGGCCTTCAGCCCCAGTTCTGCCCGCGCGTCGACGCGGGCTGCCCCTTCCCCGCGCTGGCCCGGCTTGACCGCTTGCCCGCGCGTCCCCCCTGCCCCCGGACCCTCCGACCTTCCAAGATAGCCCACCCACTTATCCTTCCTGCCTCGTGTACACGAGCCCCCCAAAGACAGCGTCCCAAGCCTTCGCGCTCCTCGCCTTCGTGTTGCTGTCGGGATGCGAGGGGACGCCAATCCGCGAGGAAACGGCCGCCCGAAGGCAGTTGGCAGAGATCGGGGGCTCCTACCGTCCCGACAGAAGAATTCCCGCACTTCCGGCGCTGACGCCCGATTCGCCGGCGGCGGAATTCCTGCGGTTCGCGCTGCTGAAGCACCCGCAGGTCGAGGCCGCGTACGACGACTGGCGCGCGGCGGTCGAGGCGATTACGCCGGCCCGGTCGCTGCCCGATCCGCAGCTCACGGCCCAGCCCAACATCACCTCCGGCAACTCGTTGGCCATCATGCCAGGCCTCATGTTTGACTTCATGACGCGCGGCAAGCTCGCCGCGATGGGCCGTGAGGCGGCCGCCGCCAGCGACGTCGCCTACAGGGAGTATGCGGCGGCAGTCATGCGCACCGCCGCAGAGGCGCGCAAGGCTTCGATCGAGCTGGCCTACGTCGACGAGGCTCTGCGCCTTCGCGAGGATTCGCTCCGGGCGGCCGATCAGTCCCTTGCGCTGGCCGGCGCCGACTACTCGACCGGGAGCGGCCCGGCCACGCTCGAGGCGCAGGTGCGCATTCTCAACAGCGCGGGCGAGCAGCGGGCCAATCTGGCGATGCTCCGCGACAGGCGCACCGCGGCGCGCGTCCGGTTCAAGTCGGCGCTGGGCCTCGGGCCCGACGATCCCGACCCGCCGTGGCCGTCCTTCCCTCTTCAGGCCACGCACCTGCCGCCGCAGGAAGAGCTCTGGGGCGCCGCGGAAAGGGTGAACCCGGGGCTCGCCGGCATGCGCGCCATGGTCGATATGGCCGTCGCGGGCGTGGATGTCGCCCGGACGTCGCGCACGCCGGACTTCAGCGTGGGCGCCATGTTCGATTCGATGGCCAGGCCCGTGCCCGTGCGCCCGAGCGCGTCGGTCACCTTGCCCATCTGGCGCGACAAGATCGCCGCCGTCATCAGAGGCGCCGAGGCAAAGAGGGATGCCGCAGTTGCCCGGCTGGACGCCGAGCAGATCAATCTCGCCGCGGAGATCGCGCAGATGCTCTTCATGGTCCGCGAGTCGGACCGCATGATCGAGTACCTTGACGGCGTCGCGCTGCCCAATCTGGAGCGCAGCGCGGCCTCGTCGGAGGCGGCGTACCAGTCGGGCTTGGGCGGGGCCGGCATGATCCCCGAGGCCCGCTTGATGGCGCTCGGGATGCGCCTCGAGCGCGCCGATCTTCTGCGCCGGCGCGAGACGTCCGTAGCCGACCTGCTGCTGATTCTGGCGGCCGTCGCACCACCCGGCGCTCCATTGCTTGCCGGCACAGCAGCCCCGCCGCCGTGACGCCTCCATTCCCCACCATGAATCCCTCGCCCCGCCGTCTCCGCGTTCTCGTCCCACTGCTTCTTGCCGCGGTCGCGCTGTGCCCGCTCCGGGCGGACCAGTCCCCGTCCGCGAATCCAGCCCCGCCAAGCGAGCGGAGGGTCAAGTACTACAAGTCCACCATGATGGCCGGCGAGGTCCGCCAGACGCCGGGCAAGGACTCGATGGGCATGGACATGGCGCCGGTGTACGAGGGCGAGGACAACTCGTCGGCGGCCATCAGAATCGACGCCGCGACGACGCAGCGCATGAACCTGAGGACCTCGGTGATCGAGCGAGGCCCCGTCCGGCGCGAGATTCGCACCGTCGGCGTAGTCGCCTACGACGAACAGGGCCTGCGGGACATCACCACCAAATACGACGGGTGGCTGCAGAAGCTGCAGGTCAGCGCGACCTGGACTCAGATAAGGGCCGGAGATCCGCTCTTCGAGATCTACTCGCCCGACCTTTACAACGCGCAGCTCAACTACGTCGTCGCCCTGGGGAGCGAGGGCGCGGCCGGCGGGCCGTTGACGCGCGCGGCGCTATCCCGCCTGCAGCTCTTCGACGTGCCCGCGGACTTGATCGCCGACCTGGCGCGGACGGGTCGCGCCAGCCGCACTCTCGTCTTTCGCGCGCCGGCCGACGGCGTGGTCATCGAGAAGATGGCCGTCGAGGGCCAGATGATGAAGGCGGGCGAGAGGATCTACAGGCTCGCCGATCTCTCGACGGTGTGGGTCCTGGCGCAGGTCTACGAAAAGGACCTGGGCTTCGTGCGGAAGGGCCAGGCGGCGGTGGTGACGACGACCTACGGGGCGCAGCGTACGTTCAAGGGCACGGTCGAACTCCTGCTTCTCCAGGTGGATGAGCAGACCCGCGCCGCCACAGCGCGCATCGTACTGGACAACAAGGATCTGTACCTGCGCCCCGGGATGTTCGCCGACGTGCGCTTCCAGGCGGAGCTCTCCGCCTCTGCGGTCCTCGTGCCGGACACGGCGGTGCTCAGGAGCGGCGACACCGACACCGTCTTTGTCGTCAACGGCGACGGTTCCTTCGAACCAAGGGCGATCAAGCTCGGTGAACGCAGCGAGGGCGATTTCTACGAGGTGCTGAGCGGCCTCCGCGCGAGCGAGCGCGTCGTCACCTCGGGCCAGTTCATGCTCGATTCGGAGAGCCAGCTGCGCGAGGCGATCCAGAAGATGATCAGGGGCGATGCCGCCCCGGGCCCAGCTGCACCGGCTGCGAAGTCGCCCGATGGGCGCAGGATCACCCATTACAAATCGTCCATGATGGCCGGCGAGGTCAGCGACAAGCCCGCGAAGGACTCGATGGGCATGGACATGGTGCCGGTCTATGGGGACGAGGCCTCCCCGAGCGGAGCCGCTTCCGCTCCGCCTCAGGCCGCCGGCGCCCCGGGCGGCCGCCCAACGAATTGACCCAAGCCTCCGGCACCCGACCGCTTCGCCCGCCATGCTCAAGTCCGTCATAGAATTCTCCGTCAAGAACAAGTTCCTCGTCCTCGCGGTGACCGCGGCAGTCGTTTGCGCCGGAGTCTACGCACTGCACGAGATACCTCTCGACGCCATTCCGGACCTTTCGGACACGCAGGTAATCATCTATACCGAGTGGCCCGGCCAGGCTCCGCAGATCGTGCAGGACCAGGTGACCTATCCGATAACGACCAAGATGCTCTCGGTTCCAAGGGCCAAAGTCGTGCGCGGCTACTCGTTCTATGGCTTTTCCTTCGCCTACGTCATCTTTGCGGACGGCACGGACCCTTACTGGGCCCGAAGCCGCGTCCTCGAATACCTGAACGGGCTGCAGGGCAGCCTGCCCAAGGGGGTCACTCCGACCCTGGGGCCGGACGCCACCGGAGTCGGGTGGGCGTTCATGTACACGCTGAACTCCAAGGACCACGACCTGGCGCAGCTGCGCTCGATGCAGGACTGGTTCCTTCGCTACCAGCTCTCGAGCGTCGAGGGCGTGGCCGAGGTGGCCTCGGTCGGGGGCTTCGTCAAGCAGTATCAGATCACGGTCGATCCGCACCGCCTGCACGCCTACAACCTCTCGATAAGCGACGTCGCGATGGCCGTGCAGAGGAGCAACGGCGAGGTCGGGGGGCGCTCGATCGAGATGTCGGAGAAGGAGTTCATCCTGCGCGTGCGCGGCTACGTCACCGGGCTGGACGACCTTCGCAAGATCGCCGTGGGCCGAGGGCCGGGAGGCACGCCAATCCCGCTCGGCCAGGTCGCCAACGTCCAGCTCGGCCCCGACATGCGCCGCGGCATCGCCGAGCTCAACGGCGCCGGCGAGACCGTGGCCGGCATCGTGGTCGTGCGCTACGGCGTCGACACTCGCCAGGTCATCCAGGCGGTGAAGGCGCGCCTCGACGAGGCGATGAAGAGCCTGCCGAAGGGCGTCAGCTACACGGTCGCGTACGACCGAACCGCGCTGATCGACCGCGCCGTAAAGACGCTCGAGGAAAAGCTCATCGAGGAAAGCGCCGTCGTGGCGCTCGTCTGCGTGCTGTTCCTTCTGCACCTGCGCAGCGCCTTCGTGGCCATAGTCATCCTGCCGATCGCGGTCCTGGCCTCGATCGGCATCATGTACGGGCAGGGCATGAGCTCGAACATCATGTCGCTCGGCGGCATCGCGATCGCCATCGGCGCCATGGTGGACGCGGTCATCATCATGATCGAGAACGCCCACAAGCACATCGAGCGCGACGGCGGCACGAAGCCGCATTGGGACATCATCCGCGACGCCGCGGTCGAGGTCGGCCCGACCCTGTTCTACTCGCTCCTGGTCATCACCGTCTCCTTCCTGCCCGTGTTCACGCTCCAGGCCCAGGAGGGCCGGATGTTCAAGCCGCTCGCGTTCACCAAGACCTACTCGATGGGGGCGGCCGCGCTGCTCTCGATCACGCTCGCCCCCGTGCTGATGGGCTTCCTCATCCGCGGCCGGATTCCCCGGGAGGAGACGAATCCCGTCAACCGCCTCCTGATTTGGCTCTATCATCCGATGGTCGACCTGGCGATCAGGTTCCGATGGGCCGCGATCGCGACGTCGGCCGCCGTGGTCGCATGGGTCTTCCTGCCCTGGAACGACTGGGTCGTGAGGCCCATGCCGGAGGGCGGCCTCAGGCAATTCGCCCAGCGCCTCGGCAAGGCATTCCCGTACCAGAACCTGGGCTCCGAGTTCATGCCGCCTCTTTACGAGGGCGACCTTCTCTACATGCCGACGGCGTTCCCGGGAATCTCCCCGACCAAGGCGCGCGAGCTGATCCAACAGACCGACCAGATCATCCGCACATTCCCCGAGGTGCAGAACGTCTTCGGCAAGATCGGGCGGGCCGAGACCGCTACCGATCCCGCGCCGATGGACATGATCGAGACCACGATCATGCTGAGGCCGGAGGAGGCCTGGCCCGCCCTCGACGTCAAGGACGCCGCCGGCAAGGTCGTCGCCCACCGGCGCCGCTCGCCCGACGAACTCGTGGAGGCGATGAACGCCGCGGTCCAGTTTCCCGGCCTGACCAACGCCTGGACCATGCCGATAAAGACGCGGATAGACATGCTGGCCACTGGCATCAAGACGCCCGTGGGGATAAAGGTCGCCGGTCCCGACCTCCGGCAGCTCGAGCAGATCGGCGAGCAGATCGAGTCCGTCATCCGCCGCGTGCCCGGCACGAGCAGCGCATTCGCCGAGCGCGTCATGGGCGGGAATTACATCGAGTTTGAAATCGACCGGGACGCCATCGCCCGCTACGGCCTGACGGTCGGCGACGTGCAGGACGTCCTCGAGGTCGCGCTCGGCGGCATGCCGCTGACCACCACAGTCGAGGGGCTCGAGCGGTACGGCGTCATCCTTCGATACGACCGCGACTACCGAGCGAACCCCGAGGCGCTGCGCGACATACTGATTCCCGTCAGGACGACCGGCCTGGGCGGCGCCATGAAGGGCCGCGATGCCTCGGCGATGATGGCGCAGATCCCCCTGAGCGACCTGGCGAGAGTGAAAGTGGTCGCCGCCCCGATGGGCATCAAGAGCGAGGCGGCCGTCCCCAACGCATGGATCTACGTCGACGTGCAGGGCGTCGACGTCGGCACGTACGTCCAGCGGGCCAAGCAGGCGGTCAACGACGCGATGCTGGCCGGGAAGGTCAAGGTGCCGGAGGGCTACAGCGTGTTCTGGAGCGGCCAGTACGAATACATGCGGCGTGCCCAGCAGCGCCTCTTGCTCGTCGTCCCGGCGACGCTCCTCATCATCGTCCTCATCATCTACCTTAACACCGGCTCGCTGGTCGGGACCGCCATCATCATGCTTTCGGTGCCGCTGGCCCTGGTGGGCTCATTCTGGATGCTCTACTGGTCGGGCTACAACATGAGCGTCGCCGTCTGGGTCGGCCTGATCGCCCTGGCCGGCGTGAGCGCAGAGACCGGCGTCGTGATGCTATTGTACCTCGAGCTCGCCTACAACGACTGGAGGAGGCGAAGCCAGCTCAACACCACCGCCGATCTTCGCGACGCGATCTACCACGGCGCCGTGAAGCGCGTGCGCCCGAAGGCGATGACGGCCGCAGTGATAATAGCGGGACTCCTGCCGATCCTGTGGAGCCAAGGCGCCGGCGCCGACGTGATGAAGCGAATCGCGACGCCGATGGTCGGCGGGGTGGTCACCTCGACCCTGATGGAACTGCTGCTTTTCCCGGCCATCTTCTACGTGTGGCGTTCGCGCGGGCTGCCGTCGCCGCCCCGGCCGACTGTGGCGAAGACATAGGCGAGGGGCCCGACGGGAAGCCCGAGCAGGTTGCGAAACGCCCGCCGAGGGCGAACGGGATCTCGCGCACCGCGGCCCCGTGGCCAAAATCAGGGGAATAAATGCCAAGAGATGCGCCGACACGGCAGCCGTTTCACCCTACCTTTGGCGTCAAACAGAAAGGACTTCACCATGCCGGTCATCAAAATCCATGTCGAGCACGAGGAGCTGGCAGCAATCAAGCGCAGGGCCGGCGAACTGGGCCTCACGGTCGAAGCCCTGGCCTACGGCGCGATCAACTGTTCAATGAGCCACGTCAAGGAGGCGTTCTGCCGGGTGCGCATCGACCAGGCCGTCAGCGAACGCGGCCACGATCTTCCACTCTGGAGCGACAGCGCACGGTCCGTGGCTATCTATGAGAGCATGCCCGACATCCAGCAGGGCCCCGGACCGAAAGGCAGCCCGCTCGAGCCCGGTTCGGGAGCCAAGGCGAAGGCCGAGAGTCCGCTGACGAAACCGAAGCCCTAGTTCACGCCGGGAGATCCCGGCATGAAAGGGGGAGCCGAGGCGCAGGAGCCACAGCGCGGGTATTTTGGGGGCGACGCGCTAGCCTAGTCCCGGCCGCACTCCGTGGTTTCCGGGTGCTAGGACGGGCCAGACGATCCCGCGTACTCGCGGGCACCGGGGTTACGGGAGGGGCCGGAACCCGACGCCGAGCTCATTGAACAGGAACGCATAGATGTCGGTCCGTTCAAAGATGATCTCGTCCAGCGAGTCTCCCATGCCGTGGCCTGCGGAATGGCTCGTGCGCAGGAGGATCGGGTAGGACGACGCGTTCGCGGCCTGGAGCCGGGCGCAGAACTTGCGGGAATGCCACGGGTCGACCCGCGGGTCGTTCTCGCCGGTCGTGAGCAGGACCGAGGGATACTTCGCCCCGTCCACCACGTGGTGATACGGCGAGTAGGCCATCAGGGCCTTGAACTGCTCCGGATCCCTCACCGTGCCGAACTCCGTCGTGTTGAACTCGCCGTTCGTGGTCAGTTCCGAGCGCAGGCTGTCGTAGATCCCGACCCTGCTCACGACCGCGCGGTAGAGCTCGGGGTGCTGCGTCAGCGCCGCGCCCATCAATAGGCCGCCGTTGCTCTCGCCGAAGATCGCCAGCCTGGCCGTGGCCGTGTACTTGTGGTCGATCAGCCACAGGGCGCACGCATGGAAGTCGTCGAAGACGTTCTGCTTCCTCGTGAGGTTGCCGGCCACGTGCCACTGGTCTCCGAATTCGCCGCCGCCGCGCAGGATCGCCAGGGCGTACACACCTCCCTGCTCCAGCCATATGCGCCGCGACGTCGAGAATTCCGGCGTCATGTTGTAGCCGTAGCCACCGTAGCCGTAAAGGATGGTCGGGTTGCTGCCGTCGAGCTTGGTCGACTTCTTCCTGATGATGTCGAGCGGGACCATCGTGCCGTCCTTGGATCTCGCGAATTCGCGGACGACCTCGCAGTCGGAGTAATCCGCAAGCGACGTCCTTACGAGCGCCGTCCTGCGGCACGTCCCGCCCGCGGCCGAGAACTGGAGCCACGCGGGCAGCTCCAGGTAGCTGCCGTTCAGGATGAGGATGTCGTCGCCGTTGAGGGCCACCATCCCGTCCACCGATGAGATGGGCGGCACGGGCACGTCCGCGAGCTGCTTGCCGGCGAGGTCGAAGGCGCGCACGCGCGACGGCCCGCCTAGGAGGTCGTTGACATAGAGGCGGGACGCCGTCGGCAGGAAGTCCTCGATGGAGCCGTCGGACTCCTTCACGACCTCGGTCGCGCCCGCCAGCGAGGGCGACGCGCCCAGCGGGACGCGAAGAATCCGTCCCTTTGGCGAGCCCATCCTCGACATGAAGTAGATCGCCTCGTCCCTGCCGAACGCGAACCGCACGATCCTGTCGGAGAAGCTCGAGACCCGGGTCCAGGCGGACCCGGGAGCCGTGGGCCTGAGGTAGAAGGCCACCTCCCCGCCGTCGCCGTTCTTCACCTCGGCGACAACCCAGCTTCCGTCCTCCTTCGTCTCCAGGGCGATCTCGGCGATCTTCGGAAGGTCCCTGCCGAGCTCGTAGGTGTCGGCCTCCGTCCTCGTGCCGATCCGATGGAACCACACCTGCTGGTAGAAGCCCGCATCCTCGGGCGCGCGCTCGCTCCCGCGCGGATAGCGCGTGTACCAGAAGCCGCGGCCGTCGGGCGTGAACGCGGCGCTCCCGCCGGCGGTGCCCTTCTGGACGCCCGGGATGACCTCGTCCGTCTCACGGGCCGTCCCCACGTCGTAGATATGCAGGTCCCCGGCCTCGCTGCCCCCCTTTGAGAGGGACACGGCGATCTTGCTGCCGTCGAGCGACACGACGAACCAGTCGATCTCGGTGCCGCCCTTCGCGTCGAGCGAGTTGGGGTCGACGATGACGCGCTCGGAGCCGACGTCGTCCGCGGACGCGAGTGTGACGATCATCGGCTGCTGGAGCCTGGGATCGTTCTTGTAGGCGAACAGGCGCCCTCCCCTCTTCACCGCTACGCCATAGGAGGTCGAGCTTGAGCGGATCAGGCGGTCCATCCGCGAGCTGATCTCCGCCCTGTGGGGGAGCGTGTCGAGGTACCGCCGCGCGCGCGCATTCTGGGCCTCGCTCCATTGCTTGACGGCCGGGGAATTCGAATCCTCGAGCCACTGGTAATCGTCGGTTACCCTGACGCCTTGGTAGACGTCCACAACCGCCTTCTTTGGAGTCTGGGGCGCCGGCGGCACGTCCGCCGCCGCCAGCCCGATGACCGAGGCCGCAAGAACTGCTTGAACGATTCGCATCCGGGTGTCTTAGCGGACCGACCGCGCGCCGCAAGCCGCTTCGGGGGAGACGGCGGCGGCGGCGTGCGGAGCGGCCGGCTGCGGGCCCCGGACGGCCGTCGGGCGGGCTCAGTCGGACAGCAGCTCGGCGCCCTCGAGGGCCAGCAGGCGGGTCTTGGTGCGGACGCCGCCCGGGCCGGAGAACCCGGTCATCTTGCCGTCGGCCGCCACGACCCGGTGGCACGGCACGATCAGCGGCCACGGGTTTGCCGACAGCGCGAGGCCGACCGCCCGGGCGGCCTCGCTGCCCATGGCCAGGTTCCGCGCGATTTCCCCGTAGCTCTTCGTGCAACCGGGCTTGATGGCCTGCGTCTGGGCATAAACAGCCATCTGGAAATCAGTTGCGCACGACCGGTCGAGCGGCGTTCCGGTGAAGTCCTGCAGCTTTCCCCCGAGGTGCTGCTGCACCCCCGATATCACGCGGCCCACCCACCCAGGCGGCTCGCCGGGCTGCGACCCGGCGCGCGCCGCAAGGCTCCGGCCGGTCAGCTCCTTCCCCTCCCCGGGCAGATGGAATGAGGTCAGGCCGGCGTCGTTCCATGCGATGCCGCAGGTCCCGAACCGAGTGGGGAAGAGGGCGCAGGGCATGGCTCCAGGCGTGGACGGCGTTGTCGTCGGACGGGCGCCCGGTCTAGTACGAGACGTCCACGGGCCCGCTCGCAAGGAGAACGGACTGGTCGTGCGTGGCGGCCTTCCAGGCCACGCGGATCGCGTCGATCGCAGCGCGATTCGCAGGCGTGTCCTCATGCAGGATGACGAGCACTTTCGAGCGCAGGCGGCTCGGCACATCCCGCCCGCTTCCGCGCCACTGCCCGTAGGCGTCGAGGACCGTCAACCCGCCCTGGAAGCGCGGCGTAACCTCCCGGTCCAAGAACGCCCTCCACTTCATCTCGCCGACGCCGCCGTCGGGCATCTCGACCGGTCCGATGCCGAAGTAGAGCTCGCTGCGCAGCCAATGCTGAGCGGAGGCCGGCCGGGCGGCATCCCCTTGCAGGGCCGCCGTCACGGGCGCGTCGGCTGTGCCCACTCGGGCCATGAGGAGGAAGGCGGCGAGCGCCGCGGCTGTGAGGGCGTTCTTTGGCTTCATAAGTCGGTCCGGCGGCGTCCGGTCGGCCCGTCAGGGCCTGGCCTTGCGTGCGGATATGATCTCGGTGTTCATGCCCGCCCAGTGCAGCCGGCCGCCGTAGCGGCCGTGCTCCATCTTGACGCAGCGGTCGACCACGACATCCAGGCCGTTCTGCGCGCCGTACTCGGCGGCCTCGATGCTGACGAGCCTCAGCTGCAGCCAGAGCGCCTTGGCCTTTATGGCCACGGCCTGCTTGGCGATGGCGAGGCACTCCGCCGCCGGCCGGAACACGTCCACGAGATCGACCGGCTCAGGGATGCTCGCGAGGTCCGGGAAGGCCCTCTCGCCGAGGATCCGGTCCGCCTTGGGGTTGACGGGTATGACGCGGTAGCCCTCGTGCTTGAGGTAGCTGGCGACGAACCAGCTTGCGCGCTGCGGGTCCGTGGACAGGCCGACGACCGCGATCGTGCGCGCGTCGCGCAGGAGCCTCTGGATCACCAGGGGATCCTGATAGAGCCGCTGCTGGCCCGGCGTCAGCGCCGAGTTCAGCGTGATAGCGCATGCAGCGCCTGGTCCAGGTCCCATATTAGGTCCTCCACGTCTTCAAGGCCGATCGACAAGCGGATGAGCTCGGGGCCGACGCCGCCCTTGGCAAGGTCCTCGTCGCTCAGCTGCTGGTGGGTGGTCGAGGCCGGGTGAATCACAAGGCTCCTGACGTCGCCGATGTTTGCCAGATGCGAGAAGAGCTGAAGCCCCCCGATGAACTTCTTGCCGGCCGCCCGCACGTCCTCGCCCGGGCGCGGCCTCAGGCCGAACGAGAACACCGCCCCCGGCCCCTTCGGCAGATACTTCCTCGCCAGCGCGTGGTCTGGATGGCTCGGCAGGCCCGCATAGGCGACCCAGGCCACGGACGGATGCGCCTCGAGATGCCGGGCGATCCGCAGGGCGCTGTCCGTCTGGCGGTGCATGCGCAGCGAGAGCGTCTCGAGGCCCTGGATCAGCAGGAAGGCGTTGAACGGAGAGAGGCATGCCCCCGTGTCGCGCACGGTCTCGGCGCGGGCCTTCATCAGGAAGCCGTAGTGGCCGAATGTGTCGTGGAAGCGCAGGTCATGGTAGGCCGGCGAGGGCGCGGCGATGCTCGGAAACCGGCTGAAGTCAAACTTGCCCGAGTCCAGGAGCACGCCCCCTATCGAGGTGCCGTGGCCGCCGATGAACTTCGTCGCGGAATGCACGAGGAGCGTCGCCCCGTGCTCGATCGGCCGGCAGAGGGCGGGGGTGGCCATCGTGTTGTCGACGATCAGGGGGATGCCCCGCGAGTCGGCGAGCCCGGCGAGGCGCTCGATGTCGAGGATGGCGCCCCGCGGGTTGCCGATCGTCTCGCCATAAAGGGCCCTGGTCTTCGGCGTGATCGCCGCCTCCCACTCGCCGAGGAGCGAAGGGTTAACGAAGCGCACGCCGATCGAGAACTTCCTCAGTGTGTGGACGAACTGGGTGATCGAGCCGCCGTAGAGCTGCGACGAGGCCACGATCTCGTCGCCCGGCTGCAGGAGCGTCAGGAAGGCCACGAGCTGCGCCGCCATGCCGCTGGCCGTGGCGACGGCCCCGGTCGCGCCCTCGAGCGATGCCATGCGCTCCTCAAAGACTGCCGTCGTCGGGTTGCTTATGCGCGTGTAGATGTTGCCGTACTGCTTGAGCTCGAAGAGCTGCGCCGCCTGCTCCGCGTCCTCGAAGACGAACGAGGTCGTCTGGTAGATTGGCACGGCGCGGGCGCCCGTCACCGCGTCCGGGATATGCCCGGCATGCACCATCCGCGTCTCGAACCCGAAGCGGCGGGGGTCGGTTGCATTGCTCACAGGGCCAAAGCGAATAATCTTCCGCCAACAAGGCAAAGGTATAGATGCGGCACACGGCCGCGCTTTCTGCTTCCGGCGGCGAGCCAGGCGTGTAGCGTGGACGGGAATGGCTGACGACGAAATCGAGGTGGTCTACCGCCTGCGCGCCGATCCGTCGGCGCTGGACGCGCGGGTGGAGGCCCTCCTGCTGGAGCAGACCGTCGAGATGGGCCGCGAGGCGCTGCGCTGCGCCCATGCGCGCGAGCACCTGGTCGGTCGGGTGATCGCCACGGAGCCGGTCGGGCAAGCCGAGTTCCTGGTCGCGCTGGCCCAGCCGGCGGAGGCGGCCGCGGGCGACCCGGCGCAGCTGCTGAACGTCCTCTTCGGGAACTGCTCGCTCCAGGACGACGTGGAGCTGGAGGACGTCCGGGTCCCCGCGCCGCTGGTGCGCATGCTCTGCGGGCCGCGATTCGGCACCGCCGGGCTGCGCCAGCTCACCGGGGTCCGCGGCCGCGCCCTTGCCGCATCGGTCCTGAAGCCGATGGGCCTGACGGCCAGGGAGGCGGCCTCGCTCTGCCGCACCCTCGCCCTGGCGGGCCTGGACGTCATCAAAGACGACCACGGGCTCGCGGACCATCCGCGCTGCCCGTTCTCGGAGCGTGTGCGCATGTGCCTCGCCGCGACCGCCGAGGCGGCCGACTCCACGGGGCGCCGGGCGCTTTACGTGCCAAACCTGATCGGCGCGCCGGCGACCGTGCTGCGGCAGGCCCGGGAGGCGGACGAGCTTGGCGCCGAGGCGGTGATGGTCTCGCCGATGTTGCTCGGCCTGCCCTGCTTCAACGAGCTTGTGCGCGACCTCGGCAGGCCGGTGATCGCCCACCCAGCCTTCGGCGGCGCGCAGCGCATCTCCCCGGTTGCGCTTCTCGGCAAGCTTTTCCCTCTCTTCGGCGCGGACGCCGTCATCTACCCGAACACCGGGGGGCGCTTCAGCTACGGGCCCGAGGTGTGCGCCGCCATCGCCAGGGCGCTGCGCGAGCCCGACGCGGCCATCGCCCCGGCGCTGCCGGTGCCGGCGGGCGGCATCAGGGCGGAGAACGCGGCCGCCGTGCTCGGGTTCTACGGCGCCGACACGATGCTCCTTGTCGGCGGCGGCCTGCTGGAGGCTCCGGACGCGGGGGCTATCCTCGCGCGAAGCCGCCAGTTCGTCGCGGCCGTGCACGCCTTCCCCTACGCCCCGTGAGCGAGAAGACCCACATAAGGCAGACCGCGCCGTTCCGCTGGGAGGACGTTCCCCTCCTCGACTACAAGGAGGCAGGGGGGACCCATTTCAAGAGCATCACCCGCCAGGTGCTCTTCGGGGAATGCGGCCCCGCCGGCGCCGAGCTGCGCTACTTCGAGATTGCCCCCGGCGGGCACTCGACCCTCGAGAGGCACGAGCACGCGCACTCGGTCATGATCCTGCGCGGCCGCGGCCAGGCGCTCGTCGGCAACGAGATCCACTCGGTGGCGGTCAACGACCTGGTGCGCGTGCCCCCGCAGACGTGGCACCAGTTCCGCGCGACCACCCAGCTTCCCCTGGGTTTCCTCTGCCTCGTGCGCTCGGAGCGCGACAAGCCCCTGCGCCCGACGCCGGCCGAGCTCGCCGCGCTCAGGGCCGACGGCCGGCTTGCCGTCTTCATCCGCGTCTGACGCCCCGCGGCCGGCGCCGCCCCGGCGGGCCCGGGTTGCCTTTTGCGGCGGCCGCGGTTTGCTCGCAGTCCATGAGCCTGCCCGACCGCGTCAAGCCGTCCACCGCCGCAGCCCAGGCCCTCGGCTTCCTCGATCCGGCGACCGGCGCCTTCGTTCCCCCGATCCAGCCGGCCACCACCTACGAGCGCGGCGCCGACAACCGCCTCCTTTCGGGCCGGCTGTATTCGCGGGCGGACAACCCGAACTACGACCAGGTGGAGGCGCTGCTGACCCGCCTCGAGGGCGGCGCGGCGACCGCGGTGTTCAGCTCGGGCATGAGCGCCGCGACGGCGGTGTTCCTCTCGCTGCGCCCCGGCGACCACGTCCTCGTTCCGGACGTGATCTACTGGGCGCTTCGCAGCTGGCTGGTCGGCTGGGCCACGGACTGGGGCCTGCGGATCGAGTCGGTGGACGCGACCAGGCCGGCTCTCGCCGGCGCCGCCGTGCGCCCCGGCGAAACGAGGCTCGTCTGGATCGAGACGCCGGCCAACCCGACGCTCGCGGTCACCGACATCGCCGCCCTGGCGGAGATCGCCCACCGCGCCGGGGCGCGCCTCGCCGTCGACTCGACGTTCGCGACGCCCGTCCACACCCAGCCGATCGCGCTCGGCGCGGACCTCGTGATGCATTCCGCCACGAAGTACCTGAACGGGCATTCCGACGTGGTCGCCGGCTCCGTCACGACGGCCGCCGTGGACGACTCCTGGCAGCGGATCAAGGCGATCCGCTCGCAGGCCGGGTCCGTCCTCGGCCCGTTCGAGGCGTGGCTGCTCCTGCGCGGGATGCGCACGCTCTTCGTGAGGGTGGCGGCGCAGAGCCACGCCGCGCAGGCGATCGCGGAGCGCTTCTCGGTCCATCCAAGGGTCGAGGCGGTCCTTTATCCGGGCCTGGCGGCATTCCCGGGCCACGAGGTCGCTGCTCGCCAGATGAGCGGCGGCTTCGGCGGCGTGCTCTCGATTCGCGTGAAGGGCGGCGCGCCCGCCGCGCTCAAGTTGATCGGCAGGCTCCGCATCTGGAAGCGCGCCACCTCCCTCGGCGGCGTCGAGAGCCTGGTCGAGCACAGGGCCAGCGTCGAGGGCCCGCAGAGCGCCACGCCGGCCGACCTGCTGCGCCTCTCCGTGGGCCTCGAGGACGCGGACGACCTCATCGGCGACCTGGACCAGGCACTCGGCTGAGGGGCGGCTGCGTCCCCGTTGCGGCGGTCACCAGCCCGTCACCTCGCGGATCGGGCCGAGGAGGTCGAGGGCGATCTGCTCGTGCTGGAATGCCACCAGGTGACCGTTGGTCGGCGTGCCTGGGAAGAAGCCCGTCCGGACGACCCGGATCCTGCGGTCCCCGGCCCTGGCGCGCCTCTCGACGACCGCCTGCATCGTGCGCAGCAGTTGGTCCCTCGCCGTCCTCGGCCTGCCGTCGGAGCCGTCGGACTGGAACCCGCTTTCGCTAAGCAGGATGTAGGCGCCGGCGTAGGCCGCGCGCACCTGCTGGACAAACGATGCGTAGGCCTCGGTGAACCGGGCCTCGTCCAGCGGGCCCGCGTCGAAGTCCGTCCCGTCGTTTATGACCACCACGTCCGGCTGATAGAGCGAATGGTCCCAGACGGAACCCTCCTTGTCCGGGAGCGCCCTCGGGAAGAAGACGGGCAGGACGTTGGTGTCCGTTCTTCCCGACCAGTCTCGCGTGATGCCCCGACCCCCGTAGCTGACGAGGTGCACCTGGGCCCCGAGCCAGCGCGCGAGAAGCATCCCGTAGGAGCGCGACGCGTTCGTCGAGCGCGGCGTCGAGTCGTTCTCCTGGGGGAAGCGCTCGTTGTACTCGCCGCAGGTCAGCGAATCGCCGATGAACATCAGCTTGCGGACCGGCCAGGCTGGCGGGGGCAACAGCTCGCACCCGGCGGGCAGCAGCAGGCCGTCGAACGATGCCGTTCCCATCCACGACTCGGTTCGCCGGACCAGCTCGACCAGCCAGCCGCCCCCGGGGGCGGCGCCGGTGGGCAGCGGGACCTCGTTGGCGCCCTGGTTGAGCTTTATGAGCACGGGGTCCCACCCGTTGCACGAGAGGTTGAAGAAGCAGTTCGGCGAGTCGCCGGTGAGCTTCAGGGTCGGGGCCGGCCCGCTGTACACGAAGCGGATCGTGATCCCCGGAAACCCCATCCGAGCCCTCTCGCCGTTCAGCTCGACCCTCCCCATGTAGGCTATCCGCGGGCTATCGGGGGGGACGGGCCTCGGGGACTGCGCGGCCTGGGAGGGCGCATCGGCGCCCGCCAGCGGCGCGCAGGCGCCCAACAGCATGAGGGCGGTCAATCGAAGGGCGCGCGATGTTCTCACTGGGTTAGCGTTGGCAGCGGCCGCTGATGCGGCCGCCGCGCCACTTGATCCGACGCCGAATCTCCAGGCGAGCGATTTGTGGAGCCTTGCCTACGAGGGCCCGGTGCACTTGCCTGCGCTTGCGGGGCCGCGGATCGGTCCTCCCTTCGCCGGCACGCGCCGCCAACGCCAACAACACCATGGTCCCCACGATGCCTCTGCGCCCCCTCGCCGCCGCGAACGCCGCCGGGGTCCGGCCGGCCGGGAATCGCGTTTCATGAGCCGGGGCTCGGTCCAGCGATTCAGCTCCGTTATCGAGAGCGCGGGAGCAGGAGGCGCGTTCGTTTCCGTCCCCTTCGACGTGGAGCTGGTCTTCGGCAAGAAGCGTGTCCCGGTAAACGTCACGATCGACGGCGAGCCGTACCGGGGCTCGCTCGCGCGGATGGGAGGGCCCTCCCACGTGCTGCTCGTGCTGAAGCGGATCCGCGAGAGGATCGGGAAGGGGCCGGGCGACGCGGTCGACGTCGTCGTCGAGGAGGACCTCAGGCCGCGGATCGCCGCGGTCCCGGCGGACCTCAGGCGCGCGCTGGAAGGCCGGCCCAGGGCGCTCCGGTTCTTTCGCGGGCTCCCCTACACGAGCCGGAAGGAGTACGTCCGGTGGATCCAGTCCGCAAAGCGGGCGCAGACAAGGGCGGGCCGCGTCGCCCGGGCGGTCGGGATGCTCGGGCAGGGCAGGAGGGCGCCGTGACCGCGGCCCGCGCCCGGCTCACCCAAGCTGCCCCTTCAGGTCGGCCAGCAGCTGCCTGAGCTCCGCCACCTCGGCCCGCAGTGCGGCAGCCTCCGCCTCGAGCCTGGCCAGCCGGTCGCCCTCCGGCGCCGCGGCCGCGCGCCCCGGCGCCGGCTCCTCCCCGGCGGCCGGCGCAGGCGCGTCTCCCGAAAGCAGGTGCGCGTAGCGCTGCTCCTTGAACCCGGCCTGGCGCGGAAGCCTGGCGACCAGGGGCTCCGGCGCCCTGGCCGCCAGGGCGTCGAGCGTGGCCGCCGCCTCTTCTAGGCTCGCGAACTCGTGCATCCGGCCCGTCCGCCCCCGGATCTCGCCGGCTGTCTGGGGCCCCCTGAGCATGAGGACGCACAGGACCGCCGCCTCGGGGCGCGCGAGACCGAAGGTCTCCGGGAATCGGTGGCCGTACTTGGGTACGCGGCTCTCCGCCCCCTGGAACATGAAGGCGAGCTTCTTCTCGCGCAGCGAGTCGAGGCCGAGCTCGACGTCGCGTTCCGAGAGCGACACCACCGGATTCCGGTTTGAGGACTGGTTGCAGGCGTTGGTCAGCGCCTTGAGCGTCATCGGGTAGTAGTCCGGGGTCGTGATGTCCTTCTCGACCAGGGAGCCAAGCACCCGCGCCTCCACGGCGGACAATGGGTTCATGTTCTACGGGTTGCGGCCCGCGGGATCCCCGGTCAGGGCACCGAGGGGCGGGCCGGGGCGGCGCGCGCCTGAATGACGAGAGACGCCGGATCAAGCCCCGGGGAGCTGGCCGTGAGCCTGAGCGACCCGGGCTCCCTGGAAGACTGGACGACGACCTGGGCCAGACCGTTGAACACGCTGCGCCGCCAGTGGACCGCGGGCGGATCCTCCATCAGGCGCAGCGCGACGCCCTTGCTCAGGCCCGCGTGCTCCGGGCCGTAGTTGGCCGTCGTCACGGCGACGATGTTCTCGCCCGGATGGAGCAGGCCCTTGACGTCGTAGACAGAGGGTGCGTCGCGGTCGCCAGTGCTCCCGACCTCCTGCCCGTTCACGAAGACGGCGATGCCCGCGTCGATCCTGCCGAACGAGAGCTCGACGCCCGGCGCCTCCAGCTCCTTCGCGTCCACGGAAAACCGGCAGCGGTATACGGCCCTCTCCCGCAGGCCGAGCGAGCCCTCGTCGGCGCCCACGTCGGTCGCCTCCCAGGCGGAGTCGTCGAACTGGACCCCAACCTCGGGCAGATGCTCGGCGTACACGTCGGCGATCTTCTTCCAGCGCCAGCCGCCCACCGCGACGCTGTGGCTGCCGCCCACGGCCCAGAACTTGTCGGGCTCGTGGCAGCTGGGGTCGCCGTTGCCCACCCCGAGGATCCGGCCCGGGCCCTCGAGCTCGAAGGCGACCTCGTTCCCGGCGACGGGCATCACCCGCCCCTGGGCGTCGGTGACGGAGACCGTGACAACGGCGACATCCTCCCCGTCCGCGTCGATCGCCGCGCGGTCGGGCGCGAGCCGCACGGCCGCCGGCGCGCCGGTGGTCTCGACCCTCGCCTCGGCCACGACGCGCCCCGCCCTGAACCCCCGGGCGGACACGACCCCCGGGGCGTACGGCACCATCCACTTGAGCATGGCCTGCGGCTTCATCGCCTGGCGGCCCAGGCTCGCGCCGTTCAGGAAGAGCTCGACCTCGTCGCAGTTGCTGAGCGCGCGCACGTCGATCGGCTGCCCCTCCCTCCCCGGCCAGTTCCAGTGCGGCATGAGGTGGAGCACCGGGCGGGAGCTCCACCACGACTGGTAGTACCAGTAGTTGTCCTTGGGGAAGCCGCACGTGTCCATGATCCCGAAGTGCGAATTGATGCACGGCCAGCCGTACGGCGTCGGCTCGCCGCGGTAGTCAAAGCCCGTCCAGACGAACCCGCCCGACAGCCAGGGGCGCGTGGCGAAGAAGCTCACCCACGTCTCTGCCGTCTGCGCCCACTCGGGGGCGAAGTCGTCGTAGGCGCTCACGTAGCCGCGCACCGCGTCGTTGGCGTAGATCCCGCGCGTGCCGACCGTGCTGCCCTGCTCGCTGCCGACGTTGGGCTGGCGCGGGTGCTCGCGGTGGTAGGCGTCCATGTCGGGGCCGACATGGTAGCTCCAGCCGCGCACCTCGATGACCTCGTCGATGCCCGGGTAGACGTAGCCCAGGTCCGCGTTGAACGTCACGGGCCGCGACGGGTCGAGGCGCTTGGTCAGGGCCTGCATGGTGGCGACGACCCGCCCCCCCGCCGGGGTCTTCTCCGTCCCGAACTCCTCGTTGCCCATGGACCAGATGGCCACGCTCGGGTGGTTGCGGTCGCGCCGGACCTGGCGCTCGAGGCGGTGCAGATGCTCGCTGTCGCTGCCGATCAGACGGTTCTCGTCCATGACAAGCATGCCGAGCCGGTCGCACGCGTCGAGCAGCTCCGGGGTGGGCGGATTGTGCGCGGTGCGGTACGCGTTGCATCCCATCTCCTTCAGCCGCGCGATGCGGAAGTACTGGAGCCCGTCGGGCAGGGCCGAGCCGACGCCCGCGTGGTCCTGGTGATTGGACGTGCCGTTGAGCGCGTAGGGTTTGCCGTTGAGCAGGAAGCCCCGGTCGGGGTCGAAGCCGACCGTGCGGATGCCGAAGGGCGTCTCAACGCGGTCGACCGTCCGGCCCCCGCTCGCGACTGTCGTGATGAGCGTGTAGAGAACGGGCGTCTCCGGCGACCAGAGCTGCGGCAACCGGACCTCGGCCTGCTGCTCGAGGTCGAGCGTCGCCCGGGCATCCACGCGGCCCGAGCGGGTCGCGGTTGCGACCTGCCCTCCGTTGGGCGAGAGGATCTCCCAGGTGACCGTCGCGTCCGCGGGCGCGCTCCGGGAGTTCAGCAGGCGCGCCCCCACCTGCACCTCGTCGGGGCCCGCGGGGACGTTGTCCTTGAAGCGGCTGTAGACGAACACGCCGTCGGGCGCGACCGCCAGCGGCGCCGTCTTCACGAGCCAGACATGCCGGTAGATGCCCGCGCCCTCGTAGAACCATCCCTCCGGCTGGGAGGCGTCGACCCTCACCGCGACGACGTTCTTCCCGCCGCAGTTGGCCACGTCGGTGATATCGCAGCGAAAGCCGCTGTAGCCGCTCTCGTTGTGGGCCACGAACCACCCGTTCACGAACACGGTGCAGTCGCGGTAGACGCCGTCGAACTCGATCCAGAGCCTCATGCCGGCGTCGGCCGCCGGAAGCTCGAACGACCGGCGGTACCAGCCGGTGCTGTTCTGCGGGAACGCCTGCCCCACGGCCCTGAACCCGTGCGAGCCGTCGGCCGTCGGGTCGAAGGGCAGCTCGATCGCCCAGTCGTGCGGCAGGTCGACCCGGCGCCAGCTCGCGACGCTCTGCGAGACGCTTGCCGGGCCGATCCCCGCCCCCGCCTTCTGCAGGCTCTGGCCGCTCCCCCAGCTGTTGCCCAGGTGGAAGCTCCAGCCCGAGTCCATGAGGAGCCTCTCCCGGGCTATGCCGTCGGCCGCGATGGCGGGGCGAGAGGCCAATCCCAGGGTCAGCGCTGTCAGTGCCGCGAGGTTTCTGCGGATGCGTGTGTTCATGATGAAGGGATGCGCCCCTGCCGGGCCGCCTGCCCGCGCCCCGGCTCCGGTGGGGGCCGGGCCGCTCAGGGGGACTCAGCGGGCTCCAAAGCGGTAGATGGTTGTGGACCTGTAGGTGTCGCCGGCCTTCAGGACGTAGGTCGGGAAGTTGGGGTGGTTGACCGAATCGGGGAAATGCTGCGTCTCGAGGCAGAAGGCCTGGTACTGGCGGTACACGACGCCCTTCTTCCCGGTGATCGTGCCGTCGAGGAAGTTGCCCGTGTAGAACTGCACCCCCGGCTCGGTGCTGAGGACGTCCATCACCCGGCCCGACCTCGGCTCGTAGACGGTCGCGACCGGGGCGAGCCTCCCCCCCCCCCCCTCCCCCCCCCGCTGTGGCTGGGAGCCACCCGCGGGCCCCCCCCCCCCCCCCCCTTCCCCCCCTGCCCGGCGGGGCG
>Ga0074045_10000270_pt1 | contig 49624 bp, 43 predicted proteins | sample BogForMeECP23OM2_FD_94442 | JGI IMG/M metagenome (GOLD analysis project Ga0074045, IMG submission 94442) | Bog forest soil microbial communities from Calvert Island, British Columbia, Canada - Bog Forest MetaG ECP23OM2 | ecosystem: Environmental > Terrestrial > Soil > Wetlands ... | reverse complement strand
GTTGAAGTTGAGCATGTTCGCCGTGGCCGAGGCCGGCACCGCGCCCAGGTTGGCGTCAGCGCCGACGCTCAGCGTGCCGGCGTTCAGGTTGGTCGCGCCCGTGTAGGTGTTCGCGCCCGAAAGGGCCAGGGTGCCCGCGCCGGCCTGGGTCAGGGCCCCCGCGCCCGCGACGATGCCCCCGTAGGTCAGCGTCGTGCCCGAGGACGGGCTGAACGTGCCGCCCCCGGCGTTCAGGGTGACCCCGCGGTTGCTGCCTAGCGTGAAGGAGGACGTGGTGTCGAGCGTGCCGCCGTTGAAGGTCAGCTTGTTCGCCGTGGCCGAACCCGGCGCCGCGCCCAGGTTGGCGTCAGCGCCGACGCTCACGGCGCCGCCGTTGATGTTGGTGGCCCCCGTGTATGTGTTCGCGCCGGAAAGGGTCAGTATGCCGTTGCCGGTCTTGGTCAGGTTCTCGCTGCCGCCGATCACGCTGGAGACGGTCAGGTCGCTCGCCAGGGTCGAGTCCCTGGCCACGATGAAGTTGCCGGTCGACGGGTTGAGGGTTCCGCCCGAGATCAGCGAGGTCTCATGCGCGCTGTTCGCGTTCGACGTGATGTCGCCCGTGGGGTTCAGGGCGATTCCGCCCGTGATGCTCACCTGCCCGCCGTTGAGCGTCAGCGCCCCCGTGCTCGTGGCCGCCCCCACGTTGAGGATCCCGTCCGAGTTGATCGTGACCGCCGATGTGGGCGAGATCTGGTTGGCGTAGCTGTTTGTCTGTATGTTGACGATGACGGTGCCGGCCGCGGCCGGACTTGAGGGCCCGGTGCCGATCGTCAGCGATCCGTTGATGCCGTAGTATCCCGTCGTGAGGGGGCCGAGAACGAGGTCGAGGGTGCCGGAATTGACCGTGGTGGCGCCCGTGTAGAAGTCGTCGTCCCCGTAGAGGGTGAGGGTCCCCGTGCTGTTCATGATCAGCCCCCCGGTGTCTCCTGCCACGCCGACATTGGAGTTGAACCACGTGTTGCCGGGCCCGGCGATGGTGACGGTGTTGGCGCCCATGGTGAACAGGGTCGTCCCATAGCTGGCGCTGCCGATGGTGAGCAGGCTGCCCGCGGTGCCGGAGTAGATCGTGGTGTTGGAGCCCAGCGTCACGTTGCCGTTCCAGGTGTTGTTTCCGCTGACGTTCACGAGCGCACCCGAGCCGGTTCCCGTCCCATTGAGGATCAGGGTTCCCGCGTTGGTCGTGCTGATGCTGTTCGACATCTGGAGCACGGCGCCGCTGGCGACCGTGGTGTTCGCGGTGTTGGACGCCGTGCCCAATGCGCCATTGCTCTGGATGCTGAGGGTGCCGGAGTTGACCGACGTGGCCCCGGTGAACGTGTTGGCGCCCGAAAGGGTCAGGGTCCCCGTGCCGGTCTTGGTCAGGGTTCCGCTGCCCGTTGCTATGACGCCCGAGATGCTCGTGGTTCCGGCGCCGCCCACCGTCAGGTTGGCGTTGGCGCCGGTGATCCCGCCGGTCGTGATCGAGAGCGTGCCCGCGTCCGAGTTGATCTCAGCGGCCGAGCCGAGCGTGACAGCCCCGGACACCGTGTTCGCGCCGGAGACGCTCTCCAGCGCGCCGTTGCTCGAGCCTGAGCCCGTGCCGTTCAACGTCATGGCGTTCGCCACGTTTGTCAGGCCGCCCTGCAGCTGAAGAGTGCCGCCGGAGGCCACGCTCGCCGCGCCAGTCCCAAGCGCGCTGTTGTTCTGGATGTTCACGATTCCCGAGCCGACCGTGGTTCCGCCCGTGTACGTGTTGGCCCCCGAGAGCGTCAGGGTGCCGGTGCCGGAGTAGACCAGGCTGCCCGCGGCCGTTCCGCCGTTGGCCACGACGCCGGCAATGTTCACCGCGCCGGCACCGTTAACCGTCAGCACGTACCCCGTTGATCCAGACCCCAGGTTGACCTTGCCGTCGAAGGTCATCGCCCCGCCGCTGTTGGTCCACGCCTGGGTCCCCGCCAATGTAGTGGCATTGAAGAAAGTCAGGCTGCCCGCGTCATTGTTCGTTATCCCGGAGGAGATCGTCAGCGTGTCGGTGTTCTGGGTTCCCGGGGTGTCGAACGTGTAGTTGCTCGCGCCGCCGGCGTTGGAGAACACGAGGGTTCCCGTCGTCGACGAGAGCGATAGCGTGATTGAATTGAACTGCCCGGAGGTACCGTTGAACGTTGCGGCGTTCGAACTCGTGGGGGGAACGCCCAAGCTCCAGTTGCCCGCGGTGCCCCAGAGTCCTGACGACACGCTGGTCCAGTTGTCGACAGCCTGCGCGCCTGCGGCCGCGGCCGAGAGTATCGCAATCGCGACGCCCAGACACGCCGAGGACGCCCGGCTGCCGACGCGCCGCCCGCCCGTCCCGCTTCGCCCTCCCCCGCATCGCTCAGACGCTACGTGTTCGAGTTCGCGCCATGAGGATGTCGGAAACATCATCTGAAGGGCTTGAACAGCCTCGAGCAGTGCTCGGTCCCGGGGATTCCCTCGATGGGAACCACGGAAGACCGGCTTTCCCGAACGGGCTGAAGGCCGATTGAGGGTTCAAAGACCAGGCCGGGGGCCCTGAAGACCCGGCCGGCCCCGTCGTGCGGCTTCCCGCGCCGAATGTCATGGCGGGCGAGGAGGCTCTCGAGGTCGCCCGAATAGCCCATCGCGTGATCCAGCAAGTGGCGTTCGCCATGGCCGAGATCGGAGATCCGCGCCCACGCCCGCCGGATGGCTCCAGCGAATACCGCCATCGGCGTCGCGTGGAGTCCGTGGAATGTGTCTGCTCGGGCGCTCTTCATCGCGGCGGTGAGCATCTGACTCGCCGGCCAGCTTATCCAGAAAAAGCAGCCCGGTTACGTAGTTCCCAAATGATTATTGACCAAAATATTACGATTTCGGGGACCGGGGCCTTTTCGGGCGCGTCACGGGCGCCAAGAAATCCATGCGAAGCGCCCATGCTGGGCCGTTGCGGGGGCGCTCGACCGGCCGGTGCGCCAAACCGCCGCCGGGGCCCTGCGCCCGCACGGCCGCTGCGGCAGCGGTGGGCATTGGTGATCGGGCACCCCTGCCCCCATCCCTCCCTATGCCGCGGGATGCTTCCTGCGGTGCACCATGACCCCCAAGAGGCATATTCCGGCAAGGAGGGCGCCATAGGCGGCCGGCTCCGGCGCGGGCGAGATCTCGTGGTCGTAGCTGAGCCAGCCGGTGCTGCCGCTGTAGCCTGTGAAGCTCACCTGGGTCTCGGGCCCCACTCCCCTCGTGCCTAGGGTGGCCCCGGTCCAGTTCTGCGCATAGAAGTCGTCGACCGCGTTTGTCCAGCCCTCGACGGTCAACGTGGCGCCGGAGTCAATCGTGAAGTTGCTCGCGTTCAGGATCGATGTGCCGCTCCCGAAGTCGATGATCGCGTTCCCGCTGATCACCAGGTTCCCGACGGAGAGGTCGGAGCCGTTCACGAACAGCGTGCTGCCCGAGCCCAGGGTGAGCGTGCCGATCGTCGGCAGCTTGCCGGTGACCTCAAGCTCGCCGGAGGTGACCGTCGCGCTTCCGCCGAAGTTGAGGCTGCTGCTGGTCAGGTCGAGGATTCCGGTCCCGGGAATGGCCAGGCTGCCGGCGCCGGTTATCAGGCCCCCGAAAACCAGCGTGCCGGAGGCCACGTTCAGGGTGCCGCCGGCGGCGCCCACCGCGATTCCGCGGTTCGCATTGAGCCTGAAACCGGCCGTCGTGGTCAGCGTGCCGCCGTTGAAGTTCAGCGAGTTTGCGGTGGCCGTGTTCGGCGCCGTGCCCAGGTTGGCGTCCGCGCCGACGCTCAGCGTGCCGGCGTTCAGGTTGGTCGCCCCGGTGTAGGTGTTGGTCCCGGTGAGGGTCAGCGTGCCCGCGCCCACCTTTGTGAGGTTGCCGTAGCCCGAAATGACACCGGCAAAGGTCGTCGAGGCGCCGTTGCCCCCGGTCGTCAGCGTGGTGGTGTTCGAGCTGCCGAATGTGATGGCTCCCCCCGTGCCCGCAATGGAGCCGACCGTGTTGCTGAGGTTGTTCAAGGCGAGCGTGCCGCCGGGGCTGATTGTCACGGCGCTCAGGCCAGACGCGCCACCAAACGCGCTCGTCGAACCCGCGGTGAGGGTCCCTCCCTGGACTAAGGTCGCCCCGGAATAGGTGTTTGTGCCGGAAAGGATGTTGTTCGCGCCAAAGGTCGCCCCGGCCTGGGTGACGCCGCCGGCGCCGGTGATGTTGGCGGAGATTGTGACGCCTGCCGAGGGCTCGTTGAGGGCGAGCGTGCCGTTGTCCGTGATGCCGCTCGTAGAAGCGATGTTGCCGCTGACCCCGCCGGCCCCGAGCTGCAGGGTCGCGCCGTTGTTGATCGTGGTAGCGCCCGAATAGGTGTTGAGGCCACTCAGGACAAGGGTGCCGGAGTCGGCGTCGGTCAGCGCCCCTGTGCCGGTGATGACGCCGCCATAGGTCAAGGTCTTGCCCGAGGCGACGTCAAAGGTGCCCCCGCCGGAGTTCAGGGTGACTCCGCGGTTGCTGTTCAGCGTGAACGTGGCGGTCGCGTCGAGCGTGCCACCGTTGAATGTCAGCTGGCCGGTCGTGGCCGAGCCGGGCGCGGCTCCAAGATTGCTGTCCGCGCCGATGCTGAGCGCCCCACCGTTGACGCCGGTGGCTCCCGTGTAGGTGTTGGTGCCGGAGAGGACGAGGGTGCCCGCGCCTGTCTTTGTCAGGCCACCTGCGCCCGTCCCGCCGTTCGAGATGGCCCCCGAGATCGTCGACGAGCCGGAGTCCGACTCGACGGTCAGGGTTTGCGCGGTGTTCGTGTTCGACAGGATGACACTGCCCGACTGAGTCGAGTTCGCCATGTTGAGGGTGAAGCTGCCGTTCGTCTGGGTGAATGTGCCGGCCAGGTTGATTCCCGAGACCCCGGCATTTCCGTAAAGAGCGACCGCGTTTGAAATGGTGCTCGAATTCGTTGAGCCGAGCGCGCCCCCCAGAAGGTTGACGACCCCGGTCCCGAGGGCCGTGTTGGAATTCGCGACCAGGGTGCCGGAGGTGATGAGCGTCCCCTGGCTGTAGCTGTTGGCGCCAGACAGGGTGGTCGTGCCGCCGCTTTCTTGGTAGATCGAGCCGGCTCCGGAGATGGGGCCCGTTGAAACGAGGTTGCCCGAGCCGCTGATCGTGAGCGCATTTGCGCTTCCCAGATTGATGGATCCGCCGAGAGTCAGGAGCCCGCTCGTGTTGATCGTGGAGTTTGAAGCGAGTGTGATCGCCCCGGTGATCGTGTTCGACCCGGAAACGTTGTCCAGCGCACCAATCGGAGAGCCCGCGCCGACGGGGGCGCCGCTGCCATTCAGGGTGATGGAGTTGCCCACATTCGTGAGGCCGCCCTGCAGCTGCAGTGTCGCGCCGGAGGCCACGGTCGCCGAGCCAGTCCCAAGCGCGCTGTTGTTCTGGATGTTCACGATGCCCGTGCTCACCGTGGTGCCGCCCGTGTACGTGTTGGCCCCCGAGAGCGTCAGGGTGCCGGCGCCGGCGTAGATCAGGCTCCCAGCGGCGGACCCCCCGTTGGCGACGACGCCGGCAAAGTTGACCGCGCCTGCCCCTTTCACCGTCAGCGCGTAGCCCGCCGATCCCGATCCGAGGTTGACCTTGCCGTCGAAGGTCATCGCCCCGCCGCTGTTGGTCCACGACTGCGCCCCCGCCAATGTCGTGGCGTTGTAGAATGTGACGGTGCCCGTGTCCGAATTCGTGATCCCGGAGGAGATCGTGAGCGTGTCGGTGTTCTGGGTTCCCGGGGTGTCGAAGGTGTAGTTGATCGCACCGCCGGCGCTGGAGAACACGAGGGTTCCCGTCGTCGATGAGAGCGACAGCGTGATTGAATTGAACTGCCCGGCGGTACCGTTGAACGTTGCGGCGTTCGAACTGGTGGGGGGAATGCCCAAGCTCCAGTTGCCCGCGGTGCCCCAGAGGCCAGACGACACGCTGGTCCAGTTGTCGGCGGTCTGGGCCCCTGCGGCCGCGGCCGACAGGATCGCAATCGCGACGCCCAGCCACGCCGAGAACGCCCGGCTGCCGGTGTGCACCCCGCCCGTACCGCTTCGCCCTTCCGTCCATCGCTCAGGCGCGACGTATTCGAGTTCGCGCCATGAGGATGCCGGGGGCATCATCTCAAGGGCTTGGGCAGCCTCGAGCAGTGCTCGGCCCCGGGGATTCCCTCGATGGGAACAGACGAAGACCGGCTTTCCCGAACGGGCTGATGGCCGATTGAGGGTTCAAATACCAGGCTGGGGGCCCTGAAGACCCGGCCGGCCCCGTCGTGCGGCTTCCCGCGGCGAAAGTCGTGGCGGGCGAGGAGGCTCTCGAGGTCGCCCGAATAGCCCATCGCGCTCTCCAGCGAGTGGCGCTCGCCGCGGCCGACATCGGAGATCCGCGCCCATGCCCGCCGGATGGCTCCAGCGAAGACCGCCACCGGTGTCGGGTGGAGTGTGTGGAATGTGTCTGCTCGGGCGCGCTTCATGACAGCGTTGAGCATCGGGCTCCTCGACTCGTTAATCCAGAGAAAGCAGCCCGCCTACGTACTTCCCTAGTGATCATTGACCGAATTATTACCATTCAGGGGACCCGGGGCCGTTCTTCGGCCCCAACGCGCCCCGAGACCCATGCGATCCGCGCATGCGGGGCCGTTGCCGGGATGCCTGGGCGGCCGGTGCACCGAACCCCCGGCCGGGGACGGCGGTCGTTGCCAAATCCGGCGCCTCCCCCAACGTCAGTCCCGAAGAGAGAAGCCGCGCGCGATGCCCATCCCAGCAGGACTCAAAGCCGAACCCGGGCCCTCCCGGACGAGGGACGCCGTCGTCGCCCTGGCCTGCGTTCTCCTGGGCCTTGGGTACGGCTTCGGCCTCTGGTTGGCCAGGGGGGGCGACTCGGCGCAGCAGTACTTCGCGGGCTACCTGATCGAGCTCAGCCTGAGCGTGGACAACGTGTTCGTGTTCGCGCTCGTGTTCGGGCAGTTCGACTTGGATCCGAATCTCAGGCGGCGCCTGCTCCTTTGGGGCGTGGCGGGCGCCATCCTGTTTCGCTCCGCCTTCCTGGTCGCGGGGCTGCGCGCCATCGCCCGCTTCGGCTGGATAGTCCCGGCGATCGGGGCCCTGATCCTCGCGACCGGCATCCGGGTCGCGATCAGGGGGGGGCGTCGGCCGTTCGACCCCGCCGGCAATCCCGCCGTCCGGTTCCTGAGGGGCCGGGTGCCGGCGGCCCTGGTCGCGCTAGCCGCGCTCGAGACGGCCGACCTGGCCTTTGCGCTCGATTCGCTTCCGGCGGTCCTCGCGGTGACCCGCGACGCCTCCGTCGCGGTGGCGTCCAACCTGTTCGCGATCCTCGGCCTGCGGTCCATGTTCTTTGTCGTGAGCGCCGCGATGCAATCGCTGCGCTACCTGAACGCCGGGGTCGCGGCCGTGCTCGTATTCGTCGGCGCCAAGATGCTCGCCGGTCCGTGGCTGCGCGTTCCCAGCGCAGCCTCGACGGCCGTCATCGCGGGCGTCCTCGCGCTGTCGATCGGGGCGTCGCTCCTCCTCAGGAAGCGGGGCCGGATATGAACCGGGCCCCCCATTCGGGCCTTGGGAGCGGCCGGTCCCTCCACTCGCCGAAGAGGCGGTACCTGAGCCGGGCGACGAGCCTGTAGGCGCAGTCGCGCAGCGGCCGCGGCACGAACCGGACGAGCCCGAGCACCCGGCCGGCGCCCCCGCATGCCTCGAGCGCGGCCACCAGGGCGTCCGTCCTCAGGGCGTACCCGCTTGCGCCGGCGCCCCAGTCGCGGACTAGGACCATGCTCTCGAAATCGCCGGCCGGCATCCCGTGGGCGCGCAGCCACGCCTGTCCCGGCCCCCCCTGCAGCGCCGAGAAGCGCAGGACGCCCCGCCGATCGATCCTGAGCAGGAACCGGACGGCGCGGTTGCACAGCCCGCACGTCCCGTCGTAGAGCAGGACGGGGCCCGCGCGGTCTTTGTTCTGGTCGGGATTCAATTGAGTTGCGGGGTCCTTGCCCCATCGGCCCCGGGCGGGGCCAATCCTCCGCGGCGCCCGCGCATCCGCAAACGCAAAAGGCCGGACACCCCCGGGGCGTCCGGCCCTTGGCCGCGCTGGCGGGCTTCGCGGGAAGCCCCGGGGCGGCGCGGTCAGCTGATTGCGATCTTCCGCGGCTTGGCCGACTCGGCTTTCGCGAGAGTCAGGCGAAGGACGCCGTCCTTCAGTTCCGCCTGGATATTCCCGGCGTCGACCGTGTTGTCGTGCGTGAGCAGGAGCTCGTAGGCGGCGTCGGACGATTCGCGGTGGAGGGCGGTCAGGCCCCCGGCCAGGTTCGACGTGCGCTTGCCGGTTATCCGGAGCTCGCCGCCCTCGTCGGTGATCTCAAGGCCGTCCTTGGAGACGCCGGGCAGGTAGACCGTCACGCCGTAGCCCCCGTCGGTTTCGTCGATCTCGAAGTACGGCCTGCAGGCCGGGTGGGGTTCGCCGTCGTCCTTGGACGCGGCGGCGCGGTGGGTTGGAAGGAGTGTGTTGAGTAGTGACATGGTTTTGTTTCCTTTTCTTGGAGTGTTGCGGGTTCAGTTGACCGACACGTTAATCTTCGTCGGCTTGGCCTCCTCCTTCTTGGGAAGCGTAACGGTCAGCATGCCGTTCTCATAGGCAGCCGTGACCTTGTCGGCCTGGACCTCTTCCGGAATGCTGACGAGGCGGTTGAACGAGACGGAGCCCTCGCCTTCGCCAGTCTTCTCCTTGCGGGAGGCCTGGATGAAGAGGGATCCCTCGACGATCTCGACGCCGATCGCGTCGCGGTTCACGCCGGGCAGCTCGGCCCGCACGTACGTGTTTTCTTTGTCCTCGTAGATATCGACCGGGAACTGTCCGCCGCGGCCCGCGCCGGCGAAGCCCGCCAGGCCTGTGCCAAACAGCCAGTCGATCTGGTCTTCGATGTCGCCCAGTTGGAAACGGCCGCCGAAACCGGTGGCCGGCGCAACGGTGAGCGCGTTGGGATTGGTGTAGTTGATGAGTCGCATAGTAACCCTTCCCTTGCTTGCGCGATGCCGGGCGGACCAGCGACATAAGCTGCTGCGTATCAACGATGTAACATTTCCACGCAGGCCCAACGTGTGAAGTTTCTTCCCAGTGTGGGACACCCGCTGCGCAGGATTAGCACATGGCGACAGCCGCCCTCCCGGACCGGTCGCGCGGTCGGCCTTCCGGGCGCGGGGGTGCGCGCGGCAGCCAGGCCGTAACGGCTCGCCTCATCGGCATTGGGGTCCATAACGGTGCCGGATGAGCCTCACACGCTTCACCGTGCCCCCGCTCCACAAGGTCACGCGAGGGCTCGCCGCCGTCGCGATGGGCCGCCAGCTCCCCGATCTCGTCGTCAAGGGGGCCCGGATCCTCTCCACGTACACCGAGAGGATCCACGCGGAGCGGGAGATCTGGGTGAAGTCCGGAAGGATCGCGGCCATCAAGCCCGCCGGCGCCTGCAGGCCCGCCAAGGGCTCGGGGGTCCGCTTCTTCGACGCCCGCGGCGGGATTGTCGCCCCGGGGCTCGTGGACCCCCACATCCACATCGAGAGCTCGATGATGACCGCGTGCGCGTACGCCGAGCCCGCCCTGCTCAACGGGACGACGACGATCTTCTGCGACAGCCACGAGATCGGGAACGTCTGCGACGCGAGGGGGATCGAGTGGATGCTCCAGGACGCCCGCCGGGCGCCGCTCTCGATCTTCCTCACCGTCCCGAGCACGGTCCCCGCGACGGGCCCGAGATTCGAGACGTCGGGGGGCGACCTGACGCCGCGCAAGATCGGCCGGCTCTTCGACCGCTGGCCCGAGGCGGTGGGCCTCGGCGAGAAGATGGATTTCGTGCAGGTCGCGATGGGCGACAGGAGGAGCCACGCGGTGCTCGCGCAGGCGCTCAGGCGCGGCCTTCCCGTCTCGGGCCACATCTACGGGCGCGAGTTCGTGGCGGCGGGCGCGGCCTCCGGGATCTCGGACACGCACGAGGCGATCGACCGGGACATCGCGGACGACTTCCTCGAGTGCGGCGTCTGGGTCTTCCTTCGCGGGGGCCCGCCCACGACCCCCTGGAACTCCCTTCCCCAGGCCATTCGGGCGGTGACCGAGCTCGGCGCCAGCCCCAAGCGGGTTTGCATCTGCACCGACGACCGCGACGCCGACGACCTGTTCCTCTTCGGCCTGGACTGGGTCGCGCGCTGCGCGGCGAAGGCGGGGATAAGGCCGGCGGCGGCCTGGAGCATGGGCTCCCTCCACCCGGCGACCCGATTCGCCATGGACGGCGAGATCGGCGGGCTCGCGCCCGCGCGGCGCGCCGACATGGTGCTCCTGAGCGACTCGCTCGAGCCCCGCTGCACGTGGTACGGCGGCGAGCTGGTCGTCAGGGACGGGCGGATCACCCCGGTCCTCGAGAGGGCGCTCTCCCGCCGATACCGGTATCCGAAGGCCGCATACGAGACGGTGAGGCTGCCGAGGGATCCTGTCCTCGTGCCGGCCCTGCCGGGGTCCCCGGTGACGGCCAACGTCATCCGGACGGCCCTTCACAAGATCATCCTCTTCCACGACCGGATCGCGCTGAGGCCCCGCGCCGGCGAGGCGTGGGCCGGGCTCCTCGCGCGCCACGGGCTGTGTTTTGTCGCGGTCGTCGAGCGCCACGGCAGGTCGGGAGCCGTCGCCCGCGGCCTTCTAAAGGACTTCGGCCTCCGGGACGGCGCCGTCGCCAGCTCCGTGGGCCACGACGCCCACAACATCATCATCGCCGGCAGGAGCGAGGCCGACATGCGCGCGGCGCTCGGCGAGATCAAGCGGATGCGGGGCGGCGTCTGCGTCGTGCGCCGCGGCAGGGTCGTCGCCAGGGTCGCCCTTCCCGTCGCCGGGCTCATCTCCGACAAGCGGGCCCGCGTCGCCGCCGCCGCGACCGCGCGCCTAAAGCGCGCGTGGAGGGCCGCCGGATGCACGCTCCCCTACATGGGATTCAACCTGATACCGCTGTCCGTCATCCCCGAGATCCGCATCACCGACAAGGGACTGGTCACCGTCCCGGGGATGCGGATCGTGCCCCTCTTCGAGCGCGCCTGAGCCGGGCCGCGCCCGGGCCAGAAAACGTTCGGAATCGGGCATGCGATGTGGTTCGCTCGGCGCCCCGATGACGTTCAATTTCGACAGCCCGCCCGACCGACGCGGCACCGATTCGCAGAAGTGGCAGAGGTACGCGGGCCGCGACGTGCTGCCCATGTGGGTGGCGGACATGGACTTCGAGGCCGCGCCGGCGATCACCGACGCCCTCCAGCGCCGCGTGGCGCACGGGATATTCGGCTACGCGCGGCCCCTGAAGTCGACGTTCGACGCCGTCGTCGAGGAGCTCGCGACGCGGCACCGCTGGAAGGTCGACCCGTCCTGGATCGTGTGGCTTCCGGGCCTGGTGTGCGGCCTCAACGTCGCGGTCCTCGCCTTCGCGGACGCGGGCGACGAGATCCTGAGCCTCTCGCCCGTCTATCCCCCCTTCACCACCGCCCCGAAGAACGGGGGCCGGGTGGCCAGGAGCGTTCCGCTGGCCCTCAACGCGTACGAGCCGCTCTGGGACATCGACTGGAAGGCCCTCGAGGCCGCGGTGACGCCGCGCACGAGGGTCCTGCTCTTCTGCCACCCGCACAACCCGGTGGCGCGCGTATGGAGCCGCGAGGAGCTCGCCCTGACCGCCGACTTCTGCGCGCGCAACAACCTCGTGCTTGTCTCGGACGAGATCCACTGCGACCTCCTCCTGGAGCCGGGCGCGGTGCACGAGCCCTTCGCGATCGCGGCGCCGGCCGAGTCGGCGCGGACGGTGACCCTCATGTCCCCGAGCAAGACCTACAACATCCCCGGGCTGGGCACGTCCTTCGCCATCATCCCGGACCCCGCCCTGCGCGCAAGGTTTGCCAGGGCGTCCGCGGGCATCGTCTCGGAGGTGAACGCCCTGGGATACGCCGCATGCGAGGCCGCCTACCGCGGCGGCGGGGCGTGGCGGGAGGCGCTCGTCTCCTACCTGCGCGCCAACCGGGACTACCTCGCGGAGTTCCTGCGGCGCGAGATCCCGGGGATCCTCCTCGAGGCGCCCGTGGAGGCGACCTACCTGGCATGGCTGAACGTCAGGGAACTGGGCCTCGCCAGCCCGGTGAAGCATTTCGAGGCGCACGGTGTCGGCCTGAGCGACGGCGTTCCCTTCGGGGCCCGGCCCGGAAGCCACGTCAGGATGAACTTCGGGTGCCCCCGCGCGACGCTCGCCGAGGCGCTCGCCCGGATGAAGGCCGCCGCCGGGGCTCCATGACACCGCCCGGAGCCCGCGGTCCGACGCTGCTCGTGCGCAACGCGGACGTCCTCGTCACGATGGACGGGAGCCGCAGGGAGATCCGCGGCGGCGGGCTCTTCGCCGAGGGCGGCCGCATCGCCCAGGTCGGCGCCGCGGCCGAACTGCCTCCCATCGCCGACACGGTGCTCGACCTCTCCGGGCACGCCGTCGTCCCGGGCCTCGTCAACACGCACCACCACATGTTCCAGAGCCTGACGAGGGCCGTCCCGTCGGCGCAGGACGCGGGGCTGTTCGAGTGGCTCGAGGCCCTCTACCCGGTCTGGGGGCGGATCACGCCGGAGATGATCCGCGTCTCGACGCTCACGGCCATGGCGGAGCTCATCCTCTCGGGGTGCACCACCTCGAGCGACCACCTCTATCTCTACCCCAACGGGTGCCGCCTCGAGGATAGCCTGGAGTCCGCGGGAAGGATCGGCATGCGCTTCCACGCGGCCCGCGGCAGCATGAGCGTCGGGCGCAGCCTCGGAGGACTGCCGCCCGACGGCCTGGTCGAGTCGGAAGCGCACATCCTGGCCGACACGCAGCGCGTCATCGAGGCCCACAACGATCCCAGGCGCTTCGCGATGCTGCGGATCGCGGTCGCGCCGTGCTCCCCGTTCTCGGTGAGCCGCGACCTCATGCGCGAGTCGGCGGACCTCGCCCGGTCGCTCGGCGTCTCGATGCACACCCACCTCGCCGAGAACGACGCGGATGTCGCCTACAGCCGGGAGAGATTCGGAATGACGCCCGCGCAGTACGCCGACGAGCTCGGCTGGACGGGGCGGGACGTCTGGCACGCGCACTGCGTCAAGCTGGACGAGGCCGGGATCGGCCTGTTCGCCCGGACCGGAACCGGGGTGGCCCACTGCCCGTGCTCAAACATGCGCCTCGGCTCGGGGATCGCCCCAGTCACCCGCATGATCGCAAGCGGCGTCAGCGTGGGGATCGGCGTCGACGGCTCGGCATCCAATGACGCGGGCAGCATCCTGGGCGAGGCCCGCCAGGCCATGCTCCTGCAGCGCGTTGGGCTGGGGCCGTCCGCGATGAGCGCGCGCCAGGCCCTCGAGCTGGCCACTGCCGGGGGGGCACGTGTCCTCGGGCGCGATGACATCGGCGCCCTAGCCCCGGGGATGGCGGCGGACTTCGCCGCGTTCGACCTGCGCGGCGCCAACATGGCGGGGGCCCTCCACGACCCGGTCGCGGCGCTCGTCCTGTGCGCCCCGGAGCGGGCCTCCTGGGTTGTCATAAACGGCCGCGTGGTGGTCGAGCGGGGACGCCTCGCGACGATCGACCTTGGGGCGGTGCTCGAGCTCCACAACCGCATGGCCCGAGAGCTCGTCTCCGGCTGACGGCGCCGGAGCCCCGCGCCCGGCCAACTGCCGGGTTGCGGACGGCGGGCCCGTGGGCATCCTGCGGATCCCGGCATGCGCATCGGAAACATCGAGCTCGTTTCGAACCTCTTCCTCTCGCCGCTGGCGGGTTACACGAACCTGCCGATGCGCCTCACGCTGCGCGAGCTGGGGGGGCTGGGCTGGGCCACGACCGACCTCGTTAACGCACGGTCCCTCATCGAGAGGAATCCGGTCGCGCTCAAGCTGGTCGAGTCGTGCCCTGGCGACAGCCCGCTGTCGATACAGCTCTTCGGAAGCGTCCCGGGCGAGATGCGCGACGCGGCCGTCATGTGCGAGGACATGGGGGCGCAGGCGGTCGACATCAACATGGGATGCCCCGTGAGAAAGGTGACGCAGGTCGGCGGGGGCTCGGCGATGATGACCGAGCTCGGCAGGACCGCTGGGCTCGTCAGCGGGATGGTGGGCGCCCTCCGGATTCCCGTCACGGCGAAGATGCGCCTCGGCTGGGACACGGAGAACATCACGGCCCCCGACCTCGCGCGCGCCCTCGAGGACGCGGGCGTCGCGGCGATCTTCGTGCACGGGCGCACGCGCGCGCAGGGGTTCGCCGGCTCGGTGAACCTCGCCGGCATCCGCGCTGTCGTCGGATCGGTCCGGTCGATTCCGGTCATCGGCAACGGCGACGTCACGACGCCCGAGGCCGCAGCGCGGATGATCTGCGCGACCGGATGCGCGGGCGCGAGCATCGGGCGCGGGGCGTTCTACGATCCCTGGATATTCCGCAGGACGGACCATTTCCTGCGCACGGGCGAGCTCCTGCCGGAACCCGCCTTCGCCGAGCGCGTCCGGGTCATGAGGCTTCATTTCGAGCGCTACTGCGAGTTCTACGGCGAGACCAGGGGGGCGACGCTCTTCCGGAAGGTCGCGCCCTGGTACGCGAAGCGCTTCGGCCCGGCGAAGCTCTTCAAGCAGCGGGTCGTCACCATGGCGTCGAGGGCCGACTTCGAGTCCGCGGTCTCCGCCTACGTGGCGTGGCGCGCCGCGTTCTGCGACCCTTCGGGCGAGCTCCTGCAGGAATACAGGCCGGCACCGATGTCGGCGTCGTTCATCGACGATGAGGCGGGCTCGCTCGGCCGCGCCTCGATCCCGGTGCCGCGCGGACCCGTCGAGACCTGGTGACCGTCCGCGGGGCGGCCCGGTTACGCCTCAGTAGTTCTTCGCGACCTCGGCGCCCGTGTAATCCTTGAAATAGATGACCTTCTTCTCGGAGTCTGCGCGCTCGAAGGCGATGCCAAGCGAGCTGTCGAGGACCTGGCCCTCGCGCACCACCGTGCCGTTGATGAGCGCCCTGGAGGGCACGCCCTGAAAGACGCCCCCGATGGTGGCGTTCGACACGAACGCCCGGAACGCGGGGCTCGCGGCTGGCGCGGCCACGATCGGCGTGTTGTTCACCCGGACATCCGTGCTGATGGAGGACTCGCCCATAACGGCCTCGGTGGCCGCCGAGGACGGCGTCGGGGCCGGGGTCGGCGACGGCTCCCCTCCGGCCGCCAACGCGTCGACCTTGGCCTGCTGCTGGGCCCTCTGGGCCGCGATCGCGCCCTGGCCCTTTTCGAGCAGCTGCCCGGGCGTGGCGGCGGCCTTGGACAGGGCGCCCGCAGCCGATTGCTTGATATCGGAAACCGACTTGTTGATGGGCGGCAGCTTGATCTTCAGCGAAGGGGCCTCGGCGGGGAAGAATATCCTGTAGCTGTAGAAGCCGCCCACCGCCACGGCGACGACGACGACGGTTAGGCCCACCTTTGCCATGGGCCCCAGGGCGGGGCGTTTTCGCAGGACCGCCGCGGTCTTCCCCGGCTTCACCACCACGGCCTTGCCCCCTATCTTGGGCAGGGCATCCAACCCTGGGACCGGCAGACCCCTGGATCCGGAGACCGGCAGCCCCTTGGTTCCCGGCGCCTTTTCCGTGGCCGTCGAGAGGGAGAGGCGCGGGGCCGACCCCGGGGGGGCCGGCGCCTCGGCGACAGAGCCCGGCGGGGGCGGAGGTGCCGCCGCCAGGACGGACATGGGGGGCATCGACTGCGACGGGCGCGGCGGCGGAGGTGGAGGGGGCGGAGGGGGCGGCGCAGCGCGGCCCCCCCCTGCGGAGGGCGCCGGGAACGGCGCAGGCTCGGGCGCAAGCGCCTGGGGCGGGTGCGGCGCGGCCGCCTTCGGTCTCAACTTGAACTTCGGCGCCTCCTTCAGCTCCGGCTCGTCGGCCGCGACCGGCTCGGGAAGCGGGGTCTCCGCGTCGGCAGGGGGCGGCGGCGGCACGAGGGTCGGGTCGGAGGCCGCCTGGGCCGGCGTCTCGGGAGGAAGGTTCAGCCGCGCCCTCAGGCGCAGCCTCGAGGGCGAGTCGTTCTGGTCGGCCCCCGCGGCAGGAGGGGCTGAGGGTTCGGGGGGAGCGTCGGGCGCGGGCGCCGCCCCCGCCGCCGGGGGCGGTCGGGGCTTAATGCGCAGCGGTTGCGGCTCGTCGCTCATCGGGTGTAGAAGAACACCTTACCGAGCGAGGCGAAACCAAAAAGATTCACTCGCGGTCTCAGCAGGCTCTCCCCACCCTGAAATGAACCGCACAATGAAACGCCTCGTAACTCTCTCACTGGCCGCCGTCTTGCTCGCGAATTCCGCCTGCCACATGTTCTCGAAGAAGAAGAACCCGGCGGCCCCCAAGGAAAGCCCGACGATGGCGACTGATGTCGAAAAGGACTTCATGCACCGCTGGATCGACAAGCGCTCGAGCGACCTCGTCGCGCAGGGAAAGGCTCCCGCCGACGCCCGCGCGCAGGCCACGGCGGAGTTCAGGTCCAAGTTCAGCTACACCGAAGCGGCAAAGCAGGCCAAGTGATCAGGGCTCCCTCTTGACGCCGACGATCTCCATCTCGAAGAGGAGCGTCGAATCGCCCGGAATCTTCGGCGGCGAGCCCTTGCGGCCGTAGGCGAGTTCGGGCGGGATGATCACCGTCCACTTGTCGCCCACGCGCATGAGCTCAAGGATCTGATCCCAGCCGTCTATCACCTCGCCGCGGCCGACCCGGAACGTGAAGGGCTTGTTCCTGTCGAGGAAATGGTCGAACACCTTGCCGTGGAGCAGCTTGCCCGTATAGACCACCATGACGATGTCGCCGGCGGCCAGGGGCGCCCCGCCGCCCTTCTTCTCGACGACATAGCGGATGCCCGTGCTGGTCATGCTCGCCTGCGGCCACGTCTTCTCGACGTAGTCGAGATCCTCAAACGACAGCTTCTCGCGCTGGGCGTGGAGGAGAGCCGGGGAAGACGCCAGCGCGATGACTGCGACTACGATCCGGAGCGGGGGCATGGCGCACTAAGGTGCAAAGCGAGGCGCGTGCGTCAAGGAACGAGCGCCGACCGCGGGATGCGCCGCGATCAGGCCCAGGGCGCGGCCGAGCAGCGTCCTGCCGGGTTCCATCCGGTGCCAGGGCGAGGCCCCCGACGGATGCGGCAGCGGCACGCAGTCCGCCTCTATCCCCGCGAGGCTCACCCGGAACATCCTGCCGACGCGCTCGCTCATCGGCGCGGGCCCGAGCAGGCTCTCCATTGCAAGCCTCCCGACAGGAATCACGAGCGCCGGGCGAAGGAGCTCAAACTCGCGCGCGAGCCAGGGAGCGCAGGCTTCAACCTCGTCGGGTGATGGAACGCGGTCCCCTCCCTTCGGCCTCTTCCCCGGGAAACAGCGGCAGACGGCCGCGAAATAGATCCTGTCGCGGGCCTGCTCCTCGCTCCAGCCGAGGGCTCCCGAGAACCACTTGAAGAGCGTCTTGCCGGCCGTCCACGCGAAGGGCCGCCCCAGGCGGGGTTCCTTGTCGCCGGGCGCCTGTCCCACGAGGATGATCCGGCTGTCGACCGGCCTGCCGACGACGACCGGCTTGTGCATCCGCGGACAGCGGTCGCATCCGGCCAGCGCCGCCAGGTGTCTCGTCATCGCCGTCGCGGGCATCTCAAAAAAAAGGATGGGGGCCCATCGGGGCTCCCCATCCCTTGCAAAGCTGCTCAGCGCCCCGGCTTAGTACCGGCGCTCGCCGCGGTCGCTGCGACCGCCGCCGCCGCCGCCGCCGCCGCCGAAGCCACGGCCGCCGCCACCGCCGCCGCCGAAGCCGCGACCGCCGCCGCCGCCGCCGAAGCCGCCGCCTGGGCGATCTTCCTTGGGACGGGCCTCGTTGACCGTCAGCTGACGACCGCCCAGCTCGACGCCGTTGACCTTCTCGGCGGCGACCTTGGCCTCTTCAGCCGTACCCATGGTGACGAAGGCGAAGCCGCGCGGGCGGCCCGTCATCTTGTCCATGGCGACGTAAACGTCGGTAACGGTTCCAAACTGGCCAAAATGCGTGCGCAGTTCGTCTTCGGTTGTCTTGAACGAGAGATTCCCAACATATAGTTTGGAGTTGCTCATGATGTGATGTTTGTAGAGCCACCGTCCGCTGCCAGTCCGTTCCCACCGTCGGGTTTCGAAATCATCACTTGAGCAAACCGCTCAGCCAACGACTCACCAGAAGCTGTCACCAAAACGCTTTCTCTACCTATTGGTACCCAAGCGTGCACTCATGCGACCGGGGCGCAAGCCCAAATCGCGGGGCGGTTCCCGGGCCGCGTCAGGTCTTCGGCAGGCCCCTCAGCGCCGAGCGCGCCCAATCGGCAAGGATGTCCTTCTCGTAGCGCAGGGGATCGCTGAGGTCGAGCGTGACCCTCATCTGGTAGTTAATGTCGCGGATGTTCTCCGATCCCGACCTGACAGCCTTGCCGGACGCGTCGGTCACCGAGTACGTGAACTTGAAGGCGGGCGGATAGACGGCCCTCAGGTAGCGTATGTCGTACCCCGGGTTGTGCCAGGGCTCGAATTCCCCCGCGAGGTCGATGTCGGTGAACGTGATCGTCAGCGTGTCCCCCTTCGGGACCAGCGACTCGGTCCTGTCGACCAGGAAGTCGCGCAGGGTCCTCAGGATCGCGTCCCGGCCCTTGTCGGTCGGGATGTAGCCGTCCTTCACGTCGGTGAAGTTCTCGGGGTGGTCGAATACCACCACCGTCCTTGGGGCGGGATTGCCGGCCGCGCTGAGCGCGCCCGCGGCGGCCAATCCGAGAATCGATGAGAACAAGCGCAGCGTCGTCATGGCATGCCTCCGGTTGATGGTGCCCTTCCGGAACCCGGGTGTGTCGGAATCGCCTTCATACATGGGAATAGACGCAAGCTAGCCCAAAATGGTGCCTTTTTCCATCGCGGCGGGCGGCCGCCGCGCCCGGGAGCATCCTTTTGGGCTTCGCCCCGGCGGGCTCCGCGGGTAGATGGGATCCGATGCCACTTCAGCCGTCCGCGAATGATCCCCTGTTCGATTGGCTCTCCTCGAGATCCGCCGGCGTGCTCCTTCATCCGACGAGCCTCCCCGGGCCCGAGGGCGTAGGCACGCTCGGCGACTCGGCGCTGCGCTTCGTCGAGTTCCTCCAGGCCGCAGGCATGGCGTGGTGGCAGGTCTGCCCGCTCGGGCCCACCGGCTACGGCGACTCCCCCTACCAGTGCTACTCGGCGTTCGCCGGCAACCCCAACCTAGTCGACCTGCGCGGCCTTGTCCCGGGCGGGCTGCTGAAGGCGGACGAGATCGCGCCCCTGGCCCGGCACGGGGAGGGCGCCGTCGACTTCGCCGCGCTCTCCCGGCTGAAGCAGCCGATGCTGCGCCTTGCGGCAGGCCGCCACAGGCTCGCGGGCTCGCCCGCCCTCGGCGCCGAGGGATTCGCGGACTTCAAGGCGGCTCGGGCCCCGTGGCTCGAGCCCTACGCGTGGTTCCGCGCGCTCAAGGACCACTTCGGGGGCCTCGCCTGGTGGGACTGGCCCGAGAAGGCCCGGTCGTTCCCATCGCTGCCGGCGGCGCTGCGCAGGCAGCTCGGCGACGAGGCGGAAGCCCACCGGTTCTACCAGTACGCATTCTTCGCCCAGTGGCGCCGGGTCAGGTCGGAGGCCGCCCGGCGCGGAATCGGGATCATCGGCGACATCCCGATCTTCGTGGCGGCCGACTCGGCGGACGCCTGGGTCTCTCCCGGCCTCTTTGAGCTGGGGAGGGACGGGCGGCCCGTCGCCGTCGCCGGCGTGCCCCCCGACTATTTCTCAAAGGACGGGCAACTCTGGGGCAACCCCCTCTACCGGTGGGAGGCCCACGCCGCGACCGGCTATTCCTGGTGGAAGGAGCGCCTCAGAAGCTCGTTCGAAATGTACGATTCCGTGAGGATCGACCACTTCCGCGGCTTCGACGCATATTGGCGGATCCCCCTGCCCGCCGAGAACGCCCGTTCGGGCGAATGGAGGCGGGGCCCGGGCATGGATTTCTTCCGCGCCGTCAGGGAGGCGTTCCCCGGGGCGCGAATCATCGCCGAGGACCTCGGCCTGCTGACACCCTCGGTGGAGGCTCTGCTTCGCGATACCGGCCTGCCGGGGATGGCGGTGCTTCAGTTCGCGTTCGGCGGGGACGCGCAGAACACGTACCTTCCGCACAACCTGCACCCCAACCGCGTCGTATACCCGGGAACCCACGACAACGACACGACCCTCGGCTGGTACGCCTCCGCCGGCGACGCGGCGCGCGACCACGCGCGCCGCTACCTGCGCATCGACGGCCGGGAAATCGGATGGGACCTCATCCGCGCGGCCTATGCGTCCGTCTGCAGGATCGCCGTGGTGCCGATGCAGGATATCCTCAGCCTGGGTTCGGACGCGCGCTTCAACACGCCGGGCAAACCCGACGGCAACTGGCGCTGGAGGCTTGCCGAGGGCGCCTTCGAGAGCCTGGCCTCCGGCGCCACCGCAGCTTACCTGGCGCAACTGGCCGCGCTCTACGGCAGGGCGCCCGGGGCCGGGCCCGCCCAGGCGGCGCGCGCGGGCGCCGGGAATTGAAACTGGCCCGCCTCGGGCTTACATTCGCCGCGACACCCGAGATGTTTGCCGACCTAGTACGACTCATAAGCCGCAGGACCCCGGCGCATTACGAGCGGGGCTTCGTGAGGGAGGTCGCCGTGCGGGAGAGGTCGCCAAGAAACCGCCGGGTCGAGCGCGTGATCGAGGCCTGCTGGGTCCTGATCGCGCTCAAGAGCGCGGCGGTCGTCTGGCTCTTCGGCCGGTACCACGTTCCGGTCAGCCCCCTCTGGGTCATCGCGCCGACGATCGCCTTCGCGGCCCTGTGCACCCTGGTCTACCTGCTGCGCGACTGAGGCGACACCCCTTCCTGCACCATGCCAAGCGTACCAGGCCTGAGGAGCCCCCACGCAAAAGTCGGGCGCTTAGTGCTCTTCGGCCGGATGCTTGACAAGATCCGGCTGGAGGCGCGGGGCGCGCTGCCGCCCGAGTACCGCGACAACCTCGGGGAGGCGAAGCCGCAGTTCTTCGACGCCCGATGCTGCCGCTTCCTCGGGGTGGGCTACGCAGGATTGCGCGCGCGCGCGCTGCAGGGGGGCTGCGACGAGGAGGTCCTCTCGTGGGCCCACGCGAACGGGACGCCGCGAGGCGACGAGGAATGCGTGGCCTGGAACCGGTTCGTCGTGACCGGCGGATGGAGGGACCACCGCAGCGCCGTGCTTCGCGAGCGAGCCGCTCAGCAAGGGCTCGCCCCGCAGCGGCCGGAGACCTTCTGCGAGCTCATCGACCTCGACGAGGGCCGCCCCGCCGGCGGGACCAGCTCGTGGGAGCCCCACCCGCTGCGCATCTTGATCGTGATGGGCGTCGCCGGGTGCGGCAAGACGACCGTCGGCCGGGGGCTCGCCGAGGCGCTCGGCTGGGAGTTCCTCGACACCGACACGCTCCATCCGCCGTCGAACGTCGCGAAGATGTCGGCCGGCGTCCCCCTCGAGGACGCCGACCGGGCGCCCTGGCTGGCCGCGATCGCCGCGGACATCGGCTCCCGCGTCGCCGGGGGCGCGAAGACGGTCGTGGCGTGCTCGGCTCTTAAGCAGTCCTTCCGCGACGCGCTCGCGCCCGACCCCGCGCATCGGAGGTACGCGCACCTGCGCGGGGACTTCGCTCTCATCAGGGGCCGGCTCGGCGGACGCAGCGGCCACTTCATGAAGGAGACCATGCTCCAGTCCCAGTTCGACGCCCTCGAGGAGCCGATCGACGCGCTGGCGCTCGACGCCGCCCAGGAGCCGCCGGCGCTGATCTCGCGGGCCCGCGAGGTGTTCGCACTCTGATGACGGCCCGATCCGCAGGAAGGCGCATCCTTGCCGCGGCCGGCCTGCTGTGCGCGGTGCTGGCGGTCGGGGCCGCGGCGGCGGCGCTCTGGCTGCGGGGCCGCATGACGGCAAGCCTTCCCAGGCTCGACGGGACCCTTGCGCTCCACGGCCTCGGCGCCCCCGTGGAGGTCTCGCGCGACGCGCTCGGGGTGCCGACCGTCGTGGGGGCCAGCCGCCGGGACGTCGCCCTCGCGACCGGCTGGCTGCACGCCCAGGACCGGTTCTTCCAGATGGACCTTCTCAGGCGGCGGGGCGCGGGCGAGCTGGCCGAGCTCTTCGGCGAGGCGGCCCTGCCGCTCGACAAGGCTGCGCGGATGCACGGCTTCCGCAGGCTCGCGCGGGAGGTCTACGCCCAGGCGAGCCCCATCCAGCGCGCCATCATCGAGGCCTACGCGCAGGGCGTTAACGCCGGGCTCGCGGCGCTTGGCTCCAAGCCCTGGGAGTACGCCGTACTGCGTACGGAACCCCGGCCCTGGCTGCCCGAGGACTGCGCACTCATCACGTACGCGATGACCCTCGACCTGCAGGACGCCACGGGCCGCTACGTGCGCACGCTCTGGGCGATCCGCAACGAGCTCGGCCCCGCCTCGTTCGCGTTCTTCGCCCCCCTGTCGGCCCCGGGCGACGCGCCCCTCGACGGCAGCTCCGCCCGCGCCGCGCCGATTCCTCCCGCGTCGGAGTTGGACCTGCGCGCCAGCCGCCCGGCCGCCGGGGCCGGGCCGGCCCGCGCCGCGGCCCTCCGGGGCGCCGAGTGGGCCGACGCGGAGACCCCCGGCTCCAACAACTTTGCGGTGTCGGGCGCGCTCTCGGCCGGGGGCTCCTCTACCGTGGCGAATGACATGCACCTGCGCCTCGGGGTGCCAAACATCTGGTACCGGATGTCCCTCAAGTGGCCGGGGCACGCGGAGGCCGGCGTCACGCTGCCCGGGGCGCCGACGCTGATCGCCGGCAGCACGGGCCGGATCGCCTGGGGGTACACGAACTCCAACTGCGGGACCGGGGATGTGCTGATTGTCGACACCACCATCTCCCCCGACATGTACCACGGCCCGAAGGGGGCCGGGCTCCTGCAGCTCGAGAGGCGAATGGAGACGATAGCCGTGAGGGGGTCGAAGCCCGTCTCGGTCGGGTTCCCGTGGACGGTCTGGGGCCCCGTCGTCGGCGACGGGCCCGACGGGCGCCTGTTCGCCTTCCACTGGACGGAGGACGATCCCGCGGCCACGAATTTCAACATCATGGACCTCGAGGACGCCCCGGACGCGCGCGCCGCGGTCGCCATCGCCCACCGCATGGGGATCCCCGCGCAGAACTTCGTCGTCGGCGACTGCGCCGGCCGGATCGCATGGACGATCGCCGGCCTGCTTCCGAAGAGGGTGGGCTACGACGGCCGGCTCCCGGTCACGTGGATGTACGGGGACCGTGGCTGGGAGGGCTACCTCGCCTCCGACGAGGTCCCCTCCATCGTCTCGCCCGAGGGGGGCCGGATCTGGACCGCGAACAACCGGACCGTCGGCGGGCGATCCCTCGCCGCGCTGGGCGACTCGGGCTACGACATCGCGGCGCGGGCGAGCCAGATCCGCGACGACCTCGACGCGTTGATCCGCGCCGGAAGGCCCGTGGAGCCGCGCGACCTGCTCCGCGTCCAGCTGGACGACCGCGCGGTCATGATGGGGCCCTGGCACGCCCTGCTCCTGGAGACGCTGCGGCCGGCCGTCGTGGAGGGGAAGGCGTCGCGCGCGCGTCTCCTGCAGTCCGTCCAGAAATGGGAGGGCCGGGCGGACGTCGGCTCCGTCAGCTACCGGATCGTCCGCGCATTCCGGCTGGCGGTCGCCCACCGCGTCTTCGACCCGGTCTTCGCGCCGTGCCTCGAAGTTGAAGGGGACTTCAACTGGTCGAGGCTCAACTACGAGGAGCCCCTCGAGGCGATCATCAGGGCCAGGCCCGCCCATCTCCTGGACCCGAGGTTCCGAACGTGGGACGACCTGCTTGCCGCCGCCGCGGACGACGTCTCGGAGGCGTTTGCAGGGGAGGGCGTCGACCCGAGGGGGGCCACCTGGGGCCAGCACAACACCGCGCAGATCGAGCACCCGTTCGCCCGAGGCCTGCCCCGCTGGGCGTCATCCTGGATGCGCATGCCCGCCGATCCCCTGCCGGGGGACTCGCACATGCCGCGGGTCCAGGAGGGATCGAACGGCGCGAGCGAGCGGTTCGTCGTCTCCCCGGGCCGCGAGGAGAATGGGATATTCCAAATGCCGGGGGGCCAGAGCGCCAACCCGCTCTCCCCCTACTTCAGGGAGGGCCACGAGGCGTGGGTCCGGGGGGACCCCACCCCCTTCCTGCCCGGTCCCGCGCAGCACGCGCTCGAGCTGATTCCGTGAATCCGGATGATTTGGTTTGTCCGGGCCGTCTCCGCCCCGTCTAATGTGGGCCCGGGCGCCCATGAAGAAGAACAGCAAGCGCAGTCTCAGCGTTTTCTTCGGCGGAGAACTCTTCAACCTGAAGCACATCATTGGGAACGCCTATCTCGCGGAGGCCATCTACGAGAAGTCGCACGGCAGGTACCTGTGCGCGCTTCCCCAGGACTTCGACCCGCGCGGGACGGCCGCGCGCTCGATCCGCGACCACCACATCCGCATGCTCGTGGGGAGCGACCTGGCCCTCTTCAGCTTCGACGGGCCCGACCTCGACAGCGGGACCGTGGCCGAGTTCATGCTAGCGAAGTTCGCCGACATCCCGTCCGTCATCCTGCGCAGCGACCGCAGGGGGGCCAGCGACCGGTCGCCGCAGTGGAACCCGATGGCGAACTACTTCCCGCGCACCATCATCCTCACCCTGGACGGGCTCGCCACTTACAAGGCGATCCTGCGCAAGCGCCAGCGCAGGATCGACGAGGTGATGCGGCTCGCGGGCCAGCACAGCTCGGCCGACGCCCAGCGGATGTGCGACGAGGTCGCGGCGTCCGTCGTGCGGGCGCTCGACCGCGTGCGCGAGACCGAGCCGGTGATGCCGAGGCACCTGCGAGAGGAGATCTACAACTGGATCCCGATGATGCCCGGCCTCCGCGGCAAGGAGAAGACCCTGCGCCGGGAGTTCGAGAAGCACCTCGAGAGGAAGGTCCAGAGGAACCTCCTGTAGCCCCTATGCTGCGCGTGCTCGAACACCCCCTGGCGGACCACATCATCACCCACCTTCGCGACAGGACGACGAAGCCCGTGACGTTCCGGACCCTCGCCTACCAGCTCACGACGATGCTCGCGATCGAGGCGACGCGCGACCTGGCGACCGAGCCGAAGGCGATCGAGACGCCGCTCGAGCCCGCCACGGGCCGGGTGCTCGCGCGCGAGCCCATCGCGGTCGTGGCGATCCTCCGGGCGGGGGTCTCGATGGTGCAGCCGTTCATGGACGTGTTCCCCGACGTGAGCGTGGGCTACGTCGGGCTGGAGCGCGACCACGTGACGGCGGTCGCCCGCACCTACTACTGCAAGCTGCCCCCGCTCGCCGGCCGGCGCATCTTCATCGTCGACCCCATGCTCGCGACCGGGGGCTCGGCCACCCAGGCGATCGACGCCGTCAAGCGCCACGGCGGCGTCGCGCCGCGGCTCGTCTGCATCATCGCCGCCCCCGAGGGCGTCGCCGAGGTGTCGAGGAACCATCCCGACGCCTCGATCCACGTCGGCGTCGTCGACCGGGCGCTCAACTCGCGCAAGTACATCCTTCCCGGGCTCGGCGACTTCGGGGACCGGCTCTACGGGACGTGAGGGGGCTCAGGGGGCGGGAACCTGGCCCCACGTCAGCACAAGGCGCGTGTAATAGAGCGTCTCCAGCTTGCCGACGCTGTCGACCGGGCGGCTCTCGTAGTTGTTCGTCATCCCGAGGGCCAGCTTCCACAGGGACTTGGTGATCGGTATCTCGTAGGAGATGTCGTGCGTGATGAGGAAGTTGCCCAGGTCCTTGAACGCCGGCACGAAGGCGATCTTGTCGTGCAAATGCGCGGTCCTGAAGTTCCTGGTGTATTCGAGCTCGAAGTCCGCCCCTGTCGTGCTGAGGGCGGAAGCGTTCGCGACCGGCGAGTACTCCTCATAGCGGTACGAGAGTCCCGCGCGGCCGGTCAGCGTGGAGTCCTTCAGCTTGATGAAGTCGTAGCCGTAGCCGGCGGCCGCGACGTCGTAGAACGTGATGTCGTTGACACGGTCGAAGCCGCCCTCGTCCCGCGCGTACCACGACGACAGCGCGGTGAAGTTGGCGGCGTAGTCGGCGCCCGCCTTGAACTGGTCGGCCGAGACCTGGCCGTCGCTCTCCTGCCGGATGTAGTTGGCGTAGTACCGGAGCGTGTCGTTGGGGCCCGCGAGCTTCGCGCCGAAGGTCAGCGCCTCGCCCATCTGGGTGTGGGTGCCGCTCCTGCCGTTGATGTCGACGCCCGCCTCGTAGGTCCACTTGCGCCGCTGCGCAACGACGTCGGGGTCCTCCTCCTCGGCGGCCCAGGACTCGACGACCTTCTCCATGGGCGTCGCGAACGTGCCCTTCGGGTTCGTGATCGTCAGGCCGCCCCCCGGGGCCGGAGTGACGACGCCGATGAACCGGGTGCCGTCGGCCACCTTCACCGCGACGGGGCGGTCCGTCGTGATCGAGGTGACGAGGCTCTGCTTGATGTTAATGTCCCCGGCGTAGTCCGTTGAGACCGTGACGGTCCCGCCGCGGATCTTCGTGATCTTGCCCACGATCCGGGCGCCGTTGGTCGTCTCCACGACGTCGGCGGCGAGGCGCGCCGCGCATAACGCGGCGAGGCAGATGCCAGCCCGCAGGAGGCCGGTGGGGGTCTTGTGGTGCTTCATGTCCGTGTTGTTTTCCGTTCCCGGTTCCGATGGGGAGCGGCGATCTGACTGCGAGTGCGACAATCAGTCAAATGCCGAGTTCGTTTTATTTTCGGAGGCGTCGCGCGCCCTCGCTCGCGTCTTTACATGCGGGGCGGCCGGCGATTGCCTCGGGGCGAACGCGCCCGATGTCCCCCGCCGTGCAACGATTCCCGCTTCTTGTCGCCGACCGGTGGCGCGACTACCAGCTCGTCGACTGCGGGGACGGAATGAAGCAGGAGCGCTGGGGCCCCTACACGCTGGTGCGCCCCGACCCGCAGGTCCTCTGGCCGAGGAAGGGGATGGAGCGCGGGGCGCGCTGGGAGCACTGGGACGGGTTCTACCACCGCAGCGAGGCCGGCGGCGGCCGCTGGGAGTTCCGAAGGCCGCTGCCCGAGCACTGGGAGATCCGGTACGACGCCCTGAGCCTCGCCTTCAAGATCCGGCCCACCTCCTTCAAGCACACCGGGCTCTTCCCGGAGCAGGCCGTGAACTGGGACTGGATCGACTCGACCATACGGGGCGCGGGGCGCGGCGTGAGCGTGCTCAACCTCTTCGGCTACACGGGGGCCGCGAGCTGCGCCGCGGCGGCAGCCGGCGCCTCCGTGTGCCATGTCGACGCGGCCGAGGGCATGGTGAAGTGGTGCAAGGAGAACGCGGCTCTCTCCAAGCTCGCCGACGCGCCCATCCGGTACATCGCGGACGACTGCCTCAAGTTCGCGCGGCGCGAGGTGAAGCGCGGCCGCCACTACGACGCCGTCATCATGGACCCTCCCACCTACGGCCGCGGCAGCACGGGCGAACTGTGGCGCCTCGAGGACAGCCTGTGGGAGCTGCTCGTGGAGTGCCGCGCCCTCCTGAGCGACAATCCGCTGTTCTTTCTCGTCAACGCCTACACGGCCCGCCTGTCCCCCACCGCGGTGGCCAACCTGCTGGGCCAGGTCCTTGACGGCCTGGCCGGGACGATCGCGGCCGGCGAGGTGGGCCTGCCGGTCCAACGCGACGGCAAGGTGCTCCCGTGCGGCATATACGGCCGCTGGGAGTCCTCCCGCGGCGCGGCGCCCTGAAGCAATCCCATGCCCTCGCCAGCCGACACGTACTACGAACGCGCGAACGCCCTCCTCGCCCGCGCACGCGAAACCAACGCGCCCGTCATCGCCCGGCTCGCGCCCCTCATAGGCCAGTCGGTCGCCCGGGGCGGCGTCGTCCACACCTTCGGAAGCGGGCACAGCGAGCTGGTTTCCCGCGAGATCGTCGGCCGCGCCGGCGGCCTCGTCTGCGTGACCGGGATCATCGACCCGACGGGCGGGTTCATCGAGAACCTTCCCGGCTACGGCGAGCTGCTGGCGGCCCGCTACGACCGCCAGTACCGCCTGAACCCGGGCGAGACCGTCATCGTGGTCTCGAATTCCGGCAAGAACGCGTCGCCGATCGACGTCGCGCTCTACGCGAGGGCCAAGGGCCTCACGGTCGCGGCCCTGACCTGCGTCGCCGTGTCGAAGGCCACCCCCTCGCAGCACCCCTCCGGCAGGAGGCTCTTCGAGGTGGCGGACCACGTCCTCGACAACTGCGGCGTCCCCGGCGACGCGCTCGTCGAGGTCGGTGGCGGGATAAGCGCGGGGCCCACCTCGACCCTCGTCGGCTGCTCCGTGCTGAACTGGCTCATGCTGTCCGTCGCGCAGTGGCTGGGGTCGAACGGGCACCCCCTTCCCGTCCTGCGCAGCCAGAACCTGCCCGGCGCCATCGAGCACAACCGGGAGCTGGCGGCGCGCTACGCCGGCCGGCTGAGCCGCCAGCTCGCCTGAGGGGCGCGACCTCCAATGGCCTGGAAGATCGGCGTCGACGGCGGCGGGACCAAGACCGAGTGCATCCTCGTCGACCCGTCCGGCGCGGTGGCGGCCCGCCACACCGGCCCCGGGTGCAGCCCGAGCCTCGTCGGCAAGGCCCGCGCGAGGGAGATCGCCGAGGAGGCGATCCGGGCGGTCCGCGCGGGCCACGAGGCGGCGCAGGTCTCCTCCACGCTGCTGTGCATGGCGGGAAGCCGCTCGTTCTGGGGGGAGTTCGGCCACGGGCTCGGCGGCTGCGGGCGCATCGAGACCGCCGACGACTCCGTTCCGGTCCTGGAGCTGGCCACGCGCGGGGGCCCCGGCCTGGTGCTCCACGCGGGAACGGGCTCGTTCGTCGCGGCAAGGACGCCGGACGGCGCGGCACACTACGCCGGCGGCGTGGGCTGGAGATTCGGCGACGAGGGCAGCGGCTACGACCTGGGAAGGCGGGCCATCGCGCGCTCCCTGCTCGAGCTGCAGGGCTGGGCGAAGCCCTCGGGGCTCGGCAGCCTTGTCCGGGAGAGGACGGGCGCGTCGACCGCCGCGGCGGTGGCGGGCCACTTCTACCACGACCCCGCCACCAACACGGGGGTCGCCGCACTCGCGCCCGACGTGCTCCGCCTGGCGGGCGAAGGGGACCCGGCCGCGGCGGAGGCCGTTTCGCAGTCGGTGTGGCGGCTCCTCGAGCTCGCCGTCTCGGTCTCGGGCCAGCTGTTCCCGGGGAGCCGCCCGGACTCGTTCCGGGCCGGCGTCAGCGGCCACATCCTGAACCATCCCTTTGCGTTCCAGTCCCTGTGCTCTAGGGCCCCGTTCCCCCTCTCGCCGGTGACCGAGCCCCCGATCGAGGGGGTGCGGCTGCTGCTCGCGCGCTCAGCCGAATAGCCGCCGCGGGTAGGCGCCCCGGCGGACGAGCCCGTCGACCGCGGCCGCGGCCCTCGCGCGGTCCTCCCGGTAGGTGATCCCGAACCAGGGCTCCTCGCTCGCGATGACGCGCACCTCGGCGCGGCCCGCGCGGACCAGGTCGGACACCGCGACCGGCAGGTAGAACTCGGCCCTCGGATCGGAGCCCTTCCCGCCGAGGAAGGCGCGCAGGCCGTCCCCGAGGCCCCCGAAGACGGAAGGCGTGAACCCCCAGAAGTTCATGGAGACTATCTCCGTCCCCGAGAAGCGGCGTCCGGGCCCGACGTCGGCGGGCGCGATCGAAGGCTCCTCCGCGATCGAGACGAGGCTTCCCCCCTCCTCGCGGCAGACCCCCCGCGACACGGGCCCGCTCTCGGAGAGCGTGTTGGCGAGGCGGAAGCCGACGATCGCGTACATCGGGCCCCGCGCCGTCCCCAGGAACCCGCGGAGGCGCTCGTACGAGGAGGCGCCGTAGAAGTCATCCGCGTTGATCACCGCGAACGGGCCCGCGATCGCCTCGCGGGCGCACCACACCGCGTGGCCGGTGCCCCACGGCTTGCGCCTGCCGGCGGGCACGGCGCACCCCTCCGGGACGTCCTCCACGTCCTGGTACACGAAGTCCGAGGCTATCCGCCCCGCGTACCGGGATGTCGCCGAGCTCCTGAACGCGTCCTCGAGCTCCCTGCGGATGACGAACACGACCCTGCCGAACCCGGCGCGGATCGCGTCATAGACCGCATAGTCGAGCGTGGTCTCGCCCGACGGCCCGACGGGGTCGATCTGCTTAAGCCCGCCGTAGCGGGAGCCCAATCCTGCGGCGAGGACGAGAAGCGTGGGGGCCATCCAGCTGCAAAACGCCCCAAACGCCCCCGGGCGTCAAGCCGCTCAATCGCGCGGGGCGCGGGCGGGCGGCCCCCAAGGGGGCCCTCGCCCCGGCTAGACAGCGGGGGCTTTGCGCGCCAAGGTTGGGCCCGTGGCCCGCCCCAAAGCTGCCGACCCCGCCGCCTTGCGGCCCCGGATCACCGTCCTCGCCACGGGCGGGACGATCGCGGGCGCCGGGGCCTCGCGCCCGAGGCCCGGGTACAGGTCCGGGGTCTTCTCCATCCGCTCCCTGATCGCCGCCGCGCCGGGCATCGGGTCGCTCGCGCGCCTCGACGCGGTCCACGTCGCCAGCATCGGCAGCCAGGACATGGGGGAGGCCGTCTGGCGCGCTCTCGCGCGCCGGGCGCAGTCGGCCCTGGACAACCCGGGGACCGCGGGCGTTGTCGTCACGCACGGCACCGACACGATGGAGGAGACCGCGTATTTCCTGAACCTCGTCCTGAGGACGGCCAAGCCCGTCGTCCTTGTCGGGGCGATGCGCCCGGCCACGGCGATGAGCGCCGACGGCCCCATGAACCTCTACAACGCCGTGGCCACGGCGGCGCATCCCGACGCCGGGGGCCGGGGCGTGCTCGTCGTCGCGAACGACGAGATCCATTTCGCCCGCGAGGTCGCGAAGACCAACACGACGCAGGTAGGGACGTTCAAGAGCACCCACCGCGGCCTGGCCGGCCTCGTGAGCTCGGCGCGGATCCACTTCTACGGCACGCCGGTGCGCCGCCACACGGTCGAGAGCGCCTTCGCCATCCCGCGCCGCTCGGCCCTGCCCCGCGTGGAGATCGTCTACGCCCACGCCGGGATGGGGCGCGACCTGATCGACGCCGCGGTGCGGGCCGGCGCCCGCGGGCTCGTCATAGCCGGCGTCGGCAACGGGAACCTGGGCGCCCGGGCCCGCGCGGCCGCCGCCGCGGCCGCGAGGGCCGGACTCGCGGTCGTACGAAGCTCGCGCACCGGGGGGGGCATCGTCGAGCGCAACGTCGAGATGGACGACGACCGGCTCGGCTTCATCGCCGCGGACGAGCTCAATCCCCAGAAGGCGAGGATCCTCCTCATGCTCGGGCTCACCCGGACCCGGGACCCGGCGCAGCTCCAGGAGATGTTCTACACCTATTAGCCGGCCGGTTACCGGCATTCCGGTAAAGGCCGCGCCTTGCAGCCGACGCGCCCGCGCCCATAACCACGCCAATGAAGATAGCCATCGTCGAGGACGAGCGCCTATTCCGGGACGTCCTGCGAAAGACCTGCGCGAAGGACCTCGGGCACGAGGTGGTCGGCGAGGCGGGGACCGGCCGCGAGGCCCTCGACGTGATTCCGGAGGTCATCCCCGACCTGATGCTCCTCGACATCCACCTTCCGGACATGGACGGGCTCGACGTCCTGCGCCAGCTCAGGCGCAGGCGCGCGCTCCTCAAGGCGCTCCTTATATCGTCATACTTCGACGAATACACCCTCTGCCGGGTCGAGCGGGCCGCGGTCCAGGGCTTCATAGACAAGTCGACGAACACGGTGGCCGAGCTCGCCCTGGCCATCAGGGCGATCGAGGACGGCTCGACCTACTTCCCAAGCCTGTTCACGGAGGCCAAGCGGGCGCACAGCAGCAACCCGTTCGCCTTCGACAAGATCCTGACCGACCGCGAGCAGACCGTCCTCAGCCTGGTCGGCGAGCCCATGTCCGACGCCGAGATCGCCCTGCAGCTCGACCTCTCGCCGGAGACCATCGAGAAGCACAGGTTCAACATCATGCGCAAGCTCGGGCTGCGCTCGCGCGCCGAGTCCGCCCGTTTCGCCCGGCGCTGCGGCCTCACGCGGCCGGCGGCCCGGCGCCCTTTTTTCGCCGGGCACTGACGGGTCTGAGTTGCAGCCCGCCCGGCGCCGGATAGCAAGGTCCGGTGCAAAGCGAACCAGCCCCACACGCCGCCGACGGGCCCGTGCACCGGCGGACCGTGCTGGGGATCCTGATCGCCCTGAGCATGTCGCACCTGATCAACGACACGCTCCAGGCGCTCCTGCCGGCGATCTACCCGATGCTCAAGGCCTCGTTCAGCCTGACCTTCACGCAGGTCGGCCTGATCACGCTGAGCTACCAGTTGACCGCGTCGCTGCTGCAGCCCTTCGTCGGGTCGTACACCGACCGGAGCCCCAAGCCGTATTCCCTCGCCGCGGGGATGGCCCTGACGCTCGCCGGCCTCGTCCTCCTGGCGCTGGCGCGGAGCTACGGCTTCATCCTGCTCTCCTCGGTCCTGATCGGCATGGGCTCGTCCATCTTCCACCCCGAGGCCTCGCGGGTGGCGCACATGGCGGCCGGCGTGCGCCACGGGTTCGCGCAGGCGTTCTTCCAGGTGGGGGGCAACCTCGGTACATCGTTCGGCCCGCTCCTGGCCGCGCTGATCATCGTCCCCAACGGGCAGCGCTCGATCCTGTGGTTCACGCTCCTTGCGTCCGCCGGGATCGTCCTCCTCGCCGGGGTCGGCCGCTGGTACGGCCGCAACGTCGTCCATTTCCACCGGCGCGCGGCCGCGCACCCGCGGCACGCCCTGGCGCGCCCCAAGGTCATCCTCTCGCTCCTCGTCCTGCTGGCCCTGGTCTTCTCGAAGTACTTCTACCTGGTCAGCCTGACCAACTATTACACGTTCTACCTCATCCACCGCTTCAACCAGTCGATCCAGGGCGCGCAGCTCCTCCTGTTCGTCTTCCTCTTCTCGGTCGCCGCGGGGACCATCCTCGGCGGGCCGCTCGGCGACCGCTTCGGGCGCAAGTACGTCATCTGGGTGTCGATACTCGGCGTCGCCCCGTTCTCTCTCGCGCTGCCCCACGTCGGCCTGGCGGCGACGGTGATCATGACCGTGTTCATCGGGCTAATCCTGGCCTCGGCCTTCTCGGCCATACTTGTGTACGCCCAGGAGCTCATTCCCGGGCGGGTCGGCATGATCGCCGGGCTCTTCTTCGGCCTCGCCTTCGGCATCGGCGGCATCGCGTCCGCCGCCCTTGGCCGCCTCGCCGACCTGACGAGCATCGATTTCGTCTTCAACGTGTGCGGGTACCTTCCCCTGATCGGGCTGCTCACGTGGTTTCTTCCCGACATCGAGGGCGCCGGCCGCCGGGCCCGCCGCCTGCAGCGGGAGGCTGTGGATACGCGGTGGCCCAACGATGAAGCCGAGAACGACTAGGGCGAGGCCTGCGTTCGTGTCCCATTCGGGGGAGACGGGCACGGACTACGTGATCTACGTGGACGCCCCGGACCCGGCCCTCTGCCCGGGCCCGTGGCCGGCGGTCCTGCTCATGGACGGGGATTTCCTGTTCGACCCCGCCGTCGCGGCCTGCCGGGCCCTCCGGGAATCGGGCTCCATCGGCCCCGTCGTCATCGTCGGGGTCGGATACGGCGCGGGGTTCGGGGAGCCCGGCAACCGCCGCGGGCGCGACTACACGCCGACCGCCGCGGCCGAGGAGCCCTCGAGCGGCGGCGCGGGCCGCTTTCTCGCCTATCTGGCCGGCTCGCTCTGGCCCGAGCTCGCAAGGCGCTACCCCCTGAGCGAGGCCGCCCGGGGGATCGGCGGCCATTCCGTCGGCTCCCTCCTGGCCCTCCACGCCCTGTTCCAGGCCCGCCCCTTCTTCAACCTGGTCCTCGCAAGCGCCCCGTCGATCTGGTGGGACGGGCGCAGCATCCTGCGCCTCGCGGCGGCCCTGCGCGGCCGCCGCGCCGTGCTCCGCGGCACCCTCTACCTCGGGGCCGGCGAGAGCGACACGCCATCGATGCTCGGGGACCTCGAGCTCCTGGAGAGGCAGCTGCGGGACCGGCCGTTCAGCGGGCTTCGCGTGGTCTCGGAGCGTTACGCCGGGCGCGACCACTACGACGTCGTCCCGCTCACGCTTGGCTCGGGCCTGCGCGCCCTCCTCGGCGCGGACACCCCGCGCCCGGGCAAGCCTTGAATTGACCGGCCCCCGGGCGGGCGGTTATTCCTCAGAGGCCATGCCCGAACCCGCCCCACCACACGTGTCGATGGAAACGCTCGTGGCGCTGTGCAAGCGCCGCGGATTCATCTTCCCGTCCTCGGAGATATACGGCGGCATCAACGGGTTCTTCGATTTCGGCCCGCTGGGCGCCGAGCTGAAGAAGAACATCCGCGACTGCTGGTGGGACGACATGGTGCGCAGGCGCGACGACATCGTCGGCATCGAGTCGACGATCATCATGCACCCGAAGGTCTGGGAGGCCTCGGGCCACGTCGCAGGCTTCACTGACCCCTTGGTGGACTGCAAGTCGTCCAAGCAGCGCTACCGCGCCGACCAGCTTTTCTTCGCCCAGGTGGTGGTCGACGGGAAGGTGGAGGGCTACGTGAGCGCCCTCGAGAGCGAGCGCACGGCCGAGGAGCTGCAGGAGGCCGCGGAGTCCTTCAAGCGCAAGAAGGCCATCCAGGGGAGGCTCCAGCCCGTCGAGCCCCGCGACATGACCGAGGCGAGGCCGGATGAGATCGCGCTCATCCCCTCCCCGGCGACGGGCGAGCCCGGCAGCCTGACCCCGCCGCGCTCGTTCAACATGATGTTCCAGACGAACGTCGGCGCCATGAGCGACGCCTCGTCGGTCGCCTACCTGCGCCCCGAGACCGCCCAGGGCATGTTCGCCGACTTCAGGGCGGTCGTCGACACGGGCCGCGTCAAGCTGCCCTTCGGGATCGCGCAGATCGGCAAGTCGTTCCGCAACGAGATCACGCCGCGCAACTTCCTCTTCCGCGTGCGGGAGTTCGAGCAGATGGAGATGGAGTACTTCATCCACGAGGACGCGGACTGGGAAAAGTGCCACCGCGAGTGGATCGACTGGTGCAAGGGGTGGCTGCTCTCGATCGGCCTGCCCGAGAACCTCCTGTCCGAGTACAACCACCCGAGGGAGAAGCTCGCGTTCTACTCGCGGGGCACGACCGACATCATGTTCAGGTATCCCTTCGGCGTGCAGGAGCTCTGGGGCATCGCCGCGCGGGGCAACTACGACCTGAAGCAGCACGAGAAGCACAGCGGCGTCCCGCAGGCCATCTTCGACGAGGCCACAAAGAGGAAGATCGTCCCCCACGTCATCGAGCCCGCCGTGGGGGTGGACCGGATCTTCCTCGCGGTCCTGTGCGCCGGCTACGCTGAGGAGGACGCCCCGGACGACAAGGGCGGCGTCGAGAGGCGCACCGTGCTCCGGCTGAGCCCGCGGATCGCTCCCGTCAAGGTCGCCGTGTTCCCTCTCCTCAAGAACAAGCCCGGGCTCGTCGCGCGGGCCCAGGAGCTCTACAGGAGGCTCAAGCGCAGGTACGCGGTCTTCTACGACGAGTCCGGGGCGATCGGACGCCGGTACCGCCGCCAGGACGAGATCGGCACGCCGTGGTGCGTCACCATCGACTTCGAGACGATCGAGAAGGACGGCACGTTCACGCTTCGCGAGCGCGACTCGATGAAGCAGAGGCGGATCGTCGAGGCGGAGCTGTTTGCGCTGCTGGAGGAGAAGGTGTTCTGAGGCGCCCGGGCAGCGCCGAAACCCGATGACCACCGTCGCCGAATGCGCCAGCGTCGAGGAGGCCGAGGTCCTGCGCTCGCTGCTGGAGGACTGCGGCGTGACCGCCTACCTGCCCGACGAGCTCGCGGTGACGTACCGGGGCGTCGTCGGCAGCATCCGGTTGCAGGTCGCCGAGGAGGACGCGGATTCCGCGCGCAGGATCCTCGCGGCCAGGAAGGGTTAGCGTGGACGCGTATCTGCGGGCCCGGGAGCTGGTCGACCGCGCCCACCGCGAAGACCCGGGCCGGGCGGCGGACGGGCGGCCGGCCGAGCTCGTCTACGCCGACCGGATGGAGGAATGGGTGGCCCGGGTGGAGCCAAGCGCGGGGCCGATCCTCAGGCTCGCGGCGCGCTGCCAGCACCTCGAGCGCTGGCTCGTCCCGCGCGGCTCGTTCCCGGCCGGCAGGCCGGGCTACCTCGCCTGGCGCCGGTCCCTCTACACGAAGCAGGCCGAGCGCGCCCGGCAGCTTCTCCTTTCCGCAGGCGTTCCCGCGGACGAGGCCGCCGACGCCGCGACCTGGGTCTCAAAGACCGGGCTCAGGACCAACCCGGGCACCCAGGCCCTCGAGGACGCGGCCGTGCTGGTCTTCCTCGAGAGCGAGATCGAGGCTTTCGCCGCGCAGCACACGGAGTATGCGCGGGAGAAGTTCGTGGAGATCGTCCGCAAGAGCTGGCGCAAGATGAGCCCGCGAGCCCAGGAGCTTGCGCTCGGCCTCGAGCTGTCGGCACCCGTTGCGGCTCTCGTGCGCGAGGCCGCCGGTCCGTAGGGCTTGTTCCTGAAAAAATCCGCAAGGTGCATTTCGCCATGGTATTTATCGAAATACGATAAATAATAATTGACGATTATCGATATGGAATTATCGATAAACGGTAATCCATCGCCCATGAAGCAAAAACTCAAACTGATCATAGCCCTTCACATCCTCTGCATCGTCTGCGAAGTCTCCGCGGCCATCGGGCTCGCGGCCGTCCTGCTCATGGCCCCGTTCTCCGCGGCGCTGGTCCGCGACGGCCGGGCCAATTTCGGGCTATACGCCGGCCACGGCTCGCTCAACTGGAGCTTCCGGATCCGCCTTCCCTACGGCGGGGATTCGTCGATCGGCAACGATGGCGGCACGGAGCCCTCATATGGCAGGGTGAGCTTCGCTCCCCTGCGCCTCCACCTGGAAAAGGGCGCGGGCCTGATTGAAGCCCCCGGCTCCAGGGACCAGGACGTCGCGATCGACAAGCTCGAGGGAACCATGACGTTCACCCAGCCCGAACTGGCCGCCCAGGCGCTCGCGTCAGCGAGGTGGCCGTTCGTGGCCGGCATGCTGTGCACGGGCGGCGTCGGCCTGGCGATACTTGACCTGCTACGCAGGATGCTAGGGAGCGCGGTCAGGCTGGAGGTCTTCACCGCCGCCAACATCCGAAACGTCCGGGCGGTCGGGTTCCTGCTCATCGCGTCCGGCGTGCTGAAGCTCGCCGCCGGAGCCTGGCTCGTGAGCCGGATGACCGAATTCATGATGCAGCACGTGGCGGGCGGGAACCGGACGCTCGAGGCCATGTACCAGGGCGATGCGTCCATGATGACAGGGCTCCTGATCGTGGCCCTCGCGGAGGTGTTCCGCCAGGGCATGACGCTGAAAGAGGACAACCGGCTGACAATCTGAACCAGGGGACACTCCCATGCCCATTCGAGTAGATCTGGACCGGATCATGTTTGACAGGAAGGTGAGCCTCACCGAGCTCGCCGCGCGGGTGGACCTCACGCTCGCCAACCTGTCGATCCTCAAGACAAACAAGGCGCGCGCAATCCGCTTCAGCACGCTGGAGGCGCTGTGCCGGGAGTTGAACTGCCAGCCGGGGGACCTGCTGCGCCACGCGGAGGATCCGCCTGCGGCCACCCCCGCCCCGGGGCCGGGCTGACGGGCCCCATCCCGCCGGCAGGCGCCCTGCGGGCCTCGGGGATCGGGCCCGGCCTGGCGGCCGGAAAAATTTCGCACAAACGGCGAAAATGCCCACGCTTGCGGGATGCACCTCGAACGATGGCCTGGACCCGCCCGGCGCGGCGCGCTCGCCCTCGCGTTGGCCGCCGTCCTCGCGCAGCCGCGTGGCGCGGCCGCCCAGAACGCTCCGGGACGGGACGCGGCCGGGGCCGGAGCCGCGCTCGGCGTCGATCTCTACCGGATCTTCGCCGCCGGGGACGGCAACATCTTCTTCTCGCCCTACAGCGTCTCGGAGGCGCTCGCCCTGCTGTCCTCGGGAGCCGACGGGAGGACGCGCCAGGAGCTGCTCGGGGCCCTGCACTGGACCCAGGGGCCAGACCAGATGGCCGCGGCGTTTGGCGACCAGGATGCCCAGCTGGACGGCGCCTCCCAGGGCGGCACGGTCCTCTCGGTGGCCAACAGCCTCTGGTGCCAGCGGGGCCACGAGCCCCGGGCGTCCTTCATAGCGGCCGCCCGCCAGTACTACCGCGCCGACGTGCGCATCGCGGACTTCGCCGAGGACCTGCCCGTCTCGCGGCACATGATCAACTACTGGGTCGAGGCGAAGACGGGCGGGAAGATTCACAACCTCATCCCGGACGGCGCCCTGACGCCGCGCACCCAGCTCGTGCTGGCGAACGCGATCTACTTCAAGGGGCGCTGGGAGCGGCCGTTCGACCCGCGTCGGACCGCGCCGATGGCATTCCTCGCTGCGCACAGCCTGACCATCATGGCGCCCACGATGAGGCGGACCGGCAGCTTCAAGACGAAGGCGTTTGACGCGTGCGAGCTGCTCGAGCTGCCCTACGCCGGGGGGAAGCTGTCGATGGTCGTCGTCCTGCCAAGGGCGCGCGAAGGCCTTGCCTCCCTCGAGAAGGGCCTGGGCGCCGCCGAGCTCTCCCAGTGGCTCGCGTCGCTGGACGCGGCGCGGGCCGAGGAACTGGACGTCATGCTCCCCCTCTTCACGATGACCTACATGGCGGACCTGGCCAATCCCCTGGCCCAGCTCGGGGTCGCGGCCGCATTCCGGCAGGAGGCGGATTTCTCGCGGATCAACGGCAGGCGCAACCTTTTCGTTTCAAACGTGCTGCACAAGGCCTTCGTGGAGGTGAACGAGGAGGGAACCGAGGCGGCTGCGGCCACCGGCGTCGTCGTGTCCAAGCTCGCAGTGGAGATGCCGCGAAGGTTCCCCGTGGACCACCCGTTCCTTTTCCTAATCCGCGACGCCTCGACCGGCAGCCTCCTGTTCCTCGGCCGCATCGTGGACCCGCGGGCGATGTGACGCGCGCCGTTCCGCTACGGCGCGCCCGCCGTCCGGCCGAGCTCCACGTTTCCGCCCGAGAGGATGACGCCCACCCGGAGGCCGGCGACCTCGAGGCGGCCCGCGGCGAGCGCCGCGAAAGCGACCGCCCCCGACGGCTCGACCACGATCTTCATGATCTCCCAGATCTGGCGCATCGCCCCGGCGATCGCTGCGTCCGAGACCGTGGCGATGCCGTCGGCGTGCCTCCTGATGATGGGAAAGGTCACGTCCCCGACGAAGGCCAGGAGCCCGTCCGCGATGCTGGACGGGTGCTCCACCGCCTGGCGGACGCCCGAGCTGAACGACCGGCTCGCGTCGGCCGCCCCCTCGGGCTCGCCCGCGAACACCCTGATTGCGGGCCTGAGGGCCCTGGCCGCGATCGCGGTCCCGGCAAGAAGCCCGCCGCCCCCGACCGGGCAGACGACGGCGTCGAGGTCCGGCACTTCGGTCAAGAGCTCAAGCGCCGCGGTGCCCTGGCCCGCGATCACACGGGCGTCGTTGAACGGGTGGATGAACGCGGCCCCGGTTTCGCGCACGATCCTCTCCGCGGCCTCCTCCCGCGCCCTGTGCGTGGGCTCGCAGAGCACGACGCGTCCCCCGAGGCGCTCGACGGAGGCGAGCTTGAACTGGCTGGCCGTGCGCGGCATCGCGACAAACGCCGGGACCCCCCTCTGCCGCGCCGCCCATGCGAGGGCCGCCCCGTGGTTGCCGGACGAATGGGTCGCCACCCCCCGGGCGGCCTCGGCGTCGGCGAGCGAGAACACGGCGTTCGCCGCGCCCCTGGCCTTGAAGGAGCCGGTCTTTTGGAAGTTCTCGCACTTGAAGAAGAGGCGGGCCCCCGCGAGCTCGTCCAGGCGGGCGCTCGTCAGCACCGGCGTGCGGTGGATCCTCCCCCCGATCCTCGCCTGCGCCCCGCGGATGTCCTCGAAGGAGATTTCGGTCACGGGCGCTGTTGCGCTGCCGGGGTGACGTAGGGCGGCGCCTGGTAGACCTCCACCAGGGCGATCCCGGTGGTGCCGTTGGCGCCCGCGACCTGGGCGGAGTAGGACCCGGGCTGCAGCGTCAGGAGCAGCGCGCTGTCCGTGCTTCCCGAGATCAGGGCGAAGGCCCCGACCGCCTGCGCGACCGAGGCTATCTGGGAGGGGCTCGCGGCCGTTTCCCAGCCCGTGTTGGAGCTCACCACCGCGCCGTTCGAGTCGAAGACTGTCAGGACGGGCTGGGCGAGGAAACCGGCCACGCCGAAGTTTACCAGCGTGGGCCCGACGGCGCGGACCAGCACGGCGGCCGGCTGGGTGCCGTGGACGACAAACCCGGCGATCAGGATTTCGCCGCCCGTCCCGACCTGGGCGCGCGTGGAGATGTTGGCCAGGAGGGGCGGGTCCGACGCATTCGTCTCGTAGACCTCGATCAGGCCCACGCCCGTCGTCGAGCCGACCCCCGAGAGCTCCACGGAGTAGTCGCCCGGGGCCAGGCTGGCGAGCAGCGCGCTGTCGGCGCTGCCGCCCTGCAGGGCGAAGGCCCCCACGGCGGCCGAGACCGACACCACCTCCGACGGGTCCGGACCGGTGCCCCACCCCGTGTTGGCCGCGACCACCTCGTTGCTCCCGTTGTAGACCGAGATCGAGGGCTGGGCCAGCACGCCGCTCACGCCGAACTGCGAAAGTCCCGGCCCGATGCCCCGGACCAGCACCTGCTTGTTCAGGCCGGCCGGCCCCTCGATCACGAATCCCGCGATCGCGATGCCCCCTCCCGTCCCGACGAGCGCGCGGCTCGAGATGTTCACCAGCCGGCAGTCGGCGCTCACGATCGCTGGGCTGCTCAATGTCGACGCGACGGAGTTGGTGACGGAGACCGTGTAGCTTCCCGGCGAGGTCGCCGCGTAGGTCGCGGCCGTCGCCCCGGGAATGGCGGAGCCGTCCAGCATCCACTGGTAGGTGAACGGCCCGTTGCCGGAGACGGCGACCCCCAGGAGCGCGCTGCCGTCGAACGCCACGGTCGTGCTCTGCGGCTGGAGGGTGATGTCGGGATATCCCGCCGGGAACCCGACCGTGAGCACCGCCGCCGAGCTCGTCGCGGTGCCCTGGGAGTTCGAGACGGACACGGTGTAGGACCCGGCGTTCGCCGGCTGGGCGTCCGAGACGGTGTACGTCGCGCCGGTCGCCCCGGAGATCGCCGCGCCGTTGAAATACCACTGGTAGGTGAACGGCGCGGTCCCGCCGACCCCCACCGAGAATGCCGCGCTCCCGCCGACGTTGACGGTCAGGCTCGACGGCTGCGCCGTGATAGACGGGCCGACGACCGTCGCCGGTACGACGCGCCGGACGGTGCTGTTCAGGCTGTCGGCGACATAGACGACGCCGGCGCTGTCCACGGCGACGTCCCCCGGCGTGTTGAACCTGGCGTCTCCTGGAAGCCCGTCGATGTCCTCGGCGGCCCCGGCCGCGCCGGCGATGGTCGCAAGGTAGCCGTCGGGGCTCACCCTCCTGATCGTGTCGTTGTTGGAATCGGCGACGTAGACGTTGCCCATGCTGTCGACGCCGACCCCCGACGGGCCGCTCAGCAGCCCCACGCCGTATGCCCCGTCCCTGCTGCCGGGGTTCTTCGCGATCCCGGCGATCGTGGTGACCACCCCGGCCGGCGTTATTTTCCTGACGGTGTCGTTGCCGTAGTCCGCGACGTAGACGTTCCCCGAGGCGTCCACCGCGATTCCCGTCGGGTCGTCGAACTCGGCGGCGGCCCCAGTCGCGTCCTGGTCGCCCGCCGAGCCCGAGCCGGCCATCGTGCTCACGCTGCCTGCGGGCGTCACCTTGCGGATCACGTTGCCCTTGCCGTCCGCGACATAGACGTTGCCCGCGCTGTCGAGCGCGAGGTTCTGCGGGTCGGTGAACAGGTTGCCCGTGTCGCCGGAGCGCCCGGCCGTGCCGGCCAGCGTCGACACGGTTCCATTCGAGATCTTTCGGATGACGAAGTTTCCGTCGTCGGCGACGTAGAGGGCGCCCGAGGCGTCGACCGCGACGCCGCCCGGGCCGTTGAACTGCGCGTTGGCGACGGGGCCGTCCTCGTAGCCGCTCACCCCCGGGACGCCAGCGACGGTTGTCACGACGCCCGCCGGCGTGACCATTCGGATCGTGTTGTAGAAGCCGTCCGAGACGAAGAGGTTCGCGCCGGCGTCCGGGCGCACGCCGCCCGGGTAGCCGAACCTGGCGGCCCAGCCCGTGCCGTCCACGCTTCCCCCCGAGCCGGGCCACCCCGCCATGGTCGTCACGCCGATGGCGTTGACGGTCAGGGTGGCGGGCGGGCTGGTCTGGCTTCCCGTGGCGTTCTGGACCGCGCACCTGAACTGGTCGCCGCTCATTGCGAAGGTCGTGCCTCTCACGACCAGGGTGGAGGTCAGCGTGCCGCCGTATGTCCCGTTGTCGCCTAGGGCCTCCCAGCCGGACGATCCGCTGGGCAGCCTCTGCCACTGGTAGCCCAGGGGCGCCGCCCCCTCGCCCACGACGAAGAACGTGGCCGGCTGGCCGACGGTGACCACCGCGTTGCCGAGGGCGGCGGGGATGTCCGCGGCCGTCGTCTTGCTGAGCGGCTGCGCGATCAGGCTTGAGACGACCGGGGAGCCGATCCCCGTGCAAAGGTCGTAGCCCGGTCCCGCCCTGTACGACCCGTTGGTCCCCGCCGTGATGTCGTGAAACGACGCGGTGCCTATCAGGGGGTAGATCCAGGGATTCATCAGGCCCAGCGGCCCCGAGGCGCCGAGCTTCTGGTTGATGAGGGCGCAGAACGCCGTCCAGACCGGCGTGCCCCAGCTCGTCCCGCCGACGTCATATTGAGTGCCGCCGATGATTACCGTCGCGCCGAGGTTCGGGTCCGCGGCCGCGGCTACGTCCGGAACGCACCGCATGCCTCCCGCGGGGACTCCCGGCCCGGCCTGCCACGCCGGCCTGCTGAACACGGCGCTGACGCCGCCGCCGCCGTCCGTCCACGCCAGCTCGAGGCCCCAGATGCTGCTCATGCCAATCGAAAGGGAGGTGCCTCCCACCCCGGTCACGTCGGGATCGGAGGTGGGGTAAGTGACCTGGAGCACGCCGTCTGGATTGGAGCCGCTGTCCCCGGAGGCGCTCAGCACGGAGACTCCCGCGCTCGCGAGGTTCGCCATGTACTGCGCCTCGATGATCAGGTAGTCCCTCTCGGTCTCCAGCTCGTTGCCGCCGATGCAGATGCAGAGCTGGTGCATCCCCGGGTTCGTTGGCAGGTCGGCGTAGACCTGTTGGAGGATCTCGTCGTTTTCGCCGGGATCCGTCTGGTTCGCGGCGTAGATTCTGATCGCGGCCCCCGGGGCTAGGGCGCTGGCCCACTCCGTGTCCAGCGTCACCTCGTCGACTATGGAGGAGTCGGGTGAATTGGAGGGACCCCCGGCAACTGGAACCTGCACAATCCTGCCCAGGGAATCCGTCACGTTCGCCAGGGTCCAGAACTCCGTCAGGTCGCTGTTCGCGGGAAAGGCCAGGGCGTATATCGCGATGGTCTGGCCCGTGCCGTCCACGCCCAGGTTTGTCGCGCTGTAGGCGGTCGCGATCTGGGCGGGCAGGTAGGTCGCGGTGATTCGCGGACTCGCCTGTCGCGTGCGCGGCGCCGAGAGGGGGCGTGGCCGTATGTGGGGCTGGAGCCCGTGTATCCCGAGCACCGGGCCGGAAAGCTCCTTTGGCAGGCTCGGGGCCGTGACGGCCGAAGTGAATTCGGCGCCGTCGGCCGCGGCAACCCGTGCAAAGGTCACCTGGAACGCCCGCGAGACCGCGTCCACCGGCCCCCGCGCGAACACCGCGATCCGGTTCCCGTCGGTCCGGGTGACCTCCAGGCCCTGGTCCCTGAGCCAGGCGACCAGCCTGTCGTGGTCGGCGGCAAGGGGAAAGTACCTCCGCGCCATCTCGGCCGCGGCTATCTTCTCGCCTCGGGCGATCCTGGCCTGGAGCTCGTCGAAGTTCCTCATCCTCAGGGCCACCTCGAAGGTCATGGCCGCAGAAGTCTCCGCGGGGCTCAGGACCGTCCGGGAGATCCTTGCGCCGCGCGTTTGCCCGGCCGCCGCCGGGACCTCCCTAATGCTGCCCAGGAAGGCCGCCCTCTCCGGAACCGGCGCGCCCCTGCACAATGAGCCGCCCAAAGCCAGCAGCAGGCAAAGGCGCGCATGAAGCCCGGCGATGTGGTACCCGTTGCGCATGCGATCCGGATAGGTAAACGACGATCCCTAGGAAAGCGAAGATTCGTAACAGTTCATCGACATGCCGGGAACCTCGTACCGTGAATACCCGGTTCTTCCCGCGCAACCAACATCCGGGCCGGACGCTCAAGGGCCGTCCAGGAACGGCTCCACCGCCCCGAGGAATGCCCGGGGGTTCTCGATGCATGGGGCGTGGCCGCAGTCGGCGATGACGACAAGCCTGGCGCCGGCGATCCGCGCAGCGAAATCCCTGCCGTCCTCGATGGGAACCAGCCTGTCCTCCGCGCCCCACACGACCAGCGTCGGCACCGTGATGGCGCCGAGCTTGTCATCGACGGCCTCCGCCTGGGTCGCCGGATTCGAGCTGAACGAGCGGATGGTCCACGCGTCGCCCTTGCCCATGCTCCGCGCGAATTCGGCCCTCAACGCGTCGTCCGTTCTCCAAGCCGCGCCGTGGAAGACGCCCTCGAGCAGGGCCTTGGACGAAGCCAGTGAGCTCACGCCCCCGCCTTCGGAAACCTTCTTCGCCAGCCTGCGGTGCCCCGCCGCGTCCGCAAGGACGAGCCGCGACGGCTTCGGAAGCGCGAACGAGGGCCCGGCGGGGGCCGCGGGGCCCAGGGACTGGATCGCGTACTGGGCCGCGATCCATCCGCCGAGCGATTCGCCGACGAGCGAGAACTCGCCGGGCTTCCGCTCCCTCAGGAACTCGCCTAGGAAATCCACCCAGGTCTGGATCCCGTAGTCGATCACGGGCTTGTCCGAGCCCCCGAAGCCAAGCTGGTCGGGGGCCAGCACGCGGTGGTGCGCTGCCAGCGCCATGATGCAATGCCCCCAGTCGCCCTTCGCGCTGCTGCCCATCCCGTGGAGCAGCACCACGCAGGGTCCCGAGCCTACGTCGTAGTATTGGATCCTCTGGCCGAAGAGGACGGTGACCTGTGGGTCCGGAAGCCCCGGGGGCGTCTGCGCCCGCCCCGCGGGCGCTGCCAGCAGCAGACTTGATACAGCCAGCAAGAGCATGCGGTGATTTCTCATGCCCCCATCTGAGGCAGACTCCCCCTTCCAACAACAAGCAACTGCGGACAAGCCCGTTCCGGTTCACGGGTCCATGAAATACGGCTCGTCACGGAAGGGGTGGTTCCAGCACGCTGGATGGCCACATCATCTCGGGACCCGGGCATCATTCTCTGCGGGCCTTCCGTTGGTTATCCCGCCGAACTCTCGGACCGGCTTGTCAGCGTGAAGGGCCAAACACGCGCAATGTTTCCCCGCTTGGCGTCAAATGATGGAAGGTTTCTTGCCCGATCACATCGCCCTGCAGCGCAATGAATTCCGTGCACATTCCTCAGCCAAGCATGTCGTTTATAGCGTTCTTTTTGTACGTTGTACTTGACATTATGTAGTGCATAGACGACATATTCGATCATGGAATCTCACCCCAATCCCACAATCCGGGCGACTCGCCGATATTATTGGCAGTTCGGTCTCTCGATGGTCGCTTACGTCATCGTTGTCCTTCTAAGCCGCTGGATGTGGCTCGCCGCAAATGGTCCATGGAGGACCGCCGTCGCGCTGTCTCCGATGATTCCAGCGGTTCTTGTCTTTGCCTCAATCGTGCGCTTCATCTTGGCCACCGATGAACTGATACGGCAAGTTGCGGTCGACTCGCTGGCGCTTGCCGGTGGCGCCACTGCTTTGGCCGCCGTCACTTACGGTCTGGTTGAGGGCGATGGATTGCCGAGGCCCTCCGCCTGGTGGACCTACGCAGCATTCATGGTTTCGTGGATTGTTTCCGGGTATTTTGTCCGGCGCCGCCACCAGTGAAAAACCGCCTCAAGGTTCTCCGCGCCGAGCTCGACTGGTCGCAGGCGGAACTGGCGGACCGCGTCGGCGTCGCGCGCCAGACGATCATCGCGCTCGAAGCCGGAAAGTATGCGCCGAGCCTTCCCCTCGCATTCAAGCTCAGCAACGTCTTCAACAAGCCGGTCGAGGAAGTGTTCATTCGTGAACCACTCGACTGACCCAGTCTATTGAACCCACTCTTCCTTCCAGCCAAGGATCAGCCCTTGAGCGCGCCGGCCGCTATTCCCCGCACGATCTGGCGCTGGAGCGCCACGTAGACCAGCAGGATGGGAAGCGTGACGAGGACGATTCCTGCGAACAGCATCCCGTATTCGGTGCGGTACTCGGCCGCGATAGAAAGGTTCGCGAGCCCGAGGGGCAGCGTCCGCGCCGAGCCGGCCGCGTCGCCGCTCACGAGCATGAACGCGAGGAAGTACTCCCTCCATATGCCGATGAACTGGAAGATCGCCACGGTCGCGAGCCCCGGCCGCGCGAGGGGCAGGAGCACCCTCCAGAACGCCGAGAACTCGCCGCAACCGTCGACCACGGCCGCCTCGTACAGGGACCGCGGCAGCGACCGGAAGTACCCCGCAAGGACGAAGACCGCGAACGGGAGGCCGTTCGCCGTGTAGACGAGGACGAGCCCGGTCCTCGAGTTGAGAAGCCCGGCGCCGCGAAGCTCGAAGAAGAGCGGCACGATCGCGAGCTGCGCCGGGATCGTCAGCCCCGCGACGATGAGCCCGAACACGAGCCTGCCGGCGGGATGGGCGAAGCGGGCCAGGGCGTAGGCGGCCATCGCCCCCATGGCAAGGATGAGGGCGACCGACGCGCCCGTCACGACCACCGAGTTGACGAAATAGTCGCCGAAGCGGGCCTGGCGCCAGGCCCGCGCGTAGTTGCCCGTCTCGAGCGCTCCCGCTGATGGAAGGGCGAACGTGTGGCGGAAGATGGCGTCGTCTCCCTTGAGCGACGAATACGCGACCCAGACCATGGGGAAGACCAGGAGCGCCGAGTAGCCCGCGATGGCCAGGAACGCGAGCCCCCTCGGGATCCGGAAACGTCTGCCGCTGGGGTCGTCCATGTGGTTCAGCCCTCGACGGGCTCGCTCCTCAGTGCGCGCAGGACCGCCGCGCTCCCCGCGAACACAAGGGAGAACAGGATGACCGCCAGCGCCGCGGCGCGCCCGATGTCAAAGTCCTTGAACATCGTCGTCACAAGCAGCGTGCCGAGCGTCTGAACGGACGCCGACGGGTCCTGCGAGGTGAGCAGCCAGACCATCTCGAACGCGTTCAGGCCGCCGATGACGAGGAAGACCGCGGAGATCGCCACGATCTCGCGGATGAGCGGCAGCGTGATCGTGAAGAACTGAACCGGGGCGGACGCGCCGTCGATCTCGGCCGCCTCGTACAGGTGGGGATCGATGCCCTCCATCGCCGCCAGGTAGAGGATCAGGTTGAACCCGCACGCCATCCAGATGTAGATCGGGATGAGCGCGGCGTAGAGGTGGTCCTCCGAGAGCCAGGGGTAGTCCGCGAACGACCGCAGCCATCCCCAGTGGAGCGCGTTCCCGGCGGCGACCAGGCCCGCGTTCACCAGCCCTCCGTGCGGCTGGTACGCCGTCAGCCAGATCAGCGTGGCGGCTATTGCCCCGAGCAGGTTCGGAAAGAGCAGTATCACGCGGAACGCCCCCGCCCCCCACACGCCGCGGTGGATCAGGACCGCGAACAGCAGCGCCAGGGGCACCACGAAGAGCGCCGGGACCACCATCAGGTACAGGTTGTTGCCGAGCGCCGTCCAGAGGACGTCGCTCTCGAAGAGGAGGGACTTGAAGTTGTAGAGCCCCGCCCACGTCCTCCGGCCTATCCCGTCCCAGCGGCTGAAGGCCCACATGAACGCCACGAGGGCCGGCGCCAGCATGAGGGCCGCGTAGACGAGGAACGCCGGCCCCACGAAACCCGCGGCCATCGGCGCCCGGAGCCTGCCGAGGCTCGATCCGTCCCCGCCGCCGGCCGACGATGATCCTTGCCCCGCCGCCGCGGGCCTCCTCGCGAGGCGGCTGCGCGCGAGCCAGGCGCCGAGGGCCGCGAGCGCGAGGATGAGAGCCGTCCCGGCGACGGGATGGCGGAACTCGACGCGGTCCGGGTCGGCCAGCCGGGCGCGGTCCGCGCCGGCGGCCTCCTCCAGCCTGCGCGCGAACTCCCCGGCCCCCACCCGGCCCGCCATGAGGGCGCGCGTCGCGTCGACCCGCGCCTGCCGGATCACCGGCGGAAGCATCATCGTCTGGGGCATGTTGAACGAGTCGCTCGCCCGGGCGATCATGGACGCGGTGTCGCGCATTCTGGCCGAGAAGGCCGAAGCGGGAACGCCCCGGATCGCGACCGGCGCGTCGGCCATGCGGACAAAGGCCGCCGCCCGGGCGCGGGAGGTGAGGAACCTGAGGAAGTCGATCGTCAGGCGCTCGCGGCCGGGGTCGCCCGTCCTGAACACGAAGAAGTGGTCGCTTCCGGCCTGCACCGTCGACGGGTCGGCGAGGCCGTCCGCGAACACCGGGAAGTTCATGGTCCCCACGTCGAAGCCGTCCGGGATCCTCCCGGCCATCTCGTTGAAGAACCACGATCCCGAGACCGTCATGGCCGCCCTCCCCTCCAGGAAGAGAAGCTCGGCTCCCTGCGCCGTCTCGCCCTCCCAGCCCGGCTGGACGTCCTCCCGCGTCACCCTGAGGAGGAGCTCGGCGCTGCGGATAACCGCCGGCCCGGCCCACGCCCCGGGCGCGAGCTCGTTTATCGCCCTCCATCCCGCCGGCCCGGCAAGGTTGTGGTACGCGGCCCGGAAGACCGCGTCCGGATAGAGCCAGCGGGTGCCGGGCAGGCTCAAGGGGGCGATGCCCGCGGCCCGGATCCGGCCGCAGAGCCCGAGGAATTCGTCCCATGTCCGCGGCTCCTTCCAGCCGTGCGCGCTGAAGAGCCCCCGGTTGTAGAAGATGCTCCAGCAGGAATAGACGAACGGGAGCCCGTATACCCCGCGGCCGATGCGCCAGGGCTCCAGGGTGCCGGGAAGGAAGGTGTCGCCCCAGCGGGCGTCGCGCTCCCAGTTCATCCCGTCGAGGTCGCCGCGCAGGTCGACCAGCTTCCCCTCCCCCACCAGGGTGCTCCAGAGTATGTACGGAGCCGACGCGGCGTCGGGCAGGTGTCCGTCGATGATCCTGACCCTCAGCTGGTCCTGGATGCGCGGGTTGCCGTAGACATGGACCCTGACGCCGGGCCGCAGCGCCTCGAACTGGCGCGCGGTCTCCTCGTAAAAGGCGGTGCCGTAGCCCCCCTCGAAGACGGGGATGTCGAGTTCGGCCGCCCAGGCC
>Ga0074045_10000269_pt1 | contig 49640 bp, 43 predicted proteins | sample BogForMeECP23OM2_FD_94442 | JGI IMG/M metagenome (GOLD analysis project Ga0074045, IMG submission 94442) | Bog forest soil microbial communities from Calvert Island, British Columbia, Canada - Bog Forest MetaG ECP23OM2 | ecosystem: Environmental > Terrestrial > Soil > Wetlands ... | reverse complement strand
GATGGCCTTACGGTGAACCGGTGGGCACACGGTTACGCGTACTCCTACAATTCTCTGTTTGATCCCGACTGGACGGAAGAGGAGAAGCCCTGGGTTATCGGACGCAAGCCGTTTGGTCAGATCGCGATGGCAAACTCCGATGCAGGAGCTTCGGCTTACACCGATGCGGCGATTGACCAGGCGTACCGGGCGATCACTGAACTAGCTGTGAGGAAGGCCTGAGGATTACATACTTGTTGTGCTCTAGTCTTGCTCGCGGCTCAGGTCGCATGGCGAGCTTAGGCAGACTCTCCGCTGGGTTCTCTCGGGCTCTGGACGCGGATTATGGCTTTCATTGCAATTGCCGCCGCCACGAGCGCGGCCGATGCAGCATTCGCGATCACGACTGCGGTGGCTTTCAGCAGGATTCCATAAATAAGCCACATCATCAGTCCTACCAGGTAAATGGCCAGCATGGAGTAGGAAAGGCCCCTGCCGCCTAGTTTTCGAATCTTCACCAGTTGAGGAACGAATGACAACGTCGTACAACTCGCCGCGAGGTATCCGATGAGATTCGTGAAGCTTAACGAGATAGACATTGCTTATATCCGTACGACAAGCGGGGCGAACTCTACGTGCGCAGCGGACCAGTTGCGGTCACTTTGTTCGAAGAGAGACCATTGGATTTTCCCTTACTCGTGGGCGACGGCGCGAGCGCGGTTCCCGTACAAGTCTCGCAGCCAAACGATAGCCGGTTGCAGCCAGTTGCGAGACTCCGTTGAAAATGGCGGCTTGCAGGCCTGCGGCGTGTGTCGAATAAAAGGCTGCCCCTGGAAGAGCGTCGGGTGTCGCTTGAGCGATTCGTCCGAGCGTGCGGTAGAGATCAAAGAATGATGAGGCTACCACCTCCCAGCGGTACCGTTCAGCAGTCGCCAGCGCCCTCATGGTCTTTTCAATTACGAGTTGACGGTTGGTGATGATTTCCTGGATGGCCCCGGCAAAGCGTGTCACGTCGCCGTCGACCGTCCAGGCGTTCTCGAGATTCGCATAGGAAGAGACGCCGCCGGTATTCGGAGCAACGAGAGGAATCCCCGAAGCCATGGCCTCTAACGGTGCAATGCCGAAGGGCTCATGCGGATTCGGATGTACAAAAACGTCACAGTTGGCGTAAAGGTCGGCCAAGACGCTTTTGTCCTTGATGTGGCCGAGGAATAACACTCGCCCCGGCATCTCCCGAGAGCATTTCTGTTCCCACTGCGTGCGCTCGATGCCGTCGCCCACGACCAACAACCGATAGTCGCGTGCACGATCCTTGGCGAGATGCGCCAAAAGAGTGAACAACAAGGGCAAATTTTTCTCTGGCGCAAGACGACCGGCATAGAGAAGAAGGACACTCTCCTCGGATGCGCCAAAATTCTGCAGCAAGCGGCGTCGCAATCCTGCGGACCTGCGCTGCGGCGACAGATGCGCCAAGTCCACGCCCATGCAACGGATCCATGTGCCTCTGGAAACCAACTGCCCTTGCGCAGCAGGCTTCAGTTCAGCCGCGGTGTACTCGGAGTTGGCAATGTGGTGATCGAAGAAAGGAAAATAAAGCCACTTCATGTAGATGGAACAAAATCTTCGAGCGAACGGAAGAGCTTCGAGATACGCGCCGACGTTGTCGTCCATGCGCTCCTGGCTGTTCCCAACCACAATCGGGCGGAAATCCACTGCAGGCATAAGCCTCAAGCGTAGCAGTATTCCAAGGTAGTTCAGAGTGTACTTGTCGCTGATTTCCACGAGGTCCGGACGTTCCGCAATCAGAATCTCTTGCAGCTTGCTTCCCCGAAAGAGAAATTGCGAAGGATAGATCGCGCGATAATCCGAATTAAACGGTGCTGGCGGCGCCTGCACGTGATAAATCCTGCCGAAGTCGCCAGTTTCTTCGATCCGGTCGTGCGCGGCAGGCACGACCAGTCGAATCTGCTGTTGCCGGCGATTTGCCTCCTTGATTAGAGCACGATAAAAGGTAGCGACGCCGCCGGAGTTTTCATGCCACGAATTAGTGAAGTGCATGGTCTTCATCGGCCGGGCTACCTCCCACTGGGAAGATCGTTACACATGATCGCGCTTTGATGCTTGGACGAACGAGATTGTTGTTTCCTGGCGATCCTGCGCGGCAAAACTGCTAAGAAACCAAATAGAAGTCGAGGCAAACGGCGAAGATCTCCGCCAAAGCCGCCACCTTCGCGGCCGACTAAGAGAGTTCCGCGGCGCATCGCGTACCAATTGAACAATGCGGAAATGGCCCCTACGAGCAACGAAACGATGCCGGCAACGCGCAGGTGGGGCGTACCTCTGAACCAGTGCAGTAAATACTCCAGTGCCTGAAAGATAACGGGCATCACTACGGTTAGGAAGACACCGGTGAGCCACTGAGGCTCTCCATCTTTTAAAGTTTGCACCACCGCACCGTAGAATCCTGCGCTGAGAGCACAAAAGATCGACTCGGTAAACAAGGCCGCAATTGCAGCTTCCCATCCCTGGCGCACCGCCACTCCAAAGAAGATTGGACCGCGTAAAACAATGCTCAACAGCGCTGATTTCCAATTCCACAGCAAGAGAAGTTGTTGCGGACGACGCAGAATGCTGAACAGGAGATTCACAAACCGCGGCCGGGGTGAGAAGGCATCGATTGGAAGCGGTGCAGGATCTCGTTTCATGGAAGTGTGTCTGGTCGGAAGTATAGGAGCAGCATTTCGGGAAGTGTCATTAATTTATTGTTAAAAACAAATTTACACACAAATGTTTTAAACGTAACTCTCTATTAATGTATCTATGACACTTTGGCGATATCACCATCTAGTTAATACCGGGAAGTCAACGAGGAGGCGATTTGCACCGCAAAGTGACCTGCCTTTGGAAAGAACCCGGCGTGCCCAAGGCCTATCGCACAGGCGTTTCCCTTCATAGCCACACCAACCATTCGAAAGAGGGAGTCTCTTTCATCCAAGAGTTCGCGGCCCGACATGGCTTGCTGCGGCGGGCTTTGGCCGCAGAGGATAAGCGCGCCGCCCGCGAAGGGAAAACGACGCGTTTAGACTTCCTGAAGGCGTATTGGACACCGCCGCTTCCTCCGGTCGCTGCTTTTGAGTTAGAAAAAAATCAGATCGAACAAGACCTCGGACTTGCGAGCATGGTCTCCATCACCGACCATGACAATATCGACGCTCCGACGTTACTGCGAGTGGTTCCTGAGGCGCGCCGGGTTCCGGTCTCCGTCGAGTGGACACTTCCCTACAAAGATGCGACTTTCCATCTCGGCGTGCACAACCTTCCCAGCGGCGGCGCGGAATCGATTATGCAGTGCCTGCGCGAGTTCACGAATCAGCCTGTCGATCGCAAGTTGGCTGAATTGCTTGAGATGTTGCATCAGAATCCGAATGTGCTGATTATCCTGAATCATCCCATGTGGGACCTGGCTCGCATTGGTCAAGACTCACACCAGCGCACGTTGCGCGCACTTCTTTGCGAACATGGTGACTACCTTCACGCCCTGGAGTTGAGCGGCATACGTAGTTGGGAAGAAAACCAGGCGGTGTTGCATCTATCCGAGGCGTGTAATCAACTGGTGATTTCGGGTGGGGACCGCCACGGTTGCGAACCCAACGCGGCGCTCAACCTGACCGATGCTGAGAGCTTCACTGAATTTGTACATGAGGTCCGGAAAGAGCGCCGCAGTCACGTTCTTTTCATGCCGCAGTATACCGAGCCGTTTACGCTTCGGGTTTTACAGTCTCTGCTCGATGTGATCCGCGAATATCCGGATTACTCGAACGGATCGCGTCACTGGGACGAGCGCGTGTTTCATCCCGATCACGCTGGAGTGATTCGTCCGCTGGCCTCTCTCTGGGTGAGACCGCCATTTTACGTGCGGCACTTTTTCTCGGTGGTCCGCTTGCTGGAGTTGGACCCGGTTCGAAGAGCGATGCGACTGGCCCTTGCCAGGCCACAGCAGCAAGTGCCCTTTGCCCTCGGCGGTCGTCAGGAGGTTGCGCCATGACCGATTCCGCGTTGCGCGTTGCATTCTTCCCTTGCTGTTACAACGAAATCGATGGTGTTGCTCACACCAGCCGTCAGTTCGAATCGTTTGCCATGCGCCGTGGGCTTACGTTTCTCACTGCTCACGGCGGAACTGAAAACTGTGTGGAGAAAGTTGGTACGGTGTTGCGCGTAACCCGACGCCGGGGGCCGATTGGATTTCCCTTGGATAAGAAACACGATTTTGACCTTGCCTTCTGGCGCCATTTAAGTGCGGTGGAAGCGGTGGTTCGCGAGTTCGACCCGGATATTTTGCATATCACCGGGCCCAGCGATGTGGGACAGTTGGGCCTCGCGATCGCGCATCGCTTGCGCATTCCCCTCGCAGCTTCATGGCATACCAATGTGCATCAATACGCTGAACAGCGAGGTTCGGCAATGCTGTCCTTTCTGCCAGTTGGCTTGAGTAGGCGCGCGGGCGTTGCCTTCCGGCAGGGCAGTTTGCTGGCGACGCTACGCTTTTATCACGCTGCGCAGGTTCTATTCGCTCCAAATCAGGAATTGATCGATGTGATCGAGAAGGGCACGGGAAAGGCGTGCTATCCGATGCATCGCGGGGTCGATACGGAACTGTTTGATCCCCGGCGAAGAGATCGAGTCGACGACACTTTTGTGATCGGGTACGTGGGCCGTTTGACGGTGGAAAAAAACATTCGAGATCTCATGGAGTTGGAGCGAAGACTGATCAAAGAAGGGCTTAGTAATTTCCGCTTCCTGATTGTGGGCCAGGGCGCTGAGGAGTCTTGGCTTCGGGCCAACATGAAGAAAGCTGATTTCACCGGAGTGTTGCGGGGCGAAGCGCTGGCACGTGCCTACGCGAACATGGATATCTTCGCATTTCCGTCGCGGACCGATACCTACGGCAACGTAGTGCTCGAGGCTCTGGCCTCGGGTGTGCCAGCGTTGGTTACCGACAGCGGAGGTCCGCGGTTCATCGTGCGGGACGGTGAAACCGGTTTCGTGGCTCGTGATCCGCAGGAATTCGTGGTCCGCATTCAGAACTTCGCGATGCGACCGGCCCAACGGGAAACCATGCGTGCCGCCGCGCGGGCTCATGCCATGACAGCATCGTGGGATGCGGTGTTCGAATCCGTTTACGCTGGATACGAGCGTGGCCTGAGGGAGAGCGTGGGAGTTGGCAAGAGAAACCGGATGCGGCCACATACCGGAGTGGCGGCCACGCCTGTTGGATAAGACATGTGAATCGTCGATTGCAGAATGGCAAGAGGAATCTGGGTAGAGCGCACTCACAATTGATCTCTGCGCAACCGCTGCAGAATTCTTCTGATGGAGGTCGATAGATTATCGACCCGTGAGGGTGGTCATCGACGGCCAGAACCCGAATCGAGGTTGGGTCAGGACTCACGCTTTCATCAAGCTCCTCTTCTCAAAAATGCGGACCAGCGCGGAGAACGCGATTTTGCATAGGCCAGGGCCGCGGGAATAGTGATCTCTGCCTCCGTGCCGGAAGTGACTCTACTCCTGACCACCAATCTGCCGCCGGCAAGTTTGGCGCGTTCGCGCATGCCCGCCAAGCCATAGTGTCCCTCACGCCCACCCGCGTCCAAAACCTTCGGGTCGATGCCTTTCCCGTCGTCCCGGATGTACACCCTGAACTGCCTGTCGCCATAGTGGAGGCCAACCTCGATCCGCGCCGCGCCGGAGTGCTGGAAGGCGTTGCGCAGAGCCTCGCAGGCGATGCGGTACACTTCGTTCCTAAGAATCGGATGCAAATCTCGCGTCTCGCCTTCCACCTCGACCTGAAAGACCACAGGATTGTAGCTCTCTCGTTTCAGGGCGAGCTCCCCTCCAAGCGTGGTGAAGGCGCGGGCAAGGTCGTTGGCGATAACGGTCGAAGAGCGCAGTCCCAACACCGCCTCCCGGCCCTCGTTGACCGCCTGCCTCCCCTGCTCCAAGAGGCCCTCCAGCTTTTCCTGGGCTTCCGGGCGATCCGCCAGCATGACCGATAAGCCGTAAAACTTCAGCAACACGCCCTGGAAGGTCTGCAGCATCGTGTCGTGCAAGTCCCGCGCGATGCGCGTCCGCTCGTTCACGCGCGCCTCCAGGCCAATGTTGAACTGGCGCTGCAAATGCTGAACTCGGAGTTGATAGATGGCCCACAGCAATACCAGAAAGGCAGCCCCGCACAATGCACGAAACCAGATGGTCTGGTAATAAGCCGGCGCGATGGAAAAATCCAGGAATGTACCGGCCTCATTCCACACGCCGCTGTTGTTGCAGGCTGCAACCCGGAAGCGGTAGTGGCGCGGCGCGAGATTGGTGTAAAACGCTTGCCGGCGATTCCCCACCTCCTGCCACTCGCGATCCAGGCCTTCCAGCTTGTAACGAAAACGAACTTTTTCGGGCGCTACAAAGCTCAAGGCTGTGTAGTCGATTTCCAGATCGCGCACCAGCGGCGGCAAGCGCAGATTTCCCTTCGCATCGGAATCCGCATCGTAGCTCTTGCGGTCGGCGACGATCTGCTCGACGTGCACCGGCGGCGGGAGTTTGTTGAAGGGAAGATGACGCGGATCGATGACGCTGACGCCATCGTAGGTTGCGAACCACAATTTTCCATCCGTGGTCTTGGCGACGCGCGGGCTGAAGCCGCTAACGTTCGCATGACTCCTGACGCCGTCGGAACCGTCCATGACCGCGACCTGGATCGTCCGCTTAGGATTGGCGATCCAGGTATCCAACTCGACCTTGACAATGCGCACCAGACCGCAGGGCATCTGCAGCCACAGCGAATGGGCATCGTCTTCCATGACCCACTGAACCGCATCGCAGGGTAATCCGTTTTTGCCGGTGAGCGTGGCGACATAGCTGTTGTTCACCCGGCTTAGTCCGCCATCGGTCGCCACCCAGACCGTACCATCCCGATCAAGTTGAAGGTCGTTGACACTGCCGTTCCCTAAGCCATCTGCGGCTGTGTGCGATGCCCGGACCTGACCGTTTTTAAACAAGGCTAGGCCGCCCTGCGAGAATCCAAGCCACAAACCGCCCTGCACTGGATCAGAGAACAGAGACCGGGCGTAGTCTTTGTGCCCCAGAATTGCCCAAGGGATTTGTTCGACTACACTCCTGCCACGCAAATGAAAAACGCCTTGATCCTGATGGCTGATCCACAGATCTCCCGTGTTGTCTTCTACAATCGAACTGACGAATCCGCCAGGCACCTCAGGTACCGGAATAAACCGGCCATTCTCGAAGTAAACCAGGCCGCTATCCGTGGACACCCAAACCCGCTCCCGGTCATCCTGAAAAAGTGAATCGATGGAATCGCTTGGCAGTCCGTTTTGCTTGCGGTAAATCGTAACTTGCCCGTCCTTCCATCGGTGCAAGCCGTCACTGCCAAGCCAGATGCTGCCATCTCTCGCCGCTAGAACCGAAAGAACTAGGGCATTCGACAAACCTTGCTCGACAGAAATCGTATTAACAGCGAAATCGCGGAAGCGGTCGAGACCATCAACGGTGGCGACCCAAATGTCGCCTTCACGATCTTCGAAGAGCCGGGTCAGGCGATCGCCCGAGAGACCGTCGGACCGCACAAACGCATCCATTCTCCCTTGGTGTACATGCAAAAGGCCCTGGTATGTTCCGACCCATAGACCGCCATTGCGGTCCCGGAGCAGATTGCGGTCCCGGAGCAGTCGTAAGGGCTTGAACTGTCGCGTTACAGCAGGAAGCGGATAGAGCTCAATTTTTCCGTCAACGAACTGCCGGATCCCGCTGGGCGTGGCCATCAAGAGCGCGCCGTCGTCCCCCCTCAGCAAAGCCCGTGGGCCACTCTGGCATTGGATAGAGTTTCGGAGGACCAGGCCTCCATCGCCAAAGCCCGGACGGCGATCCCGTCCATATATTGCCCCGGCTGTCCTCATACATCGGGCCCAGACCGCGGCCAAGACTCCCATCCTCCCCGTAGCACTGGATTCTGCCGCTTTGAATCGCGCAGAGTATTCCAGGGGTACCCCACGCGCTAGCCCATATTGTTCCTTCATGATCCTGCAGGAGAGAAATAACTTCGTGTCCAGCGAGTTCCGAATACTGACTCAGCTTGCCGTCCTTCCAACCGGCAAGCCCTTTGCCGGTGGCAACCCAAAGAGTCCCGTCCCGCGCCGTGAGCAAGCCTCGAATATCAGTGCTGGGGAGCTGCTCACCCGGAGGCGGCTGCCATGGGACGGCTCGAACGCCATCGAAGGTAAGCAAACCAAATTCCGTGCCCAGCCAGAGGTATCCGTCGGGCGTCTGAGCAATTGACCCGATCGAGCCTTTGGAAAAGCCTTCGCGGACCTTCCAGGCGGTGTGCGCGTACTGACTGACGTCGAGAGATGGGTCTAGCGCGAAAGCACACGCGCCGCACGCCAGCACGATGCCAAGCGCCACGACGGTTCTTGTTTGTTTGTGCCCCTTGTCCATCCAGGTCATACATTCTAGCTCGTGGCCGAGGCTTCACAGAAATTGCCAAAAGGCGGGAGCGCCGTGTATTCTTCCACGCATCTCTTGAAGCATTACTTCTTCGACGATAAATTTCCTGTAGACGGTAATCTATGGTCCACCGGAAAACACTCGCCCTCACCGGCACCCTTGCCGTCCTCCTGTGTTCCGCGATTCTTCGCGCCCAATCCACAAACGCCTCGATCACAGGTCGCGTGACCGATCCCTCCAAGGCACTCGTTGTGGACGCGAAAGTCAGCGCCATCAGCGCCAGTACAACTTTCCGTTATGAAACAGCGACTAACGGCTCCGGCGAGTACTACTTAACCAATCTGCCTCCCGGCGGCTATCGCATCGAAATCGAGAAAGCCGGTTTCAAGAAGTTAATTAAGCCAGACCTTATCGTTCACATTCAGGACGCTCTGGAAATCAACTTCGAAATGACGCTAGGTTCCTCATCGGAGTCGATCACGGTGGAAGCTGGCGCGCCACAGGTGAATACCGAGTCGGGGACGGTCAGCACCGTGATTGACAGTACGCTTGTCAATAACATCCCTCTAAATGGCAGGAGTTTCCAGACGTTGATCATGCTCACGCCGGGAGTGGTCGTAACCGCGACAGCCTATGACGATCAGGGACAGTTCAGCGTTAATGGGCAGCGTGCGGATGCCAACTATTTCACTGTCGATGGCGTCAGCGCCAATTTCGGCGTCAACGGTTCTGCTCCTCTGACCCAGACTGCTAGCGGAGCGCTGCCCGCGCTCAGCGCCTTGGGTGGGACCAACAGTCTGGTATCCGTGGATGATATGCAGGAGTTTCGCATCCAAACCTCTTCGTTTGCCCCGGAATTCGGACGCACCCCCGGCGGGCAGATTTCCATTCTCACCCGCTCCGGAACCAGCGCCTTTCACGGCACCGCGTTCGAATATTTCAGAAATGACGTGCTCGACGCCAATGACTGGTTCTCCAATTTCAACCACATACAGAAGCCGGAGGAGCGGCAGAACGACTTCGGCGGTGTCTTTGGCGGGCCGGTAATCAAAGACAAGACCTTCTTCTTTTTTTCTTACGAAGGGCTGCGCTTGCGCCAGCCATCCACCCAGGAATCCGTCGTCCCGGACACTTCGTCGCGGCAGCAAGCTCAGGCGACGATGCAACCATATCTGAAGGCCTTTCCTGTTCAAAACGGCGCAGAGCTCGGAGCGGGCGTGGCACAATTCAACGGCAGCTACTCGAATCCCGCATCGCTTGACGCCTACAGCATTCGCATGGATCAGGTGATCAACTCCAAGCTCAACTTGTTCGGCCGCTACAATTACTCGCCATCGAGCATAACTCAACGAGGCCCGTTCCCTTCTAACGGCGTAGTCCTCAGCAACACGGAGTCGCTTTCATCCTCCCTACAGACGTTTACAGTCGGCTTAACGCAAATCATCAACCAGGGAATCAGCAACGAGGTGCGCGCAAATTACAGTAATGACAGAGTTGGCACTGAATACGCCCTGGATAATTTTGGCGGAGCTGTGCCGCTTCCTGATTCAGTTTTGTTTCCCGCCGGGTTTTCGTCCACGAATGGTGCTTTCGCACTCTATATCGCGGGTGTCGGAGAGTTCTTCAAAGGCAAGAATGCGACGGACGAGCAACGCCAGGTCAATCTTCTCGACAATCTGTCGCTGATCGCCGGCAGCCATCAATTGAAGTTTGGCGTGGACTATCGCTGGCTTTCTCCCTTCACCAGTCCGCACGCATACGTTCAGCTTGCGGTATTCTCGGGATTGACGAATACGCCGGGAGGAGCCCTTTCGGGAACGGCCGTGGTCGCCGATATAGAAGCGCTGCAATCCAATGCACTCCTTTCCCATAACTTCTCGTTTTACGGCCAGGACACTTGGAAAATTACGCCGAGACTTACGGTCATGTACGGGTTGCGCTGGGACATCAATCCGCCGCTGAAGGGCAAGAATCTGGCGAACGATCCATTCGCCGTAACGGGCCTGAACGACCCGGCGAATCTAGCGTTGGCGCCGCGCGGCACTTCGCTCTATCAGACAACCTACGGAAACTTTGCGCCGAGAGTGGGAGTGGCGTATCAACTGGGTGGCGGAGCGAATTGGACCTCGGTGCTTCGCGGGGGCTTCGGAGTATTTTACGATCTGGGGTCCGGTTCACTCGGGGGAGTATCCAGCTACTTTCCCTACAGTAACTTCAAGGTCCTTCCGGGTGCCCCATTTCCCTTGAGCCCCCAAAACGCTGCTCCTCCTGCTCTTACCACCAATCCGCCCGTTCAGAACATTCTTGTGGCCGAACCAAATTTAAAGCTTCCACGAACGTATCAGTGGAACACCGCGTTTGAGCAGGCTCTCGGAAGCAGCCAAAGTTTATCGGCGACGTACGTCGGCGCGATCGGCCGCGACTTGCTACGGGTCACGGATCTTTTCGATCCGAACCCGGATTTCGGTTTTGTCGCTGTGACCGACAACTCGGCCACATCGGACTACCATGCTCTGCAACTTAAATTCGAGCGGCGTTTGTCGCAGGGGTTGCAAGCATTGGCCTCGTATACGTGGTCGCACTCGATTGATATTGCTTCGACCGATGCGGCGTTCAACTACCTCAACACGCCGAACTCAGTCGGGAATCCAAATATCGACCGCGGCAACTCGGACTTCGACATCCGCCATGCGTTTACCGCCGGCGTGACCTACAATCTGCCCTCGCCCGGCTGGAACAGCGTTGCGCACGCCACGTTGGGCGGCTGGTCGGTGGATAGCTTCATTTTCGCGAGGACGGCTCCGCCGGCGGACGTTGTCGGCGGACTCGTCTTTACCGATGCTATCGCGCTATACCCGCGCCCGAACGTAGTGCCCGGAGTGCCGCTTGTGCTCTATGGGTCGCAATATCCCGGCGGCAAGGCTTTCAACCCAGCCGCGTTTACCGAACCGGTCACGGGGCAGCAGGGCGATTTCGGGCGCAATGTGCTGCGCGGTTTCGGCGCCTGGCAAGCCGATGTCGCGTTTCAGCGGCAATTTCGCCTCACCGAGAAGGTGGGGCTTCGTTTCCGGGGCGAGTTCTTCAACATCTTCAACCACCCGAACTTCGGTCCTCCCAACAACAATCTGACCAGTCCTCTCTTCGGCTTCTCGACGCAAATCTTGGCAAGCAGTCTGGGCTCCGGAGGCACGAACGGCGGTTTCAACCCGCTTTACCAGATTGGAGGCCCACGCTCGATCCAGTTAGCACTTAAGCTTCCTTTTTAAACAAACAACTATTCCAAGTTCGCGCCCGATCTCTTTGAAAGTCATTTCCGCGTCGCCGCGAGGCCGTGGTTTGCCTCTGTTGTTTGCAACTTCACACACCAGGTCGAGTAAGATGTGTCTTAGCAACGGGCGGCCGCTTCGGCGGTGCAATCATCAAGAACAAGCTCTCCTTCTTTATCGATTCCGAGCGGCTCAAGCAGGACGGCGCCGATTCAATCGTGGCCGGAGCACCGTTTCAATTCCTCACCTGGGGAATCGACTCACCCTTCAAGGAGACGATAAGTGCGGATCAAGAAGCCGCCGATCAGGAGATGGAGAGCGCTCACGCCATCCGTGTGCTCCATAAGACGCCTAACAGGAGAGCAAGGCCGGCCGTGCTGGCCGGCAAAACCAGTGCCCAGAGTCCAAAATGCTGCTCAAGAATTGCGCCCGCGGTGCAGCCCGCCGCGAATCCCGCTACGGCAGGAAGCGTTATACGGGCACGGCGCCGCGCCCTCGTCAGTTCATCGGGCTGGGCTTTATCACGAATAAGCGTCGCCAGATCGACCGTCAGTTGCACGGTGTTAGTGGTGAGCACTGCAGTCGAAGGAAACCCTGGTAAATCGAGTTTAACCATCGCGTTCTGGGTTGCCATGACCGCAACCCCCAACATTCCACAGCATATCGCAATCACGCTGTCCGGATTTGTCAATGGACCGAAGGTAACGCCGAGCACCAGGAATCCCGCCATCAGGAGCCAGTGAAGAATTAGTAGTCCCCGCAGGGTTGCTCGAGTCTCCTTCCCGCCGAAGAAACCGGTCACAAGCGCCAAGACAATCACGAATACAGGCACCGACAGCAACGGCCCGATCTGGCTGAACCCGCCGGTCACGTAATGCGCTGCGAGGATCACCAAATTACCCGTAATGTGGGCAACGAACAGCCCTCCAAGTCCAAGAAAGGTGATGATGTCGGACGCACCGGCGGTGGCACTCAACATTGCAACCAACCACCAGGCCAACATCGGGTGCGATTCCGGAGCAAAATCCGCGCCTGCGCGCACGGCCTGAGTCTGTGTTCCTGCTTTCGTAATAGTGCCCCCTGCGACGGACCTATGTTGGGTGTGGCGTGAACTGTGTCTTCACATCTTTGATTGCTGCGAAAACCGACCGCTCCGGAACACGACATGAGCAAATTCCTGTTCATGTCGTGTTCCGAGCTGACGTCTGTTTACGCTGCTTTAGTGGCAAGCGCCGGTTCTGTCCAATACACCGGCTTGTACACATGGTTACGAATGAACGCGACCATATCAGCCGGACGCTCCACACGAGCAAGCCCCGAATCGAAGACCAGCTTCGCGACGCGAGCTGCCGTCTGGGTCTCAGTTTCCAGGATGTTCGACTGCAGCGGATACAGAAGCCCCTGCTTCAGCAGATCGGACGGAACCTGATCCGCTACCGCCTGTCCGGCTTCTATAAACATCTCGTCTGTGACACGCCTCGCCTGCGTGGCGAAGATTGCCATGCCGACCGCCGGGAATATGTAGAAGTTGTTCGCCTGTCCCGGCAGAAATGTCTGTCCGTTGTAGTGCACCGGTTCGAACTGCACTCCGGCTGCATAGATCGCTTTGCCCTTCGACCAGGTGTAGGCTTGTTCGGGTGTGCACTCGGCCTTCTCGGTGGGATTCGAAAGCGCGAGGATTACGGGGCGTTCATTGATCCTCGCCATAGTTTCAATGACCTTCTGGTTGAAGGCGCCCCCGATTGTGCTCACGCCGATGATCGTAGTCGGCTTGATGCTCTCGATAGCCGCGACGAAATCCCGCGTCGGCGCGTGCTTATGTGCGTACGGCTTTTGGAAATCGACAAGGTCTTTACGGGCCGACTCCAGAAGGCCGTCGACATCGAACATGTAGACCTGTGACTGCGCTTCCTTGAGCGCCATGCCTTGTCCAACCAGCGCTGAGCACAGCAAGTCGGCGAGGCCAATGCCGGCTGATCCCGCACCGAGGAACAGATACTTTTCGTCCTTCAGCTTGGTGCCTTTCAGTTTGCACGCGTTGATCATTCCCGCAAGAGTGATTCCCGCTGTACCCTGCACATCGTCGTTGTAGACGCAGTACTTGTCACGATAACGCTGCAGCAGGTGAACGGCATCCACGCCGGTCCAGTCTTCGAAGTGAACGCAGCATTTCGGGAACAGTTCCTGCACGGCTTGCATGAACTCGTCGACGAACGAATAGAGGTCTTCCGTTCGCGGACGCGTCTTGCTCATGCCCAGGTACAGGGGATCGTGAAGGTACTGTTCGTTATTGGTGCCGGCATCCAGATACATCGGTAGAAGGTACTGCGGCGGCACACCTGCGCACGCCGTGTACAACTGCAGCTTGCCGATCGGAATGCCCATGCCATTGGCGCCCAGATCGCCCAGGCCGAGAATGCGGCCGGCGTCGGTGACACAGATGAATCGCACATCTTTCTGAGGCCAGTTCTGCAGAACTTGCTTCACCTTGCCGCGGCGCGTCATGGAGAGGTACATGCCGCGCGCTTGACGGTAGATGTGCCCAAACTTCAGGCAGGCTTCCCCGATGGTCGGGTCGTAGACGATGGGCAGAAAACGCGCCGGGTCGGACATGAGGGTCCGGTAAAACAGCGTTTCGTTGTGGTCCAGCAGATTGATCAGATAGATGTACCGTTCAAGATCAGTTGGTTTCTGCGCCAGCTGCAACATTACCCGTTGCAGCTGCAGATCTTCAGTTTCTGTGACGTCTGGAACGAGGCCGACAAGTCCGAGCGCTTCCTTTTCCGCGTCGGCGTAGGCGGTTGATTTGTTAAGCAGTGGGTCGTGGAGCAACTCGATTCCGCGCTTTGCTACTGTCATAAGTTAATCTCCTTGTGTGTTTTCCCAAGTGAATGATTTTATTTAGCCCACCTTGAAAAACTCCTTACACGGGCCAATGATGCGTAAGCCAGAGGATGATTGGGACCGTAACTGCTAATGAAAGTGTCGAAAACAGGAGCATGGATGCCGTTTCAGCTTCGGAGGACTTATATCGCGCGCCGAAGAGCACAACCACCGTGGCCAAGGGGAAGCTGCAGCATATCAACGCCTCGCGCGCGAAGGGACTGTTGACATGCAGCGAACGCAGGAGAGCGAGCAGCGCTATATTCTGTACTGTGAGGCGACCGAGTGTACCGAGAAGTACAACACGGGAAAGCTGAAACGCATGAGCCGCCAGAACCAGGCCCACAGCAAAGACAGCAACACCGGAAGTAGTCGAACCTATCAACTGAAGGCACGCGGCTATCACTCGCGGTAGAGGTACTTTCGCGATGACGATCGCAATTCCAACAATTGGCGCCCAGAGAAGCGGTGATTTCAAACCTGACGCCAATCCAGTCAGGACAGGACTCGACGTCGAACGGTCCTTGGCGATCCCCCGACGCTTCGCTGCATCTACCTCTAATAAAACGACCGCTGCAGGCACCACGAGATTAATAGATAAGGCGACGAGTCCCACTGCCCCAGTTGCGGTAGGACCCAGGATCGGCTGAAGAACGGCTAAGCCAAAGACCGGGGTGGCGGATGTCGACAGCATAAGGGCGTAAAGGATCGCCGGTGTTCCGCGCACGCTTTGTATGAATCCTAATGCGGCCCAAGCAACAAAAAAAAGGCCGACATGAGCCAGAATCAACGCCAGAACGAGACGGCCTTGCTGCAAAAGCAGATCCCTGGGTATCTCGGTCATGCCGACAAATAGAGACGCGGGCAATGCGAACGAAACCGCAAGCTTGCTCAGTCCAGCTGCTTGGTCGGCATCGAATGCATTGCGTTTGCCGGCGCCATAGCCGAGCGCAAGGACAAAAAATACCGGAAGCAAGGCGGCTACAAGTCCGCTGAGATTCACGCGAATAGTCCTTTCCTGAACCCCCTAGCCCTCAACTCGCGCGTCATACTTGCTCTGAATAACTGAGGTAAAAATTGTCGGAGTCATCTGAATCTCGCGACCACGCGGTACAAGGGGAGCCGGCCTCAACTACTTAAGTCGGCTCCAGCGTCGGGATTGTCGATGTTTGTGAATGACCCGGCCCTAGGCGGCAACGGGCGACGCCACGTAGGGTCGGACCATCTTTTTCGGATCGACAACGCTATCGAATTCGGCTTCCGTTACGTAGCCGAGCTTGATCGCCGCAGCCTTAAGCGTGAGCTCGTTGTCATTCGCGTAATGGGCAATCTTCGAAGCCTTGTCATAACCGATCACCGGGGAAAGTGCCGTGACCAGCATGAGCGACTCCTCAACATATTGGTTGATCTTCTTCAGATTGGGCTTGGTTCCTTCCACCAAGAATGTCCGGAAGTTCGTGCATGAATCGGTCATGATCGTGATGGAGTGGGTCACATTGTAGATAATCAGGGGTTTGTAGACGTTCATTTCGAGGTAACCTCCGGCGCCGCCAAAGCCAACTGCTGTTCCGTTCGCCATCACCTGGACGGCGACCATCGCGAGGGCTTCGGCCTGGGTGGGGTTTACCTTCCCGGGCATGATCGAGGAGCCAGGTTCGTTTTCTGGAATCTTCAGCTCCGCGAAACCTGCGCGTGGACCGCAAGACATGAGGCGGATGTCGTTGGCGATCTTGTAGAGTGAGACGGCGAGCGTGCGCAGTGTGCCGGAAAGCTGTACTTGAGCGTCGTGCGCGCCTTGCACCGCGAATTTGTTCGGCGCAGTGACGAACGGCAGGCTTGTGAGCTTAGCCACCTCTGCTGCAGCGGCCTCGGCGAAGCCGGGGACTGAATTGATGCCGGTACCTACCGCCGTACCCCCGAGCGCGAGACGATAGACACCCTTCAGCGCATCTTCGATCCGATCGAGATCGTCTGCGAGGACTGCTTCATACCCCGACCACTCTTGCCCAAGAGTGAGCGGCGTGGCGTCTTGCATGTGCGTGCGGCCGATCTTGACGACGTCGTCCCACTCCTCCGCCTTTGCGGCAATCGCATCCCGCAGCTGCTTCACCGCTGGAAGCAACCGTTGCTTCACATTGACCGCCGCTGCGATGTTCATAGCCGACGGGAAGGAATCGTTCGACGACTGAGCCATATTTACATGATCGTTTGGGTGCACCGGGGCCTTGCTTCCCAGCGGCGTGCCGGCAATCTGGCTGCATCGGTTGGAAATCACCTCGTTCACGTTCATGTTGAATTGCGTACCACTGCCGGTCATCCAAACGTGCAGCGGGAACATGTCATGGTGCTGGCCGGCGAGGATTTCATCGCAGACTTGCACAATCAGATCGTGGCGCTTCTGATCGAGCCGTTTGCCGGCAAGGTTTGCATTGGCCGCACCTTTCTTCAGAATCGCATAGGCCGTGATCATTTCGCGGGGAATCAAATCTTTCCCGATGTTAAAGTGTTCAAGCGAGCGCTGGGTTTGTGCGCCCCAGAGCTTATCGGCGGGAACGTCCACCTCGCCGAGACTGTCGGTTTCCTTGCGAATTCCTGTCATTTCCTTTCTCCTTTTAACCGGCAGTTAAGCCGGGACCTACCATTTGAACCTTCCCATTTGCATCCTAGAATTCCACCTTCGTTCTGAATCCAAAAACGACAGCGCGACCCGTTCTCGCGCCCGCGTTGGCGTAATACTGAATCACCGGCTGCAGAAGAAGCATTGGCAATGGATCCAGAAGCGTGTTGAATTCAACGGCGTGCTCCGGCTTCCATGGCGGTGTGCCTTGCGGCAGGAATTGTTGACTCAAACGGTTCTGTACGTAGCCCAACGACATCGTGTTGTGGATCCGCAGTGGGAGCGGTTCGTTGAAGCGCGCACCCGCAGTGAACATCGTGTTGTTGCGGTTGACGTCTGCCGGGCTCCAGTCGAACGAAAGGGTTCCGTCCAACCCTCTTGCTCCTCTCGGGTCCAGACGCCAGAGCGCTTGGTTTGCCATCCAGTACAAAAGGTAGTTGCCCGACTGGACTACTCCTGACGACGTTGTAAATTTGCTGGGGTTGTAAGAAGCGCCAAACTGATAGAGCCCGGAGTATCCTTTGCGACTCTCGACGTTGTCGAAGGCGCGCACTCCCGTCGCCTTCGTGCCCGGAGTGTATCCAATCTCAGAGATGCTGACGGGTACTCCGCGAAATTGCGGAACCAATCCAGTGGGATTATGAGCAAAAGGCTCGCGGTCCTCGGCTTCGACCATCGACTTCACGTATAGGTTGTGGATGGGGACAACGCGCACTTCGAATGCGGGCGTGGAAGGAGGGTCGAAGGACTCGTAGTCTGTGAACAGGTTCCCCAACGCATACCCCATCGGCTCGAATATGAAGGACGCTGCATAGTGTTGCGCCCCATTGAAGTCCTGACCCGCGAATTGGCCTACTCTCGTCGTGAGGCGTTCGTTCAGCCATCGCTTCTCGACCCACCAGGAATCGAGCCGGCAGGTGTTCATGCTGGACATGCCGCTCGGACTGGTCAGGAGCCCTAAATACGCTCCGAGATTGCCTCCGCCCTGCCATAGCGCGGTCGCATGGAAATACAGACCAGGCTCTTCCACCAGAGCGCCGAAATCGATATCAACCGTGCCCCGAAAACGATTCCAACTCGCAAAACGCGTTTCCTGGTCGCTCTTGACATTCGAGAGTGAATCGCTGACATACTGGAGATCGAAATGGACACCACGTTTTTCCAACCGCGTTCTTTCGCCGCCCCAGTGGCCAAAGAGGTCGCCGTGCGGACCCTGACCCGTCTCATGGCTGTCTGGGCCGCTGAGAGTCTCCTCCGGTTGTTGGCTTTGCAAATACACGGGCACGATCAGCGTGTAAAAGACAAAGCAAGCGAGAAGAGCAAATCGAAGCATTCTTGCACCTATAGGGGAATCGTCAGCTCAGTTGTTCCTGCTCCTTATCCGCTTTATTCGCCATGCAGAATATGTGGTTTCTCCGTTTCAGTTTCCGTCGCCTTAACCAGGTGAGCGGCTGACGTGCTCTCCACGCGGTTCATGCGACTTTTCCTTTCCGAGCGATAGATTCACTCTTGGCTCGCATTGATTTGACGAGGTCGGCCGACGACGCTCCTTCAAGCGACAATCCGTAGCCAACTTCTCGCACGATGCGCTCCTTCAACGGTTGAATGAAGTGGATGCGGGTGTTGCGGCGTGTCACTTCCGGGGCCTTCAGGTACAGCTCGGCCAATTCCCGCGCCCGGGTGAGCGCCTTACCGTTCGGCACAACTTCGGCTACCACTCCCCACTCGTGTGCGGTATGCGCCGGCAGCGGTTGTGGGTTCAGCAGGAACGCCTCCGCCCGCCCCGCTCCCGCGCGATAACTCCAGGTGGTAAAGATTCCGTCACCGGGTGCAACGCCTGCGGAGAAGTGGGCCACATCCTGGAAGGTCGCACCATCCGCCGCCACAATTACACTGGCAAGCAGCGCGTAGTCTGAGTGCACATGGGCACGTCCCTCGATGGCCGCGATGACCGGCACGCGTATGTTGGCTATGTTTTCCAAAACCTGAACGCCTTCGTCGTGAACCTGGCTCCAAACCCCGGGATCGGCGACATCGCCGAAAGAGGACCAATCGACATCAGTAATGAACTCCCCACCTGCACCGGTGAGGATTACGATCTTGTTCGCTCGATCTTGCGAAATCCGGTAGAAGGCATCGACAAGTCCCGTGTGAGCTTGCGCGGACATAATGAACGGCCCGCCATTGCTGTGGAACTCAGCAACGAGCACACCATTGTTATCTCGGGTCAGCTTTAGATTGTGATAAGCAGTGAAATAGTCACTTTGAAGTTGCATCGTACTCTCCTCTCTGATTTGGTTGTTCTGCTGCGGCCGGTGCAATCCCAGCACCGATCACCTTTGGACGCACCCGTCACGCGGGCAACTTTGTCAGTCAGTCTGCTTACATTCGCCACTGTTCTTGACCCTATTCACCAGAGAGCTAGATGTTTATCGCAGGCCCCTCGGCCCTGTGGAAATTTCGATTCATGCCTTGCGCCATGTTCGTTTTGAAACAGCGTGGCAAGATTACTGACCGCACCTGGCAAATCATTTCGGGTATGTCGGCACCGACCAACGCAGAAGGCCACTAGAGCTGGGCGCTCATTTGAGCCGTCAATGAGCGTAAACGCCCGTTGGGGCCAGTTGAGCAACCGTTATTTGCAGTGTGGTGCTCGGGGACTTAACGGGTCAGCAGAAGAGCCTGCCGAGTGGCGAGCCGAAGGCCAGAAAGTGACCGGACCGTTTTCAAGCGTGAATACTGTCCCTTGGGACACTCCTGCCACGGTACCTACGCTTGTCTGCAATTCCTCGACTTCGAGCTATCGTAGTGACTGTGTTGAGCCGGTTCGGACGGCGCAGGCAACATCCACTCGTCGCAACACGAGGCTGAGCCCATGCAGAACGCCGAAGTGCCAACGACCCTCAGGCGAAGTTCGAGAGTACCCGCCGCAGTATCCATTCTGGTGACCACTCTGGACGCGGCGCGCTTCTCCGAGGTGTGTGAAACCCTTGTCGTGAATGCTCATGGTTGCGCCATGCTTTCGCCCGCAAAGCTGGACGCCGGCGTTCCGCTGCACTTGCAAAGCCGGGAAGGGAGAAAGGCAGCAGCGCATGTGGTCTATTGCCAACCTGTCGGATCTGACCTTCGTCGTTGGAGATTGGGAGCGAGTCTCGATCAGCCTGAAAATTTCTGGGGTCTGCGAGATTATCCGAAGGATTGGCCAGTGGCCGGAGTGTCTGTACCTCCAAGAGTCATCCAGACTCTCGTGCCCATGGTTCTTCCGCCTTCCCCAAAAGAAGCTGTGAGCCACTCCTCAGAGGCCGCGCTCGGGCGACTCGCCCGGCAACTGGAAATGCCGCTGACACGGATGATCGCGGAATCCATTCGCCCGCTTCAGGAGCAGGTCGCTGCACTAAATCAAAAGCTTGCTCACCGGGAGGCAAATCCCAGCCGGTTTGAGGTCTCGCTCTCAAGCATTCCACCTGAGCTTGAACAACAACTCGAATTGCGCCTTCGCCGGGATCTCGGTCCAAGAGTCCTCGAGGAAGCGCGCCAGCAGTCCGCACAGCTGCTGGCAGCAGCGAGGGCCACGCTGGACCAGCGTGCCGCCGAGACTCACGAGCATTATCTGCGGCGAGTCGCAGATGAGTTGGCTGCAGTCGAGAAGCGAGCCCAGAATCTTTCCGCCCATATTTCCCACGAAACGCGAGAATACCTGCACCGCGGCCTGGACGACTTGCACGATCAGCTATTGAACGGAGGCAACTCGCTCAAGCGGCTGGGTGAGGAGCTTCTGGACTTCCTACAAAAGAGCCTGAACCAGGAATTTCATGCGCGCCGTGCCGATCTGGAGCAGCTTCGCGCATCGGTGTCGTCGGAGTCACTGCGCCTGCAGGAGCAAATTGAAGACCTCGACCGTCGCATCGCCAAATTGGACGAGGCGACTCGCGGCTTGGAGTCAGGATTGGATCAACGCCTGAGCCAGATCTCCAGCAACACGGTCCGAGATGGCCGCGGCCAGCTTGAGGCTGCCGCCGGCGAAATTCTCGAGGAGCTGACATCCCGCGGTGCGAAGGCGCTCGCCGATCTGCAAGACACTGTCAGCGAGAACATGAGGGTTGTCCAGAAGGAAATTTTAGGCTCAGCTTCCGATTCGCTCAAAGCGGAAGCCGCGACTACTCTGCAGGCCTTCGAAGGCTCCATGGAAGAATTGGCCAAACTCTCAGCCGAGCGCTGGCGACTCCGGCTGGCAAGCAGCTTGAACGCTCTGGCAAAGGAACTTGGTGAACGGTTGCAGATGCAAGCCGATTCCGGCGACGACGCCCCGCACGCCTGATAGAAATAAATTCCTGCACTGAAAAAACCGGCGGCGGTGGCTCAATTCACAAGTGACATTATCAATACATAGACAACGATCGCTGCTCTGACCGCAGGCCCCAAAGTAGCCACCGCGCTTCCAATTCATCATTCTTGTTACCAATTCGCGGCCAGTTTACAACACCGGCTTGTCGGAATCAGGCGTTTACGCCGATTGAGGGTTTCCACTCGCCGTCCGGGTCAATGCCGTTCGGGTCAATGAGTGTAGTGGGGATTTAACACCAACTAAGACGGGTAACGACTGTTGGAGGCGACGCTAATGAATGCCTCAACCGATAGGCTTCCCGTGCTGTAACCGTGGGATTTCTGATCTCGCTGTTGGGTTTCACCGAATAGCCAGCGCGACGATTTAATGGACTTCTTTGACGTCGCGCTGAAGGACGCGCGGCCCGGCCCTTGTGTCAAGGATGGGCGTTGTCGCTCACCAGCTTGCCGCAGCATTCCGGTCGTTCTGGCAGGCTTGAGCGGTCCCATCCCCCGCCCAGCGCCTGGATCAGTAACACCGTGTTGGCCATCCGTCGTCCCAGAATATTGACTGCTGTTACTTCGTCCGTGAGTGCGGCGTTTTGTGCGGTGATGACCTCGAGGTAGTTGGTGACCCCGCCCTTGTAGCGTATGACTGAAAGGTCCAGTGAACGTTGAGCTGCCGCTACCGCTTCATCCTGAACTTGCGCTTCGTGTTCAAGGATTCTGACCGCGGCCAGATTATCCTCGACCTGCTGGAATCCAGTCAGCACGTTCTGCCGATAAGCAGCGACTCGATAGTCATAAGCGGCACGCGCCTGATCGTTGAGGGAACGTCGCCTTCCGACATCGAAGACTGTACCCACGGCAGATAGTCCAATCGACCACAAGCCGCTCGGCCCGTTGATGAGGGTGGTGATGGCGGAGCTTTCAAATCCTCCCGAGGCGCCCAGGTTGACCAGCGGGTAGTAAGCCGTTTTCGCAACTCCGATTTGAGCGTTGGCAGACGCAACCAGTCTCTCTGCGGCTGCGATGTCCGGGCGTCTTTCCAGCAGTTCTGATGGCAGACTGATCGGAACGTGCGGAGGCGGTGCGCTAAGAGGCAACGGAGGAAGACTGAACTCCGCGGGCGGTTTGCCGATAAGAATGGCGACCGCATGTTCGTATTGCGCCCGCGCTACACCTACATCGATCGCTTGTGCCTGCGTAGTCTGCAGTATGGTCTTCGCCTGCTCGACGTCCACTTCCGAAGCGATTCCTCCCTGGAAGCGGTTTTCGTTCAGTTCCAGGGCCTGTTCGTACTCCTTCACGGTAGAGTTCAGGAGCTGTTCCTCGGCATCGAGGCTGCGGGCCTCGAAGTAATCAACGGCCAGATCCGCGTGCATGCTTAGATTAACCGTCGCCAAGTCCGCTGCACTCGCCTGCGCCTGCTCTCGATAGGACTCCACAGTTCTTCGAACTCGCCCCCAGACGTCAGCCTGATAGGAAACGTCAAATGGGAGCACGAAGTCGTTGTAAGTGGCGCCGCGAAGGATTGTATTCGTAGGAGCGTTGGAAGAGACTCGCGTTCGAGTAGCTGCAGGGTCAACCGTCACGGTTGGGTAATAGTCCGCGCGGTTGTAACCTAGAGCGGCTCTGGCTTGTTGATACTGCGCCGTGGCGGCCTTCAGATTCTGGTTTGAGACATTGACCTGCGATTCCAGCGCATCAAGTTGAGGGTCTTGGAATATTGTCCACCACGTACCGCCAAGATTCTGATCATTCGGTTGAGCCGGCTTCCAGTCCCCCACCTCCTTATAAGCTGGAGGAGCCTGTACCGCGGGCGGGTGGTACTTTGGGCCAACCACGCATCCTGTCAACTGCAGCGCTGCGACCGCGATCAGAACGCGTTCAGCCGCTTTCCGGGAGCTCCTGAAACTCTTTCGAGGTAGCTTCACTTCGTATCTCCCGGCAATGTTGCCTGAACAATTTGGACTTCCTGGCCGGAAACGATGGAGTCTGGCGGATTGATAATGATGTGGTCGTTGGCGGTGACGCCAGAGACGACCTCAATCTCATTGCCGAAATCGTGTCCGGGCGTAACCGCAGTCAGCACGACCTTCCCGTTTTTCACAACCCCTACACGTAACCCTTCGGTGCGGAATAGCAGAGTATTGACCGGAAGCAAAAAGGTGGAGGCCTGAGTCGGGACCGCCAAGTGAACTTCGGCGTAAGAGCCCGTTAGCAGCGTGCCCGTCGGATTGTCTACATCAATTTCAATCAGCAGAGTGCGAGTTGTCACGTTGATGTCGTCGGCAGTGCGCACCAGTTTTCCCTGAAATTTTCGGTTCGGAAACTCAGCTAGAGTGAGATCCGCCGTCATACCGACTTTGACCCCCCGGGAGTATTCCTCGGGGACATTCACATAAACACGCAATTTTCCGGGTTGAGCAATGTGGAACAGATCGGTTTTTACATTGCTCGTGCTGCCGGAATTGATCAGATCTCCGATATCGGTGTTGCGCGCAGTGATCACGCCATCGAAAGGTGCGTAGACCTTTTCAAAAGAGACCAGCGCCGAGTATTGCTGTACCGCTGCTTTGTCGGCTTCAACGATCGCTGAATTGGCGTTGTAGGTGCCTACCGCATTGTCCACGTCCTGTTGGGACACCGCGTTGCTCTTCAAAAGTCCCTGATACCGGGTTTTGGTAATGGCAGCGAGTGCGAGATTTGCCTGCGCGGTCATCAGGTTGCTGCGGGCCTGTTCGAGTTGCTGATCAACTTCCGGCGTTTCGATCAGAGCTAGGAGCTGGCCTTGCTTAACGTGTGCGCCAATATCGAAATACCACTGCTTCAGATAACCATTGGTGCGGGCGTAAATGGGGGAAGTGATGTATGGCTGCACGTTTCCCGGAAGAATGATTTCATCCGTTGGTGTAGTTGGTTTCGGCGACACCACCGACACCGCCGTCAGAGCGGCTTTGGCTGTTTCCGTGTCTAGCGCACCGCGCGCCCTCACTCGAGACCAGATGCCCGATATCAACAGTGCGGCGACGGCGATGACAGCAATAGCGAGGAGCAGCCAGTGATTGCGCGAACGCGGTCTTACTTCTGTATTCCTCGGAGCTGTTTGACCGTCGATTTGTTTCAGTTCAGTTTGCGGCATCGTAGTTCTCCATATCGCGCGTGCCTAGTGTCCTTTTTCCTGGACTGAATGCCGGCTTGATGCTTGTAAGAGGCTGAAAAATGCCGGAACAAATAACAGCGTCGAAACCGTTGCGAAAAGCAATCCACCAATGACTGCCCGGCCAAGGGGAGCGTTTTGTTCTCCGCCGTCGCCTAGTCCGAGAGCCATGGGCACCATGCCGATGATCATGGCCAAAGCGGTCATCAGCACGGGGCGAAAACGTGTGAATCCTGCTTCCAGCGCGGCACCAATGGAGTCCATCCCTTCGGTCATCTTCTCTGTCGCAAAGCTCACCACCAGGATGCTGTTTGAGGTTGCGACACCCATGCACATGATGGCGCCCATCAGTGCCGGCACGCTCAGAGTCGTATGCGTTATAAACAACATCCAGGCAATCCCTGCGAGTGCTGCGGGAAATGCGGAAATCATGATGAATGGATCCAGCCAGGATTGAAAGTTAACCACGATCAGCAGGTATACAAGCACGATCGAGAACGCCAAGCCGCTCAACAGGCCGATGTAGGAGGCGCGCATGGTCTGTACCTGCCCGCGGACAACGACTCTAGAGCCGCGCGGCAATTGCTGGCGCGTTGCGTCGATAATTTTGTTGATATCACCGGCTACGCCGCCAAGGTCGCGGCCAGCGACAGAACCGAAGACATCAATCACCGGCGACACGTTGTAATCAGAGACGACGGCCATTCCTGCTCCGCGCTGTGTGGAAACCAGGCTGGCCATGATCGAGGGAGGAGCGTTTGGGTCAGTGCCGGTGATGGGAACGTTCTCCAGATCCTGCAAAGTGTCCGTGCGATATTGCGGCGTCTGCGTCGCGATCTGATAGCTGACATGATTCTTGGGGTCGACCCAAAACGTGGGCGAGGTCTGGAAGCTGCCGCTCAGTGATACCAGAAGGTTCTGCGCAATGTCGTGAGCCGTAAAACCCAACTGTTCGGCTTTCGTACGTTCAACTCTCATGCGGAGATACGGCTCATCGAATGGCTGCTGAATCCGCAGATCGGTCGCCCCGGAAACATATTTCATTTTCGCGAGCAGGTTGTCGGCGTAGATCCGGTTTCCCTCCAGGTTGTTCCCGACAACCTGAACATCGATAGGAGCGGGCAGTCCAAAATTCAGAATCTGCCCGACCATGTCCGCCGGCAAGAAGGCGAATGTAACACCAGGAAACTGTTTCGGCAGTGTCATACGAAGCCGGTGAATATAGTTGTCCGTAGGATGGTGGTTGGCGGAGAGGGTCACAAGAATGTCAGCGTCTGATGTGCCAACCGGCGCCGAATTGCTGTAAGAAAGGTTGATGCCACTATAGGGCAAGCCAATGTTGTCGATAACACTCTGGATCTCCGCGGACGGGATCTGACCTCGAATTGACCGCTCGACTAGATCGCTAAGGTTGGCGGTTTCCTCGATGCGCATTCCGGTAGGAGCCCGCATATGAAGCTTGAAAGTACCGCTGTCAACACTCGGGAAGAAATCGCGGCCCAGCCACGGAATCAAAATCACCAGAGAGCCGAGACTAGCAGCGAAGAAGGTGATCAGAAAGGCGCCCCGGTGATGTAGACAAAATTCCAACACGCCGCGATAGCTTCTACGAAATTTCTCGAAGGTTTCTTCGAAACCCTTCTGCAGTCGCACCAGCGGATTGCGGCTGGGGGCGCCCTCGTGTTTCTCTCCACGCAACAAATACTTCGCCATGGTCGGAACGATGGTCCGCGAAAGAAAGTACGAGGCCAGCATGGCGAACACTACCGCCTCGGCGAGCGGTACAAACAGATACCGGGCCACTCCGGAAAGTAAGAACATCGGAGCAAATACAATGCAGATAGAGAGCGTGGAAACAAAGGCGGGAGTTGCGATCTGCGACGCGCTGTCGAGAACAACCTCGTCCATATCCTTCTCGGGCTCCGCCTCGCGATTGCGGTTGATGTTCTCAACCTCGACCGTGGCGTCGTCAACCAGTATGCCGACCGCCAAAGCGAGCCCGCCGAGCGTCATGATGTTGATCGTTTCCCCAATCGCACTGAACGCAATGATCGAGGTCAGGATCGCCAGAGGGATGGAGGTAGCAATGATCAAAGTGCTTCGCCAACTGCCAAGGAATACTAGAATCATGAAAGCAGTCAGACAGGCGGCGATCAGCGTTTCCCGGACCACTCCGCTGATCGCGCCGCGAACAAAAATCGATTGATCCGCCAGCGGAGTCATCTTGAGCTGAGGTGGAACCGTCGCCGCAATTTGAGGTAGAAGGGACTTGATGCCTGCGATCACGTCCAATGTGGAGGCATTCCCCGCTTTTTGAATTGTCAGCAATACGGAGCGCTGCCCGTTCACTCGTACGACGTTGGTCTGCGGAGAAAACCGTCGCGTACCCAAGCGACGTCCTTCATGTAGATGGTTGTGCTACCGATTGTCTTGATTGGAATGCGGTTCAGATCCGCGATAGTCTGCGGGGCTGCGTTGGGTATGGAGACGTCGTATTCCTTGGAACCGATCTTGGACGTTCCCGTGGGCAGGATCAGGTTTTGCAGGCTGATCGCATTGACCACATCGAGCGCGGACAGACCCTTTGACTGCAGGGCGGTTGTGTTCAGGTCCACTTGCACCTGACGTTGTTTACCGCCATAGGGATACGGCACCGAAGCTCCGGGCACCGTGATGAGCTGCGTCCGAATGAAATTCAAACCGTAGTCGTTGAGTTGTTGCTCTGACAGATTTTGGCCGGAAAGGGCAAGTTGAAGCACGGGCACGCTCGACGCACTGTAGGCAAGAATGAGAGGTGGCGTGGTTCCCGCGGGTAGCTGCCTAAGTTGGGTCTGAGAGATAGCCGTAATCTGCGCAATTCCTTGTTGAATGTTCGCGGTCGGCTGCAAAAACACTTTAACCACGGCAATTCCATACAGAGACTGCGACTCGATGTGCTCGATGTTGTCAACTGTCGTGGTAAGGGCTCGCTCCGTGACACTAACTATACGGTCACTCATATCTTCCGGAATGAGGCCGTTATAGCTCCAGATAATGCTGACGACGGGAATGTTGATGTTCGGAAAGATATCGGTTGGGGTGCGCACAATCGCGAGTCCGCCCATGATTACGATGAGTATCGAAACCACCACAAAGGTGTAAGGGCGGCGTAACGCGAGTCGAACGATCCACATAGAACCTCATCCTGGTTGAGCTCTATTTCTCGGACATGCTTGGCACCGGGGTATAAATTCGACGTGCGTGAAGTTGTGAGCCGCGCCTCCGCCGGATCAATCGCCTGACCTTCAGACGTGCCCGTGCCAGCTGAGCTTTTACCGTTCCATCAGCCACACCTAGAATGTGTGCTGCTTCGTTCGTGGTCAGACCATCCAAGTCGCGCAACTGGAATGCCTTGCGCAAGGGAGGGGAGAGTTGCGCCGCGAGTTCTTCCATGCGGGCAAAGAATTCGGAACTTTGGCACTCGTCTTCAGGACTCGGGCGATAGTCCGCCAATTTTTCTGCCATGGTATGTCCCTGCTCCTCGCCGATAGATTCGTCCAGTGACACGTGGATTTGGCGGGGGCGCCTGCGCAACTGCATGCGCGCGGAATTGGACACAATCGCCGTTAACCATGTGGATATCTGTGCCTGACCTCGATACTGGCCGATGTGCTGGTACGCCAACAGGAGTGCATCTTGAACCGCATCTTCCGCATCCGCCGCGTTGTTCACAAAGCGATAAGCACTTCTGACGAACGACGCTCGGCAGCGCGAGAAAGCTTGGTTCATAGCATCCTCTGCGCTGTCGCGGTTGCAGACGGTGGGACGCGATAAGTTTCCGGTGAGTATCTCTGTTTCTTGCACGTTCTTTCCTCCTGGCAGTGATCAGGAGGCACGTCTCGTTCCAATCAAGCGCCTGATGATTTACCTGTGTATTTTCTGCAATATGGATCGATGAGAGAGCTCCGAAAAATCGTCCTATGGGAGTCGGGGGATTGTCACGAGGCGGACAGCATGTCCTCATTTCGACAGGTTTCTGGCTCGAACGAAGGGCACTGGATTCCCTCCCGGGAGACTGAATCCGGCGCGCCCGACCACGGAAATTAACCAAGCCAGGCAGAAACCCAATTGGGCAGAGGCGCGAAAGAGAAAGGTTCAGTCTTACGGAGACTGGGGCGGCGGTTTCTCGTTACCTCCTGGAGTGACGTTGCCACTTCAGCCGTTGTCCCGCTCGCCTCTACGAATAGATTCTCGTCGGCAATCCGGATGGCGCTGGGCAGCTCCCTCTAGGTTGCTTCAACGCCGAGATTGCATCTCGAAAGGTGTTGCTTTTGTCGGAGCCATCCTCCCGCTTTTTTAGCGCGCGTTCGCGGGCAATTACTGTTCTCGGATGTGTACTGCAGGAAGATCGTCTCCCGACAAGCGTTCAAATATTTCCCGTGATCGATACCTGGATGGAGCGACTATCCCCCTACATGGCTGCCGCTATTGCAGCGATCTACGTTATATATTTGATTTTCGCGGTCGGAGCCTACGGGCTCATTCAGGCTCTTATAGCACTCGACGCGACGATCGCGGCATGTCGAAGCGAATCCTGATACTTCGCGATCGGGTTGATCGCTTCCGGGGAATCGTGAACGAGCGACCTGCGCCACGGTCTGGCATCGTTCCTCGTCACCAAGAGGAAGACCGACGTCAAGACAGCTCAGGCACGCGAAGAGCAGCACGATGCGACCACTATGCGCAAACCGATATGGATGAACTGATCGCAGCTCAGGAGATGATGCTGTATGCGATCTTCAGCCATGCCGAAGGAACCGTGCAGTAGATATGGATTGAAGAATGGATAAAAACCGGGGCTGGAAAGATGGGCAACGGCTCCAAGCCGTTGAAAAGAATGGCAGGCACGAGGAGACTCGAACTCCTGACCTCTACCGTGTCAAGGCGTTATTGAAAGGTGAACTCAAAGGGCATATCGAAAGGAAACAGGCACCTCTGCTTTGGTGCGATCAAACGTTCTTAAATTAGGCATGGCGCTTCGGTGTACGGAATGTCTTCACACAAGCTGGTTCAGCCTTGAAAGCCTGAAACCCAGGATGTCATGTCCTCATTGCTTGAAGATATTCAGCTTTCCGTCTGGGTCCCCACCGCACCGGGATCAATGGGCCTACCGGGTGATAGGACCATTCACGACAGGCGGGTTCGCGGGAGGGGCGTATTGTGTCGGAGCTGCCTTGAATTTTTGGGCCGAAAAGGTCGCGCGAGAATCGAATTGGATTCCAAGCTTCATCATGCGAAATTCGGCCGGGCAAGAATTTGAGGCGGACTTCGGCATGCTGGCAAGGCTGAGTCGTTTCAGTCACACGGCATCGCCACATCTTTTTATCGGGGAATGTAAATCCTTTAATCGCTTCGAGGAGAGAGATTTTACACGCGCGGAGCAGGCAGCATCACTTTTTCCAGGCGGCATTCTTTGCTTCTGCACGTTCAATGAAACATTGAACAGTCATGAGATCCGGGGCCTGACGAAACTTGCGAACCAAGGCAGAAAAAGAATGGATGTCGGGAAGCAAATGAATCCGGTGCTGATTTTGACAGGGCGCGAGCTGTTTTCTGAATTCATGATGGCCGACTTTTACTCGATCTACGGCGACAAAGCGGAGTATGCGAGATCGATGTATATGCGAGACGACATTCGGGAATTGTGCGATTTTACGCAACAGCTATATCTCGGAATGCCCTCATACCACGAGTGGCTTCAAGAAAAGAGTCGGAAACGAGCTGCCAAGCTTGCGCAAGAAATCCAGCGGCCCTGAACAATTGAGCGGGTGCGCATTGCCTAGCGATGCAGTCACAATCAACTTGATTTCGCAATTACAAATCAGTTTTTGTGAGACACACTGCTCGCGCACTAGGAGCACCAAGTTATCGCGGAATTCGATGCATTGCGGAAGCGAACGGCTGATGGAATGTCAGCCGCTTCCTCCGTGCGACGTAGGGGGCGGCGACTGAAGGGCTGCAACCAGCAACTGCAGACCTTCATACCAAGGAATAGACCTCGACTGCCCAGAAACCGTCAGTCCAGAGCGACTGCAAAGAATGAATTGAACGAACTCGAACCTGGCCACAGTCGGGCAAACTAACGGGTGATTTTGAGCAGACACCGCCGTTCGGTGCTGTCCTCAACAGCCCGATCATTGACCGCGCAGGTTTCCCACAGGAACTGTCCGCAACCGGTTCCCGTCGCGCGAAGTCGCCAGAGTTACCCCGTGAAGTCGCCGGGGAAGTGGCCGTCCTTGCCCGAAATCTTGAACTGCACAACACTCCAAAAGAGGTTGCAGAATTCCTTACCCGCTGCATCCTCACTTCATTTACCGAAGATGTGGATGTGCTTCCAGCGCGGCTGGCTCAATCTGCTTGAGAAGTCTCCGCGACGATGTGGGCAATTTCCCGCCCATGGCAGAAGCTCTCTGGCAGACCATGAACGAAGGCGGCTTTTCTCCTATTCTCCGGGCGCATATCCTCAAGTTCAATGGAAGACTGTTCGAATCCACCAAAGCCCTGCCGCTCCCCACTGATCCGCACACAAGGCTTCGGACATCCGCTTGGCCGTGTGCCGTTGCTCCGCGGCGTCCCTTTGTCTTCTTCCAGAATGCCGCCGATGGCGCCCACCCACGGCCCCAGTTTTGGGCGCTTGCCAAATCGTCAGAAGCTTAGGCGAAGCGAGAACTGACCGAAGCGGCGCTCGTCGTTGTTGCCGCCTTCGGCGAGGCTACCTAGGCCTCCCTTAAGCCCCGGGACTACCAGCGGAGTTGTGGTCGGCCCGGTGTAACCGACAAGGAAGGTGTCTGTATACATGTTGTGGTGATTGAAAACGTTGAAACCTTCCGCGCGGAAAGTCAGGCCGAAACGCTCGGTGAGCTTGAAAGTCTTGTTCACCGCCGCGTCGAGGTTCCACGCGCCCGGTCCGCGAAATGCGTTGCGGGCGGTCATTCCCGCTGGAAAGGGTCCGAAGTCGGAAATACCCCAGGTCGGGTTGAGAGGCGCAGTACTTGCCGGAGAAGGGAGCGGCAACGTCATCAGACTGAACAAATTCGTGCCGATCGACGCAGGATTTGAACTGACATGGTAGTCCGTAATCGGCGTGGCTGGCGTCAGCCGGGGAAAAGTGTAAAAATTGAAGTCGTTCTCAAGATTGTAGGCGGTAAAAGGGATTCCCGTACGCGCGGTAAAGACACCCACCAGCGACCAGCCTCCGAGCGCCTCACCCAAGCCCTTTCCGCTCTTGAACCAGGGAGTTTCCCAGATGGGAGAAACGACGAGGCGCTGCCGGACATCAAAGTCCGAGTTACCCCAATCCAGCTTCGGGTCGGTAAGAAGAGTGTAGCCAAGGGTGCCGTACCCATTCCCGGACCCGCCCTGTAGGCTATCGGAGAAGGTCGAGCTAATATCATCCAACGAGTGCGACCAGGTGTAGTTCGTAACCAGACTCAGACCAGTATTGTGCAGGTTCTGCGTCTGGAACTTGAAGTTGAAGGAATTGTAACTGCTGCTGCCGGCGCTGCCGCGCATGTTGTTATTAGTATATTGAGAGTTTGGCCGAGTGAGGCATACCCCAGTTGGGCTCACGTTACCGGGGTTACACGTCGTGCTTCCGGGGTTCACGTCGGTGCTATCGACCGCAGGGTCGCCCAGATATTCTTGGCCAGCACCTTGCAGGTTGACGTTGTTGAGGTCATAGAGGTGAACGCCGTGAGCGCCGCTGTAACCCAATTCCACGATTGTGTTCTTAGCCACTTCGCGCTGTAGTGACAGGCTCCAGAACTGGGTTTGCGCCACCTTGATGTTGGGGTCGAGGAAACGCAGCTCGACGGGCGGAAGGTTACTTGAGGGGCCAGGCGCGCCCAGCGGGCCGAGGCTGGCGTTGGTCACCAAAGTCGTGCAGGTTGCGCTACGAGCCGGACAAGAGGACTGTATCACGGCGCTGGCCGGCGGGTTAAAGCTGGCATTATATGTAACGTTGCCAAAGTTGCGTTCGTAACTGATGCCGAAGCCGCCACGCAAGCTGCTCTTGCCGTCGCCGAAAATATCATAGGCGAAGCCGACGCGCGGTGCAGCCGTTCCCCAGCTTGGAGCCCAGAATTGGCCAGTCGGACTTTGCTGCGTAAGATCGACCTGGCCATTCCGAACCTGCTCATAAAGTCCAGAACCGGAACCGAAGTAGAAGTTAGAATCCAAGTTTTGCTGGTTGTTATGCTGCACGCCATAGTGTTCGTAGCGCAGCCCATAGTTTAGCGTCAGGCGTGGAGTAAACCGGAAGCTGTCCATGGCATAAAGAGCCCAGTCATTGTAGCGGTAACTCCGTGCGTAGCTGGGCGCGCTCAGCGGCGGGGTCACAATGCTGTTTGCTGGACATGGGCTGACCGGGTTGCCGTTGACATCGACCGGGCAGGGGAACCCGCCGGGGGACGGATGGACTCTGCCGGCGAAGCCGCTGTTCCCCCCAAGTTGGCTTCCACCGGGATTGCCGGCGAAATTGACGAGGTCGTCCATGCTGTCTTGTGGGTCGCCGCCTAGCTGTTCCACCGCCTGGGCGTAGGCACCGTAGGCGTAGTTCAGCTGAATGTAGGTGTATTGCCCTCCGAAGCGCATGTTGTGCTTACCCTTGGTCCATGAGAGGTCATGTTCCAATTGAATCGTATTCTGCGGTCCACCGGCTGGCAAACCACCCAGTCCCGGCGTATTTTCGTTTGCCAATCCGGGCAGTGAAAGGGCATTGCCGGTGGCGGGGTCAACCCCCGGGTAGAACATCAGGTTTGGAACGCTCTCGTACGCCGAGTTGAATGAGTATTCGTCATTAAAGCGCGTAAAGCTGAGTTTGGTGTTGTTGAGCAGGTAGCTGTTAAAAGTGTGGGTCGCTGAAAGCAGATAACTCTGGTTCTGGTTGAGGTAGCCAAGATCATATTGAGGATATGCGCTGTAGGGGAAGTTCGTACCCGGGAGGGCGTCGATTCTTTCCCTGGCGGCGCGGAAAAACATCTGCGTCTTGTCGCTGAGGTTGTAATCAAGGCGTCCCACCAGCGCGTATGTGTTCTGCGGAAAGCCACCGCCATCATTGAAGGGCACAGCAAAGTTGACGATGTCGAAAACCGGTAGCAAAGGATTAGCCGCCGTGATTCCGTTTACAGGATTAACGATGATAGGGCTCGATGCCGCGGCCAACTGCTGCACATCGGTAACTTTACCGGAAGCGGGCGACGCGCCGGTACCGAAGGCCTTGAAGTAGGCTTGGGCATTCGCTGGCAGGCCCGGCCACCCGTACGTGGAATTGCCAAAAATGAATCCCGGGTCGAAGACTTCCTCGGTCTCGATCGCCGCACTCCGGACGCGCGTCCACTCCGTGGTCTCAGAAACGAACAACTTGTTCTTAATAATCGGGCCGCCAGCCGAGAAGCCAAACTGGTTGCGGGTGTATTGGCCTTTCGGAAGATCGGCTACGGCGTTCGCATACGTATTGGCGGTGTAGGCTCCAAGGCGGTTGAATTCCCATACGGAACCGTGGAAATCGTTGGTACCGGGCTTGGTGGTCACGTTGACCACTCCACCCGAAGCGCGACCGTACTCGGCCGAAAAGTTGTTGGTAACTATGCCGAATTCCTGGACGCCATCGACCGGGACATCCTCGCCGATGAAGTCCTGATAAATAGCGATGTTCTCCACGCCGTCGAGCAGAATCTCGGTGCCCGATTGGCGCTGCCCGTTTAGGTTGTAGCCGACGCCGCGGCCGGAGAGTTCCTGGCCACCCCCGGTCAAAGAGCTCTGTCCGCCGTTGGAGGTGGAATCGCCGTTGCTGACGTTGCCGGAAATCGCAACAAAGTCATAAGGGTTGCGGTTGAGGCTGGGCAGTTGCGACATTTGCTGCGTGTTAATGAGCTGCTGCAGCTCTTGGGTTTCCGTATTCACTTGCGTGGCCGCTCCGCCCACCACCTCAATCACAGCCGAACTCTGGCCAATCTTGAGTTGAGCGTCGACCGTCGAAGCGCTGCCGACGGTGACCTCCGTGGTCGTCCGATAAGTTTGGAACTTTTCGATGCTGATGGTTACTTGATAATTTCCCGGCGTAAGGGCGGGAATCAGGTACTGGCCAATGCTTCCCGTCTTTGTGCTTCGCTCGGCTCCAGTCGCCAGACTTTTTGCTGTTACTGTGGCGCCAGCGATGACGGCACCCGAAGCGTCCTTTACTGTGCCAGAAATCGCGCCGGCTTCCAACTGGCCGCAAAGTTGCGCGGCGGTCAACAGCACGAACGCAGCGGTTAGAAACAACGGCAGGAAGTTGTAAATCTTTCGGGCGAGAATTCTATCCTTCGGTGACATCGCAGATCTCCTTGTGCATAGGCTCTGGTAACCGGGTCTTACCCAACCAATTACGTGTGCAGGGCTTCAGCTTGGGACTGTCGCCGGCCAGCACGAGGTCTCAAGTCAAAGGCAATTGTGCTTTCAGCTTCGGTTTAGGTTCACTGCGCCACATGATCCCACCCAGAGCTGGCTATGGGCAGGTAGCGATGCTTGTCGCTACCTGCCTTGCTGCTGTCAGCCTCTAGAAGCAGAACTTTGCGCCAAAATGCATGCTGCTTCATAACAAGCCCCCCAGCGACGTCTACACTGCAGCAAACTCCTGTGTGTAGGTACTTTGCTATCTGCATTCGTCCTGCCGCCGAGAGTTTCTGCGCAAACGGTTTATTGAATATGTGATGAACTGCACAATTGGATATTTGCACTTCCCGTTCTGTGCCGCGAGAAACTCGAATGCTCACCGGTAGTGAGATCAGGGCCGCGTCGTCGAGGGCGAAAAGATGCCAAGAATGGAATCTGCTGGTGCCTAAACTATGAAACTGCGGATTGCACGCTCGGTTACAATGCTACGGACGCCTCTGATTGTCACATTTGGTTCTTGACTCCCGCGCGGTATTTGACATAAATACGTACTAGTCGGTATGTTGTCCCCCCCCAAAGACCCCAAAGAAGAAAGAGGAGCTCACGCGATCCGGAGTGCACTCGGAGGCTTCTGCTGCAGGCGGCATTGCGGAGGTTCACGGATCGAGCCTCCGAAACAGGCACCGACCTCGCCCTGTATCGTTCGGTAGGCTGATCTGGGAGAACCCGTTATGAAGCAAAAATCCGTGCAATCGGCAGCAATGGGCCCGTCTTTGTTGGTAGGGACAAGAACTGCAAACGATCGCGAAGATGTCCCAGGATCCCCGTCTTCCTCTGGACACCGCGGCCGGATCGCGGTCAGGTCACAAGGGACAATTTTCCTGCTGGACCCCGATGAAGTGCTTGTTGTCAAGGCCCAGCGAAATTGTGTGATCCTGCAACGGCTAAGCGATTCCAAGATGTTACCGGTGTCAATCTCGGTTATGGCTGAAAAGCTTAAATCATATGGCTTCATCCGAATTCACAGATCCACACTTGTGAATACCTTCTACGTGGAGGCGGTGCGGCCGTTGCGAACCGGCGAGTATCGCCTCAGCGTCAAAGGTGGAAGGGAGTACATAGCGACCCGCACCTATCGGACAGCACTGCGAGGTCTCGCCGAGTTGTGGATTGGTTTAGACCCATTCACAGGCGAGCCTTGCACCAGTCCTCCGCGTCAGGAAGACGATGGCGACCAAAACCCGAGCGCTGCTCCGGTTGCTTGATTGCTTCATCCGTCTCGGCATCGGGCTCTGCGGCTGCGCTCATTCCCCCGAAGAGCAGCCTTGGCTCTGGCTTGCACTTCATCCTTCAGCGGCAAGAGAGGTTGGGTTCTCCAGATGGCCGTGAGAAATCGCGGAAGAGATAATGGAATTACGGAACCAAGAGGAAGCAGGCAGCCGATGCAACTTATGGACAGAGTGACAGATCTATCTGGACCGCCTGACAATGGCACCAATGCGACGACCAGCCTCCTAATTTCCTCTCTGTCAGTTCTTGAACTTTGCCGGGACGGTGTTCACAGAATCTCGACGCCCAGCCACGACTTCGCGATCCCCTTCAGATTACCCTTGTAGGCGCGGCCCACCGGATGCTCGCTGCCATCAGTTGTACTCAGCACATACGTCCCCGTGTTCTCGCGTCGCAGGTCTTTGACTAGGTTTGTGTTGACTAGAATGGCCCGATGGATTCTCACGAATCCGAACGGCGTCAATTTCTCTTCAGCGGTGGCCATCGTTTCCCGCACAAGATAGCATCCGGATTTGTGCACAAGAGCGACATAGTTCCCCTGCGCCTCGGCCACAACTACACCCATCGGGTCTACAAAAAGAATCCTGCCTTTTGCCTTGATGGCAATTCGGACAACTTCGTTTACGCCGTTACGCTTTGTGTGAGTCTCATCATCTACGAACCCTCCGCTCCCTGGTAACGAGGTCCTGCCTAATGTTGCCAACCGTTCCCGGTTGTTGATCTCCTTACTAGCGATCTCAGGTGCCGTACAGTCCAACCGCCCGGTGATCAACCGACTGGTGTCTTTGCCAGAACCTGCTTCCGTTGTGAAGAAACGTGTCAACTTCTCCATATTTCACCAATCTATTGTGGATTGTCACTTTGCGCTGTGCCCACCTCATTCTCTTTGATTAGGCCAAATACGTTGATATCAACTCTGTGATGCATACAAACACAAAAAGGATTTATCATTAATGGTATCCATGGCAAGAGTTCGAGGTCCATCTTACGAAACGACGATCCTGGTCCGCGATTCTTGCCTCTGCCTTCATGTGCAGCGCACAGCGCGAACGCTCGCGCGGCGCTTCGACAACGCGCTGCGCCCGCTCGGTCTGACTAATGGGCAATTCTCGTTAATGATGTCTTTGAACCGCCCAGAGGCGCCAGAAATTGGGGCAGTAGCTTCATTGCTGGCGATGGATCGGACAACTTTGACCGCCGCCTTGAAACCGCTGCGACGCCGTGGCCTGATCAAGATCACGACAGACCCCGCTGACCACCGGGCTCGTCTTCTGCAGTTGACTCCGCGAGGGAGAAACTTGCTGGCCCGCGCCGTCCCAGTGTGGACGAGTACCCATGCCTCAGTCGAGGCTCGTCTCGGTCCTGGCGAGCCCGACCGTCTGCGGAAGAACTTACGCACGCTCTCCTGAGCGCCGGTGCGCCGGAATCTGCAGGGCACAATCTCGAACCTTCGTCTCTGTTGGGACCTCATTACCTTCGCCATGACTTCCAACGCCAACAGTATGTCCACCCGGCTTCAACTTCCACTTGACTCTTCGCGCCTGACTCAGTTTGCGCGTTTATTTGGCGCGCGAAGAGAGCGGAGCCACGCGACGATATTTCTGATCCCCGCTTTCATCACCTTCGAATCCTGAGCATTCTTTGCCAGCGAGGTATAGCCTTCGACCATCGCGATCAGCAAGCGGGCGGCGTCGGTGGGTTCCACCTCGCGGCGAACCCTTTCGCTGGTCTGTCCCTCTCTCAAAACGAGAGCAACAGCCTCCTGCCAGGCATCGAACACTCTCGCCAGCCGCTTGCGGAAACCCGCGTCAAGAGAAGACATTTCCTGCGCCAGATTGTTCAGGTAACAGCCGCCACGTACATCCTCGGGCCGAACCGATATACCTTGAACAATGCCAATCAAAGCGTCGATAGGGTTCTTGCCGGCCTGCAGAGGACGCAACCACACACGGTCAACCAAGGGAGCGATAACCTCTTCGACGACGGCGTATCCCAAGGCTTCCTTGCTGCCGAAGTGGTAGTACAGTGCGCCTTTTGTGACCCCAGCCTCAGCCAGCATTGAGTCTAGACTGGCACTTTGGAACCCCGATCTGTAGATCTCGCGGGATGCCGCCTGCAGCAAGCTCTCCCGGGTGCGCTCAGGATCGCGCAGTCTGGTCGCTCTACGTTTTGCATTCTTCCGTGCCGCCAGCATACCAACCAGTATGTATGGCAACCCTCGCAGTGTCAAATGAAACTGCGATTCCGTTTTTGGTAGGCGTCTATCGCCGAACTGTGTGGTTTGGTAGATTCCTTCGTCAACCCAGCACACTTCAAACGCATGGCGCTAGTTCGAAAATCGCGTATGACTGTTGACTTCGCTTGTACGCTCATCCCGGATTTCAGCATGCCTGTTGCATGGTTTTCAAGCCGATGAGATCGATGGTCATTCGACTGCTACTACTGATGTGACAAAGAACCTTCAAGTTCGGCGAGCAGACGGGATTCGCCGTGGGCGCGACAGCTTTCACGTCCAACCCCTGAGGGTGGTTCCACCCATATGGCGAAAAGGAGAATCGATCATGACAAGTATGGCAGTCTCGCGTAGGTGCCTGCTCGAAGCAGGGGCTTGTGCACTGGCTGGCGCGGCGGGCTTCCCGGGAGCTGCAAGCGCGCACGCATCGATAGGGCTGAGTACGACCAAAGAGAAGGTCATCCGTAAGTGGTATGCGGCATGGGAGAAGAAGGATTGGGGCCCCGTCGATGCCCTGCTAGCCGACAATTTCACCTTTACGAGCGCGGCTGGCGACGACCACATCAGCAAGAGCGTTTTCAAAACGCGATGCTGGGAGACACAGATCGATTTTATCAAACGGTTTGAACTGGAGCGGGTGGTCGGAAGCGGCAACGAGGCGTTTGTAAAGTATCTTTGCCGGACCAAGAACGGTAAATCGTTCCGGAACGTGGAATTACTCCGATTGACAGACGAACAAGTGGAAGCCATCGAGTGCTATTTCGGTGCGCAATCCAGCTTTCCGTCTGCAGTGAGCACTGGGCAGAAGTGACAGCGAATGCGTTACAGCTACCCGGTCGCGCTATCAGAAGCGGCGTCGGTTCGATCTACCGGCGACGAAGAGTTGATGGCTGGTTTGTGGTCGAAGGATTCGAATGCCCTGGATGCACTGTTTGGCCGGTACTCTCGGCTGGTGATGGGCGTCGCATTTCGGATCTTGCATGACTATTGCGAGGCAGAAGAAGTGGTTCAGGAGGTGTTTTTATACCTCTATCAAAAATCGGCCTTGTTTAATCCTGAAAAGGGCGGTGCAAAGGCCTGGATCGTACAAATCGCCTTCAGCAGAGCGTTAGACCGGAAAGCTCATTTGTCGCGCCGGGGCTTCTATGTTGGCACAGAAATCGAGTCGGTGAACGATACTCTAATGGGAAGCACCGATGTAGAACGAGAGATCGGGACAAGGCTCGACATTGAACATCTACAGGGAGCCTTTGAAGATTTGACGCAGATGCAGAGACGTACTATTGAACTGTTTTATTTTGAAGGGTTGGAGCTGAAGGAGATCAGCGAAAAACTTCAGGAGCCGTTTGGCAACGTGCGCCACCATTTCTATCGTGGCATGGAACGGCTGCGCAAGAGCCCATCGGTTCAGAGGCTCAGGGGAAACGGTCGATGATGAATGAAGACTGGAAGTTGGACGGCAATGAAGGGTTTAAAGAACTCGGGGCTTTGGCGAACAGGTGTGGGGCCGCAAAGATGCGGAACCGAACGAGGCTCACGCCATCAGCCTCGGCATTCTGTACCTCGATAGCGGGTCGAACCGTCGATGGGTTTTGCGCCTCGACGGCGGGAAACAGCTTGCTGAAATTGATGCTGTCTTCGTTACGGTAGAGCCTCATGTAGGCAACCCCAAGCCTACCGGCAAACCCTTTCTTTACGCTCTTCTGCGGAAGGAAGCGAACCATCCTTAGTACGCGGCTAGCATTCCTGGGCCACGGTACTTGGATCTCATCCTCTCATCCTTCGCTCACCGATATTGTTTGCGGAACTCCTCCTTGAATTTCATTTTGGTACACATCCTCTTGCGGCCCCGTACTAGTAGAAAGAGACCAGGGGAAGTACCACGTGCGCGCAGACTTTGCATCCGTACCGCAACTGTCTCGAATGATCTCAGGTTGGGGGAAAACATGAATCTTCGCAGGTTCCGGACGATTACTCTCTCGCTGACTTTTCTTGTGCTGGGCTCGTCTTTGTCCGCATTCTCTCAGTCCACCTATGGCTCGATCGCGGGGTCGGTCACCGATACTTCGGGAGCCATAGTTACTGATGCCAACATAACCTTGACCAACTTAGGCACGGCGGAGAAACGCACTCAATCCAGCGGCAGCAGCGGCCTCTTCACGTTTGTGAACTTGTTTCCCGGCCAATACCGGATCGACGTGGAAAAGCAGGGATTCAAGCATTTTGTCCGCACACCGATCACGGTCGAGGTGCAGCAGGACACCCATATCGATGCCGGTTTGCAGGTCGGCGAGGTCAACCAGGTCGTCGAGGTGACATCGGAAACTCCGCTGTTGCAGGCCGAGACTTCGTCTCTGGGCCAGGAAGTGGAGCAGCGCAAGGCTAACGAACTGCCGTTGAATGGGCGGAACATTTTCAACCTGATTACGATCTCTCCAGCGGCGGTTGCGCAGGGCGGCTCAGGCGGCACACCCGTAGGCCAGAACCCGTTCAGCTGGGGAAATTATCAGGTAGGGGGGGCGTTCGGAAATGAGAGCGCGGAGTACCTGGACGGCCAACCGCTAAACATAGGCTACATCAACCTGCCCATTGTTATTCCGACTCAGGATTCGATCGGCGAATTCAAGGTGCAGTACAACAACCTGGGGGCCGAGTTTGGCAAGTTCTCGGGCGGAGTCATGAACTTCAGCACCAAATCGGGTTCCAACGCCTTCCATGGCGAGGCCTACGAATTTCTCCGCAACAAGGTCTTAAACTCGAACGAATATTTTTACAAGCAGGCTGAACTCGCCAGCGGCACAAGCAACACGCCGCCTCCGTATGTTCAGAATCAGTACGGATTTAATTTCGGCGGGCCGGTAATCAAGGACAAAACATTCTTCTTTGTGAGTTGGGAGCAGTTCCGGCTTCGAACCGGCAGCGTCTTGACGACAACCGTGCCGCTGCCCGCGTTTCGGCAAGGCGATTTTTCTGCCCTGTTGGCGCAGGGCATTCAACTCTACGACCCATACACGGTGAATCCGGTCACAGGAGCGCGCATGCCCTATCCGGGTAACCAAATCCCGGCGATCGAGTTCAGCAAGGCTGGGACGGCATTGTGGGATAAATACTTCATTGCTCCTACAGATCCGATGGCTACTGTCAACAACTTCACCACGGCTAGCAGCAGCGGCGGAAATAACAATCAATTCGTCGCCCGCGGCGACCAGAAGGTCACGGACTCGACACGTGTATTTGGACGTTTCACTTACTTTGGATTGCTGGATTTGCCGACCAATCCATTCGGAACCGGTCTGTGTTACGACCGATGCGCGGAAAATTACCATACCAAGGCTCTCGCCGTTGATTTCAATCATGTCTTCAGTCCAAAGGTCATCGGCGATTTGAATATCTCAGGAAGCCGCTTTATTTACCTCCGTGCGCCGCTGCTTGCCGGTTTCGACCTCACACAAATAGGATGGCCATCAAGTTACAACTCCGCGGTTCCCTCGATCATGCGGACGCCGCCTACGCCGGCCTTTCCGTTCCCCAACGATGTGGGTAGGAGCCAAGGCAACAGCGCGATTGGTGACCATAATACCCAGTACAACATTTCTCCCTCCCTCACCGTCATTCGCGGCAAACACTCGTTCCAGTTTGGCGGTCAGTACGAGCTGGGTCTGGACAATTACTACCAGACCAACATCGCCAGTGGCGCATTTGCTTTCTCGGGAGCCTGGACAAGCAACACCGGTTTGCCCACCCAAGCCAGCCCCGCCACCGGCGGCTTTGCTTTTGCTGATTTTCTGTTGGGTCTATCTCAGTCCGGGCCCGCTACCTTCGCCAACCAAACCGAAGGTGTTGCTGAGGTTCCAGCGCAAACGGCCGGTCGTCAGACCTACCGGGCGTTTTATGGCAATGACACCTGGCACTACAACTCTAAATTGACCTTCAACATCGGACTCCGCTATGAACTTCAAGGACCATGGTCGGAGCGTTACAACCGCTTGAGCTACTGGGATCCCACAGTGACCAATGCCACGGTTACAGGCTGCAACGGTACCCCCGGATCGCCTTGTCTCGGGGATGCGTTGTTGGTAGGGAACGGTCCGAACTCGGGCAGAAACAACTTGCCATTGGACAAGAACGAGTTCTCTCCACGCTTGGGATTTGCATACGCGTGGGACCAGAAGACCGTGATCCGCGGTGGCTACGGGGTGTTCTGGATTCCGAACTACACCGATTTCAACATCAATCCTGACAACGATCCGATCAATCTGGCGGTTTCACCTTTCTTTGCCACGCTAAATCACGGGCTGTCGCCGGCTGCTACTCTTGACGAAAGCGGGTGTACCTTTACCCCGATAGCAACCATCGGGCTGGCGCCTGGGCTGACTAATTGCACACCGGGTCCCTTTCCCAACGGAATTTTGGCACCGCCGGGAAGAAGCGGAAATACCTCAAACTTTATTGCCACGAACGGCGCGCCCGATTTGGCGCCGTACACCAACCCGAAAACAGCTTACATGGAGCAGTATAATCTCGACATTCAACGCCAGTTGCCGGGCGGTTTTTTCGCCGACGTCGCCTTCGCAGGTTCGCATGGCGTTCACCTTGCGAACGACAACCCTAATGTCTATGCCGATCAAATCCCTGACTCTTACATTACCCAAGCCTCGATACAAGCAGCTGCTGGAGAACCGATCGCGATCGACCAGAAAATCGCGAATCCAATGGTGAGTCCCAATCCCTCGATCGGCAACGGGCCGGGTCAAAGTCCCACAATTCTCGCCGGGCAGCTTGATCGCCCGTTCCCTCAACTCACCAACCTGCAACTGGCTCAATATGGGTGCTGTGGTAGCACCTATAATTCGCTGCAGGCTACAGTAACTCGTCGATTCCAGGGCGGCGGTACTCTGCTCGTGGCCTACACCAACGCCAAACTGTTGAGCGATACTGACACGCAGACCAGTTGGCTTGAGAATGGCGCTACGGGGGGCGTGGGGCAGGTGCAGGACTGGAACAACCTGGCCGGCGAAAAATCGGTTTCCTCGCAGGATGTGTCCCAGCGACTAGTGATCAGCTACGTGCTGGATCTGCCCTTTGGGCGCGGGAAGATGTTCCTGAATAGCTTTGGTGGAGTGGCGAACAGAGTGGTCTCTGGATGGGGTGTGGACGGAGTCACTACCTTCCAGCGCGGTTTTCCGCTGAAGATTTCATGGGCAGGTCCCGCGACTGCTTTGGAGAATGCCGGCCTCGGCGTGGGTAACATACGTCCCAGCGTTGTAGCCGGTTGCGATAAAACGGGCAACCGCTCGCTTACAAGTTGGTTTAACACGGCCTGCTTTGCGGCTCCACCGCAATGGGGTTATGGAACTGAGAGCCGTGTCGATGACCAGTTGCGCGCGGATGGCATCAACAACTTTGACTTCGCCGTCTTCAAGCGGACGACGCTTGCCGAGAGGTTCGGCCTCGAATTCAGGACTGAATTCTTCGACCTGTTCAACCATCCACAATTTGGATTCCCGGGCACTAATTTCATCGCGGGAAGTACGAACGGATTCGGACAGGTAACGAGCACAAATACGGGCAACAACCCCCGTCTGATTCAGTTTGCTCTGAAAGTTATCTTCTAAACGCTCTCCTGGCCAAGAAGTTGCTCCAGGCGACCGTGCCGCCTTGCTAGCAGGCCGAGAGAATTATGAGTTATGCAGAAGAACGAACCCACGCTACGAATCAACATTTCCAAGAAGGGAAACCCTTCCTGTTCTGTCTGCAAAGCAGAGTTTGGAAACGAGGGTTTTGCCAGAGATCTGATAGCCGCCTTCGCCCTTCATGTTCAGCGTCAGCACATGCTTGAGGACGCGAGGCAGGCGGCGCCCGAAGAGTAGAGAGATGCTACCGAGCCGACACAACTTAGTTTCTATTCTCGCGGTTCTCATTTGACCCTTCTTAGACTAATCCACACTCTCGTTTAGTGCCAACACGAATATTCGTTCGACACATGAATGGAGGTGATCTTCGGAATTAGAGATCGACGGATTTTCGACACCGTGGAGATCGTCACGAAGATGGTGAAGAGCGAACCGGGGTCTTCGTCTGCAAAGGACACGGAGAGCGGACTGAGCGTGTGAGCTGCGCCGGGGGCGCGCCATGTATCGACGACTCGCAAGCGCTCACCTGGGTTTGCGTACGTTGCGAAGCGAGCCCGATCGAAAACCTTCCCGGTTTTTTCCGAACTCAGGACCGCCACCTCCTAAAATTCCGGTGCTTCGGGGCTTTCCAGCTTTCGACGTCTAACCTGATTAGTGACCCCTACAGCTGTTTCGTTTCATGGCAATGTAGAAGTACGCCTTATTGCTCGGCTCTTCGCAGACAAACCGGACGCGCACAAACTGGAATGCATGCCTCGAAGACGGACTCTCAACGACCAGGCTAGAAGTCGGCTTCGGGGAAGCCGTCGAGGTTTTGGGAACGATAACGTCCTTCCTGATCCAAGCGAATGTTCGTTGCCAACAGCGGGAGAGCTGCGCAATCAGGCACACAGTTGGCACACGGCAAACCAGAAGTAAGCAGATTTCATGAGGGTCTGCGAGCCGAGTCGGCTGATCGGCCGCAAGTCAGATTATCGCTTTTTCGAATTTGAGTATCCTTGGACATCTGACACGGAGTTCGCGCACAAAATCGAGTTGAAGGGATCGATGTCTATACCAGTGCTCCCGGTCAACCAACGGAACAGTTCGTGCCTGCCACCCAGCGGCAACATCCTTTGCTGCAAACGGTTGTCTGCCATTCATGTACACTCGACGTGCAATTTAAATCCATAATTAATCGTTTTAATAGGTCGATAACGTCATGATTTCCGGTTCTGACCCACGAGTCTCGTGTCGCATTTGGCTGTGTGCCATTGTCGCGGCGCTCGGGCTGGTAGCGGTGTCCATGCACTTTCCTCTGCGCGTTCATGCACAAACGGCTCAGGCACAGACGGCTCAGGCGCAAACCCCTCACCCACGACCGCGTCGGGAGGAGCTCCCGGCGGATTCAGTTGCAAAGGTGGGAACGCTTGATTCGGTTGCCACGGTCCACGTTGACGTTACGCCGGAGCACGTACTGAATACGATCTATCCCGACACCGCGACCGGCGCGTGGATGGACGACCTGAGTAAGGCGCAGGTGGACAACTTGAGCAAGCCCGAGGTGATTCAAGGCGTCAAGAACTTGGGTTGGGGTTCGATCACCATGCGCAACAACAGCGAGTTGCGCCTTTCAGCGTGGCACTGGAACGAAAAAGGCCCATGGAGCGATCCCGCGACGAAGAGCGGCTATTACGTCGGCAGCGCTGATTTAGGCGAACCGATCCACTACGGCTACTCGTATTCGTTGCCTCACCGCGACTTCATGACCAGCGGCGATCCACCCTTGGTTGCCGGTTTTCAAAGTTACTGGAAGAGCAATCCTTATCTAACCAGCCACTTCACGGGCGAGAGCGATTCGCTGCACCCGCAATGGGTGGTAATCGATATGGGCACCGCCCGCGCTGTCAATGCGATCCATATCCAATGGGCAAATCCGTATGCCGTGGTTTATGTGGTGCAGTACTGGGTCGGCGATAACAACGCAATGGACTGGGACACGGGTCCAAACGGCATGTGGAAAGCGTTCTCATCGGGCGCGGTGTTGAACGGCAGCGGCGGGGATGTGCGTTTTAAGCTTTCGGATGGCCCTGTCACGACTCGTTTCGTCCGCGTCTTGATGTCGAAGTCCTCGGGAACTTGCGATACGCACGGGGCGCAGGATATTCGAAACTGCGTCGGTTACGCCCTTCAGACGTTGTCCGCCGGTACGATCGAGGCTGCCGCTAGATACGCGGTTGTTTATCCAGCTAACGGCGTAGAACCCGGACCCGGGGCGCCGCCAGTTCTAGAGGGCGCTGGAGATCAGGAAGTGATCGCCGGTTCGGAGGCGGATCTGGCCGGATCGTTTTTCGCTTCTTCGATCGATCCCTGGCACCAGGCGAACAACCTGATCACTGGGGGCGGCGATCAATACAACGGCATGGACAATTTCTTTACCAGTGGATTGACCATGGGCCATCCGGCCCTAGTTGCATGTGCGGCCATTTATGACACTCCCGAAGATTGCGCTAATGAGGTCTCCTACATTCACAAGCGCGGTTATCCAGTGGTCGGAATTGAAGTCGGGGAGGAGTGCGACGGCAAGCACATGACGCCGGAAGATTATGGCGCGATCTATATTCAAGTGGCGGATGCGGTCCACAAGTTAACGCCCGGCGCCAGGTTGGGCGGTCCGATTTTCGAAGGCGTCGATAAAGACATCACACTGTGGGCTGACGATGAGGGACGCACTTCCTGGCTGGAGCGATTCGTCGATTACCTGAAAGCCCACGGGCATCTCAAGGATCTTTCATTTATGTCGTTCGAACACTATCCATTCATGATCAATGGATTCACTCCACCGAATGACTGGGCGACACTTTACATGGAACCCGGAATTATGAAGCACGTGCTGCACATGTGGCGTCAGGACGGCGTCCCCGCGGAGGTGCCGCTCATTATTTCCGAGAGTGGAATCATAGCGGGGCGAAGCGGACCGGGCTACCTGGGCGTGACTGGCCGCTCTATCTGGGAGAGCGATGCGTTTGGCACATTCTTTGAGCAAGGCGGCACAGCGTTTTATCGTCCGGCAATCAATAATGGCGCCGCTGGTCAGGGAGGCCTCAGCCCCGAAGACGGCGCTGATGGGGGCGGGGCCTATGGCACGCCGGCGTATACTCCCTACTCTTCCGCACACATCATTAATTTCGAATGGTTGCAGCACGAGGCGGGAGCGAACAAGATTTTCCCGGCATCGGCCGACCTTAAGGACGCTGTCGGCCGGACTGTAGTTACCTCATACGTGGTCAAACGGCCGGACGGGAACTGGTCGTTGATGCTTATTAACCACGATCTGATCACGGCGCATCCCGTTCATCTCGTCATCGATGATGCCAAGCACATCAGCCATCCGTTCGTCGGATCTGTAGCTCTTGTGCAGTATTGCAACACTCCTTCTGACGATAGGAACATCAGGACTGCCGCCACGCCCGATGGCATGTACACACTCCCGGCGGGGTCGATCACCGTGATTCGCGGGAAGCTGCGGTAGTTCGGCGATCTATCGTTCCCCGATCCTGCCGGCGACTCTTTGAACGAGCGCTGCAACAGAGAAACCAGAGGGTAGCGAAGAACGACTGATGGGCCGTCCGTCGTCAGATAAACCCTGCAGGAAGCGTCGAAAGCGAAACATCGCGGCCTCCACGACAAACGAAGAGTTCCACAATCGCTTGGGGGACAAAAAGGCATTTATCTTTGAGAGCCCCCCGCCCCTACTTCTGTGTACCAGGAGCATCACTGAGGCGCGCCAAACCAATTAACCGTCTCGCAGGTCCAAGAGAAGGCCAAGAGAAAGCCCGCGAGCACCAAGAGACGCCGCCGGACTATATAGTAATCTCCCATACCGTACCCCTCATTTTGTGCTCGACTTGACGGGCCATTTTCCTACATGATTATTCGTGTTTACGCCTCCTCGAACGATTCTTTTCTGGCGAATCGCCCAGGAACAAAATGATAGGTCCGATCAACCGGAATGCCTCTCGGGAAACCCCGCCAGGCATTCCCCCGGATGGAATCTTGACGTATCAGGCCAGATATACAGTACGGGTTTCATTGCAACTGAGGGGATGCGAAAGCAAGCATTTGGTCGCTTTCGAGCCGAGAACGCACTTTATGGTCGCCAAAACAACACTTTTTGAGAACTTTATTGGCGCCACTGCTAGGCTAGACTAGCTTAGGGCTATGCCATACTTCATTCTCAACTTGGCATAGCATTTCGAAGGATAATGGCCGCAGGATGTGCACAACTGAAGATGGAGTTGTGACACTTCCGCTATAGAAACCTCAAAAAGGGTTTCAAAATTCGCTTTCCTCACCGGAACTCATCGGCACATCCGACCTCCGGGCAGCACGCCAGATCAGCGTGACTTGCCTCGGGGGTTTTGTTTTTTGGCGCCAAAACAGGAAAACAGGATCATGGCCCACAAATTATGGGTAAGTACTAACGAAAAACGCAACCGCACGAAGTGCATCCGGTTTTATCTATACGGACAAAAATAGATCTCAAAATTGAGACGACCCTGGATCGAGCCGTAATCTTGAGCGGTCTCAGCCGACCGGCGTTCTCTAGTGCGTGGGGCGAGACACCACAAGTATGGCTTATCAAATCTAATCTTTGCGATTCGCGAAGAGGAAAGATGTAGCGAAGTATGACCCTGATGGATCGCAATCCGCCACAAGCAGTACCCCGAGCCGACGTTCAATTTGAGTCTTTGCTGGACAGCGCTGAAGCCGCAGCTCTTTTGCAGATTCATCCCAAGACTCTTCAAAAGCTCGCCAGGGGAGGAACGGTGATCGGGATCCGTGTAGGAAAGCTGTGGCGGTTTCGAGCCTCCGCTCTCAATGAATGGCTGGCGAGAATGGCAGGCTGATAAAGTGGCGTCGCAAAATCATTTCGGGTTCGACGAGCAGCTGCGCTATTCTGCTGGCGGCTGCCAGTGCCGTTTAGACAAAGGAGGAGTTTTGTTTAGACGGACACGTTATCAACAAGGAAGTCTGAATCTCGAAGCGCGGAAGAAAGGTCCTGCTGTATGGGTCTACCGATGGCGGGAAAAGGACATCGACGGAAAATCGGTTCGCAGGAAACTGCAAATCGGCGATGCCAAAGAGTACCCCACCGAATCGGCAGCGCAAGCAGCGGCAGATGCTCTTCGGCTAACCATCAACAACACACTCCCAACGCAACAGCCTTCGCAGAACAACGGTCAACACTCTCTGGGAGCATTACCGGTCCGAGGAACTTCCTTTAAAGGAAGTCTCAACCCAAGATGTATACGTGCGCTATGTAAAGAACTGGATTCTCCCTGGGGTC
>Ga0074045_10000268_pt1 | contig 49711 bp, 45 predicted proteins | sample BogForMeECP23OM2_FD_94442 | JGI IMG/M metagenome (GOLD analysis project Ga0074045, IMG submission 94442) | Bog forest soil microbial communities from Calvert Island, British Columbia, Canada - Bog Forest MetaG ECP23OM2 | ecosystem: Environmental > Terrestrial > Soil > Wetlands ... | reverse complement strand
CGCCGTGGCGGAGGAAGATGCGGCCGGCTGCGAATTCGTGGTGCGGCCGAAGTCACCCGTCTTCACCATCTCGGAAAGCGAAAAGACCGCCATCGAGCGCGCCCTGGCCGAGGCCCACGGCGAACGCGGCAAGACCGCGCGGCTGCTTGGCATGGGGCGCACCACTCTGTATCGAAAGATGAAAGAATACAGACTGAGTTGAGAATCGCGCTCGACGCCACTTACGCCATTGGAGAAGAACTGAGCGGGGTCGGCGTGTATTCACGCGAAATTCTGGACGGAATGGCGGCGCTGCGGCCCGACGTTCGTTTCGAATACTGGCTGCGCCCACACCGTTTTTTTCGCGCCGCCGGCTTGGCGGCGCGGCCCAACACGAGGCGGCGCATGCTGGCCGGGCCGTTCGGCCCACGCGCGGCGGCGCTCTTTCATGGTCTGAACCAGCGCCTGCCGGCGATGCGCTTACACGCGACAGTGGTCACCTTTCACGACCTGTTCGTGATGACGGGCGATTATTCGACGCCGGAATTCCGCGCCCGCTTCACCGCCCAAGCACGCGATGCGGCGAACCGCGCCGACGCCATCATCGCGGTTTCCGAATTCACCAAGCGGCAGGTAGTCGAGTTGTTGGGAGTGCCGGAATCGAGGGTGCGCGTGGTACATCACGGCGCGCGCCCACTTGCGTTCCCTAGCGTCGCTCGCGAGCCGGTGATCCTGCACGTCGGCGCGCTACAAACGCGCAAGAACATCGCGCGGCTGGTGGAGGCATTCGAATCGCTCGACGAGACTTGGCGGCTGGTGCTGGCCGGCGCCGCAGGCTTCGGTGCAGCCGCGATACTCGATCGCATCGCACGCAGCCCGGCGCGCGCCCGCATCGAAACACTGGGTTACGTCACACCGGTGCAACTTGCTGGTTGGTACGCGCGCGCCACGGTGTTCGCTTTCCCCTCGCTCGACGAAGGCTTCGGCATGCCGCTTCTGGAAGCGATGGCCGCCGGCACGCCTATCGTGACGTCGAACCGGTCCGCGCTGCCCGAAGTCGCTGGCGATGCCGCGCTGTTGGTGGATCCGGAAGATACCGCTGCATTGGCGGATGCACTGCGGCAACTAACTGGCGACGCTGAGTTGCGAATTGAACTGGCGCGCTGTGGTCGGGCGCGTGTGCAGGCCTTCAGTTGGGGTAAAGCCGTCCGTGAAACCTGGAACGTCCATTGCGACCTGCTCGGGCCGGTTGAGGGATCGTAGATGAAAACCACTCAGATCGCTTGCTGGACTGCCACATTGCTCGCCAGCTTGTCGCACTGCACAGTCTTGACCGCGAAGGAACCGAACTGCACCGAGTTTCGCGCCCTGGCAGGAATGGCAAGCGCCAAATCAACAGGAGCATTGAGGGCGTGGAGCAGCCAGGCAGGCGATGGCTACCGCGCTAAAGTCGTCTTCGCGTTTCGACTCTTCGAACTACATCCGTCTGACATCCGATCAGCCTCTGCCGTACTCGACCTCATCCCGCACAACGATGAGCAAGACATCGTGTGGCATTCGCTGATCTATGGCCTCGATTGTGATGCCAGAACCGAAAGGGAGGTGCACACCTTAGCTGTGTTAGCGGCCGACCTGCCGCGTGACCTGGCGAGAGCCGTCTTGCTGGTCCCGGACAAGATGCTGGCCTACATTTCCTACGCAAACATCTCAGGCGGGGATCCGCACAGCGACTATGCGGTGCAAATGCAGAGGGTCTGCCGGGCCAAGCATCGGGAATTTGCGAACGCGGTAGACAGGCTAACGCCCGACGATAAAAAGTGGTTCCTGTCGGGCACCTTCAACCCAGATGGGTGTCGCGCCCTACACTTTCCTGAACAATAGCCGAGGTGAAGGCCGGGACAACCTGAACGGCGCAAACTCCAAACCGATTACATGCGCCTGAAGATCATTGATGCTCGGCAGGAACCGCCGGGCCCGAATTCCTACCGGCTTTCTTCGTCGACGGCGATTTTCAGCGCGCGCAGAAAGCGATGGTCTTGCGTGGTGAGCTTGATCTTGCCGGTGGCTTCGAAGGTGCGCTTAGGCTCCTCCGTCTCGCTCACCTCAACCTCGCCGTCTTCGTCGTCGGCGGATTCGTCGCGCCGGTTGAAACCGATAGTCGCTTCCAGGACCAGAAACACGTCGTATCCGGCGCGCTTGATTTCGCCGATCGCCTCCGCGATCCGGTCGGATTCGGACAGGGAATCGTTGATGGCATTCCCCAGCTCCTGCATGAGGTGCTTCAATGGCTCGTCCACAGAGAACTCCTAAATATAGCCGACGCGCCGGAAACAACCGGCGTTCCCGCTACCAGGCCTAGCATCCACCCCAACTCGATTGTAGTGGACACCCAGCCGGTTCACAAGCTCGAACCGTTCACTCTATCGACAGTTTATCAGCCGGACATAACGGTGCGGTGGCAGGCGCGGACGGCTTTGTTACCATTAGGAAGTGCGGAAGCAGTTCGGCTGGCAGCACGGCGTGGCTTTTTTGCGACATGTGGTGCCGGCCGTCGTGAAACCGATTCATGCCCTGTGGAACCAAGTAATTGGCTTTTTTTTTCTATCGTTTGGGGCGATTTTCGGTTTCCGCACGGCGCGCTACGCGTGCTCACACGACATCATGCACTCTGGTGTGGCAGGGATAGCCACCGCCATCATGGCGTGGTATGGAATCGGCTCCTTTCTCAAGGCCCGCAAGATTTCGCGCTCCTGAATCGGTGATTGCCAAGGGTATTCCCGCACTTGCGGGCGGCGGTAAAATATTACTTACTTATGTCAATGCGGCTGCTGCTATCCATCATGGTTGCGGCGTGCGCAGCTACTGCCCAGAAATACGACGGGCCAAAACCACCGAAGCCGGACTTGCCATACCTGAAACACGCGAGTACACTGCTCGCAACCGAAGCCGTCGCAGCGAAGACACAGAAGAAAAGGGACGAGACCCTGTACACCGTCGATGGCGCCAATTCGCCCGCCAGGACGCCGCTGGCGGCGCCGATCTTCCTCTTCGATAGCGGCAAGATCAACCCCGCGAACCTGCTGCTGTTCCAACTGGAATCGAAGAACGGCCATCGCGAATTCGTGGTGAGAAGCACCGCGGAGCCCATCCGCATCGAGGTCGCCCCACTCGGCGGCACGCTCTACAAGATTGAGTCATACAATGGCCTCGACCCCGGCGAGTATGCGCTGCTGGCCAGCGACTCGAACCAGGTGTTCTGCTTCGCCGTGTTCTAAGTGAGGCAGGTTCCCACCTGCCAAGGGTTCTTCGCTGGAACGTTGGCACGTCGGGGACCAGCCCCACAAGCGCGTTATATTAGTACATTCCCATGCAAATTGAGAAAGTGTACGAGCCCCAGCGGTTCGAGCCGCATTGGGCGCAGTGGTGGATCGACTCCGGCATCTTTCGCGCTGCCGGAACATCCGCCACGCGCTCGTTTTCCCTGGTCATTCCGCCTCCCAACGTGACCGGATCGCTCCATATCGGCCACATGCTGGAGCACACGGAAATCGACGTCACTGTCCGCTGGCACCGCATGTTGGGCGAGAACACGCTGTGGCTGCCGGGAACGGACCACGCCGGCATCGCCACCCAGATGGTCGTCGAGCGCAAGCTGGCCGAAGACGGCATTCGCCGCCAGGATCTGGGCCGCGAGGCCTTTGAAAAGCGCGTCTGGGAATGGAAGGCCGAGTACGGCGACAACATCAAGCGGCAGATGATCCGCCTCGGCGCAAGCTGCGACTGGTCGCGCGAGCGCTTCACGCTCGATCCCGGCCTCTCCCGCGCCGTGCGCGAAGTCTTCGTACGCCTCTATGAAAAGGGCCTGATCTACCGCGGCGAGTACATGGTCAACCGCTGCCCGCGCTGCCGCACGGCGCTCTCCGACCTGGAAGTGGCGCACGCCGACGTGCAAGGCCACATGTGGCACCTGCGATATCCCGTCCACGGGCTGCCTGGCCGCTTCGTCACGGTGGCCACCACGCGGCCGGAAACCATGCTTGGCGATACCGCCGTCGCCATCAATCCGAAGGACGAACGCTACCGCGACCTGCATGGCCGCACCGTCGATCTGCCGCTGATGGGCCGCGAGATTCCGGTGATCCTCGACGAGCTGGCCGATCCCGAATTCGGCACTGGCGTGGTGAAAGTCACTCCCGCGCACGATCCCAACGATTTCGAAGCCGGCCGCCGCCACAACCTGGCTAAGATTCAGGTGATCGGCGAAGATGGCGTCATTACTGCCGCGGGCGGCAAATACGCGGGAATGGACCGCTTCGAAGCCCGCAAACAGGTGCTAGCCGATCTCACCGCGCTTGGGGCTTTGGTCAAAACCGAAGACTATCCGCTCAACATCGGCAAATGCGCCCGCTGCCATACGGTGGTTGAGCCGCTGGTCTCGACGCAGTGGTTCGTCAAGACCAAACCGCTGGCCGAAAAGGCGATTGAAGCGGTGGAATCCGGCCGCATCGTCTTTGTTCCCGCGAATTGGAGCAAGACCTACTTCGAATGGATGTACAACATCCGCGACTGGTGCATCTCGCGGCAGCTCTGGTGGGGCCATCGCGTTCCCGCCTGGCATTGCCAGGAGTGCCACGAGATTGTCGTGGCGCGCGAAGCTCCGCCTGCGTGTACACGCTGCGGCTCGGCCCACCTGGAGCAGGATACCGATGTGCTCGATACCTGGTTCAGCTCCGGCCTGTGGCCATTTTCCACCCTTGGCTGGCCGGATCAGACCGAAGATCTCAAGGCATTTTATCCGACGTCGCTGCTCATCACCGGCTTCGACATCCTTTTCTTTTGGGTGGCGCGGATGGTCATGCTGGGCATCGAATTCATGGGCGACGTGCCGTTCCGCCAAGTCTACATTCACGGCCTGGTGCGCGACGCCGACCGGCAGAAGATGTCGAAGACCAAAGGCAACACGATCGACCCGCTGGTGGAGACCGAAAAGTACGGCACCGACGCCGTGCGCATGGCGCTGCTGCAGGGCGCCGCGCCGGGCACCGATATCGTGCTCACCGAAGAGCGCATGGAGAGCTCGCGCGCCTTCGCCAACAAGATCTGGAACGCCGCGCGATTCCTGCTCGGCAAGATGGAATACTGCGGCGTCGAGCCCTGGCTGCCCGCCAGCCTCGAGGACTTTCGCCTGGAGGCGGATCCCGCCACCGGCGTGGTGCCCATCGAGGACCGCTGGATTTTCAGCCGCCTCAACGCCTGCGCCGCGCAGGCCAACCGCGCCATTGAAACCTATCGCTACCATGAAGCCGCGCAGGTGCTGTGGCATTTCTTCTGGCACGAGTTCTGCGACTGGTACCTCGAGTTGAAGAAGCTGGAATTCCGCGAGAATTCCGGTTTGACCCCGGGCTGGCGCAACGCACTGGCGGCGTTCGAAACCGCACTGCGGCTGTTGCATCCGGCGATGCCGTTTCTCACCGAGGAGCTGTGGCAGCGGCTGGCAACAGACCGCACCACGCGTCCGCAATCCATCGCCCTGGCGGGCTATCCGCAGGTCCGTGAAGACGGAACCGACGCCGAAGCGGAGCGAGAAATCGATTTCGTGCAGAAAGTCATAATCGCTGTCCGCAATATAAGGGCGGCGCACTCGTGCAGCCCAAGGCAGCTGGTGGAAGGCACGTTATTCGCTGAGGAATTCGTCGATGTTGCCCGGCGCCACAAAGAGAGGATCGAGAAGCTCATCAACGGCCATCTCACCGTTGAGCAGTGCACACTGGCGTCTTATCCGGGCTTTAGCTACGGCGACGCACAGCTTGAGGGGAACCGAATCCGGCTAACGGATCGCCAGCGGGAATTCGACTTGGTTCTGTACTTGCCCGCCCCTCCCCAGCAGACGAGCGAGGTGACGATACATCTCAAACGCCAGGAGAAAGAGCGCGAACAGCTTCTCACGAACATCGCCAATAACGAGCGCCAGTTGAGCGACGAGAAGTTTCTCGGCCGCGCTCCCGCCCACGTGATCGAGAGCCTGCGACAGAAACTCGCCGAATACAAAACGCAACTCGGCAAGCTCGACGCGAGCGGACAGTGACGCCGCTCGACATCGACGGCCTGCGGCGCGAGTTCCCCGACCGCCAGATCGAATACTACGCATCCATCGATTCGACCATGCGCGTGGCGGCGTCGCTGGAACTGGGCGCGGTGGTGCTGGCCGAAGAGCAAACCGCCGGCCTCGGCCGCAACGGCCACACGTGGCACTCCGAAGCCGGCAGCGGAATCTACTGCTCGATGGTGCTGGCGCCGTCTCCGGTGCTCACGCTCGCCTTGGGCCTGGCGGCGCAGGACGCCGTCGCCAAATCCACGGGGATCGCATGCGATCTGCGCTGGCCCAACGACGTGATGATCGCCGACCGGAAGGTCGCCGGCATCCTGGTGCAGTTGTCCGGCGCCAAGGCCATCGCCGGCATCGGCATCAACGTGAATCACCAATCGTTTCCGCCCGAGTTGGCGGGCGAAGCCACTTCGTTGAGCCGTGAAAGAATGCGGGCCCCGTGGTTGACCGGCAGGTTGACAGGCGAAAGCGCCTGTCCCACAGATTCGCCGGCTTGTGGGACAGGCGCTTCCGCCTGTCAACTCATTCCACGCGAACCCATCGTCGTCGCGTTTCTCCGCGCCGCCGACGAGTATCTCGCATACGATAAGGCGGCCATCCTGCGCCTCTTCGCGCAAGCTTCCAGTTATGCCGCCGGCCGCCGCATTGAGGTCGATCAGCCCGGCGGCGTAATTCGTGGTGTTACCGGCGGCCTCAATCCAGACGGCTTCCTGGTAGTGCACACGGACGATGGAACCGATACCCTGATAATTGCGGGAGGCGTACGTGCTGCTGGCTCTTGACGCAGGTAACAGCAACATCACTATCGGCGCATTTGATGGCAGCAAGCTGCTCTGCCAGTGGCGGCTTCGCACCGTCCAGGAACAGACCGCCGACGAGTGGGGCATTCTGCTCCACAATCTGTTCGAACCAGCCGGGCTCGACATCGGCGCGGTGGATGGCATCGTCATCTCGAGCGTCGTCCCGCCTATCGATTCCACGCTGGCCGCCATGACGCTGCGCTACTTCCACACCGAAGCGGTTTTTGTCGGCCCGAAAACGGATTTGGGAATTGGCATCCTCTACGACAACCCAAACGAAGTGGGCGCCGACCGCCTGGTGAATGCCGTCGCGGGCTTCCGTAAGTACGGCGGCCCGTGCGTGATCGTCGATTTCGGCACCACCATCAACTTCGACGTGGTCTCTCGCGATGGCGATTACCTCGGCGGCGCCATTGCGGTGGGCGTCGGCCTCGCCGTGAAGTCGCTGTTCGCCAGAACCGCGCGCCTGCCGATGGTCGAGTTCCGGTCGCCGAAGAACGTGGTTGGCACTAACACCGTCGCGAGCATGCAATCGGGCCTGTATTATGGCGCCGTGGGCATGGTGGACGGCATCTTGGAGCGCATCGTGAAGCAACTCGGCCCCGACACCAGGACCATCGCCACCGGCGGCCAGGCCGGCCTGGTGGTCTCCGGATCGCGCTATTTGAAGGTGCTCGATGAGCATCTCACGCTCGAAGGCCTGCAAATGATCTGGGAGCGGTTGCACCGGCCGTGAGCGGCGACTCCGATTTCCTCCGCAACTACTTCAACTACTTCACCGAAGTGGAGGAGCACTTTCAGCGCGCCCGCGGCACGGCGCTGTTCCTCATGTCGCCGCTCGATTGGGCGCTGGTGGAAAGCTGGAAGAACTCGGGCGTGCCGCTGGAGGCGGTGCTGCGAGGAATTGACGCCTCCTTCGAGAAATGGCGTGGGCGCCGGGTGAAGACGCAGATGGTGAACTCGCTCGCCTTCTGCGCGCAGGCCGTGCTAACGGAGGCGCAGGCCATGGCCGGCCAGCCCGACCCGCGCGCACGCCACGAGGCCCCGCCACCATTCCCGCTGGAGGATCTACGCGCCTATCTCGAAGCTAACGCGGCAGCATTGCGCGAAACCTACCCGGAAATCGGGGCCACTCTCGCGCGGCTGGCCGCAGAAGCCGAGACGCATTACCAGGACCTGGAAGGGTTGGAACAGCGGCTCACCGTACTCGAAGAGAAAATGATCGCCGTCGCGCGCGCCAGCCAAAGCGATGAGGACTTACTCAAAGCGCGCCGCGAGTTAGACGCCCAGCTACGTCCCTACCGTGGCAAGATGACCGCCGACCAACTCGCGATACTCGAAAGGCAATATCTGGAGCGCAGCCTGCTGGAGAAGTCCAGGCTGCCGCGCCTCAGCTTGTTCTATATGAAGTGAGACATGGGCCTGAGTGGTTTGGGCCCTTCTATCGCTGCAATGGCTAAGGGCGTTGGCCGCGAGTGTCAGCGCGCTGCGAGTCTTCTCCCGATCTGGCGAATTGGAGATTCAAAGAACCGATAAAGAATGGCGGGCCAAACAATCGCCGCGCCAACCTTGAGGATCATCGGGACATTTATGGGGACCATAATGAAACAGGCGTGCCACAAATAGATTCCGTACGAGCGCTGTCCGATCCAGACGAGGGGCTTCCAGTCCAACAGCCGTGATACAACCCAGTGCGGTTCTTGTACCGTTCCGAGCACCGTGATGCTCACCAGTATTGGCAATACCGGCATGAAGATCGGAATGCCCCACACGAGGACGGCGACGACAAAGCAGACCACCGGCGCAATCCTTCCGAACTTGACGATTCCGTTCCGGAATGCAAAAGCGGTTACGCAACCCCACAGAAGGCCGTCACACCGCAGATCGGTGCGGATATAGCCCATGCCCAGATGGAACAAGGCATACGGACGCCAAAGGCATACGGCGGCTATGACCGCCATCGCAATGATCGGCGCCCGTTTCCCGGACAATAACAAGACCGGCGGCCATACGAGATAGAACTGTTCCTCCAAAGAGAGGGACCAAAAGTGAGCGCTGTAGACCGACCCGCTTGTATAGTTTCTTTGAATGGCCAGACAGTGCAGGAAGTCCGGGCTGTCAATCAGGTGAACCGCCAAGACAAAGGCCAGGTAGACGATTGCAGGCGGCAAGATGCGAAACACACGCCGAATATAGAAGCTCTTGAGGTTGCCATTCTGCAACAGCTGCGAGGTAATCAGCAGGCCACTGACGGCGAAAAAGATATCGACTCCCACTGCGCCGCGCCAGATCCACCATTGTTCGTCGCCGCAGTAGTGCTTTGCGACGTGGTGGACAATCACAGCCAGAACGGCTATAGCACGCCAACCGTCCAGAGTGGGGATGCGTTTCACCGTAACTCGCTATGCGGACTGAGCCCCTTCGACTTAGTCCCCCGCCGGCACCGCGGTTCGCGCCTCGTCTGCCGCGATTTCCGCGTTCACTTTGCACATGTGGTCGTACCAGGTGAACTTCAGGATGACGCTGGTAACCGCGACCACGGCCAGGCAGTACCAGATCGCTGGTATGTTAGTTCGGATCACGATGTAGATGGGCAGCGCGACCAGCGCGACTTGCCATGCGATGCCGATGACGACGTTGAACATGTCGCGTAGAAAGTCGTTATTCGGCTGAAACGTCGGACGCTCAGCCATCACCTTGGTCTTGATCGGCCCCCAGAATCCCCACGGCCGCACGCGGCGGTAGAACTCCATGAGTACCGCGTCGTCCTCGGCCGGAGTGAGTAGTGTGCCGAGCAGGCAGCCAATCATGCCGACCAGGAACACCAGCCCGAACCCGAGCGAGACGTCCAGGTTCAAGGCGTGCAGCGTCGCGAAGCTTTGCAAGGCGGGGATACGGCTCAGGATGCCCGGAATTGTCAACGAGGCGGTGATGCCCGTGACCATGCCCCAGAAGTAACCGTAGCCATTAAAGCGCCACCAATACCACTTGAGTAAGTTGGAAGCCGTGTAACCGCCCCATAACCCGGAGACAATCCAGATCACCACCGAATTCACCGAAGCGACATACCAGCCGATCAGGACTCCAATCACCACCACCAGAAACGAGCTGAGGTAGCTCAGCCGCACATAGGTGCGCGGGTTAGCGTCCGGGTTGATGTAGCGTTTATATATGTCGTTGACGAAGTAGGGCGGCGCCGCGTTAACCGTCGCTGCGAAGTTCGACATGTAGGCTGCCAGCAGACCTGCGATGAGGAATCCCAGCAGTCCGGCCGGGACGAAGCGGGCTAGTGCGAGTGGCAACACCAGTTCGAAGTCCATCTTGGCTCCCATGCCCTTGATCTGCTCGCTGAAGAATACGATGGCCAGGATGGTCAGCCCGGTGATCAGGAAGTAGCGCGGGAACGTTAGGACTACGTTGACCCAGCCGCTCATCATCGAAGCTTCGCGGGGATTCTTCGCGGAGAGCACTCGCTGCATGTCGTAGTTGGGCGCCGGACCGGCCGCACTGATGAGCACGCCTTTGAATAGCAGCGCCATCACAAAGAATCCGAACAGTCCGTAGCCGTCCTCGGCGATCTTGGTATTGGCAGCGGGGATTAACGCGCCCCAGTCCATGTTGAGATGCCAGCCGAAGAAGAGATTGTCCCAGCCCGCCGGTATGAACTTCGATAGCGCCCCGGGGGCGATCTTCATCATGGCGATGATGCCCACCGCGAACGAGGCGATCGACAGAATGCAGAACTGGAGTACCTCGGTGATCACCACGCTGAACATGCCGCCTTTGATCACGTAGACGGTCGTGATCGCGATCAGCATTAGCGCGTATTGGTTGGGAGTGAAATTCCACGGCAGGAAATTGGCGGCGAATTTTCCGATCCCCTTGAACCCGTAGCTGAAGAATCCGATGATGCCGAAGAAGGCGTAGACCACCACGATGATGTGCGCAAGTTGCGCGCCGCGGCCCTTGCCGAACCGCGTCTGAATCCAATCGGCTCCGGTCATCGCGTTCGAGCGGCGCAACCAGCTCGAGAGAAACACCATCAGGAAGACCTGGTTGAAGGTGGGCCAGAGCCACGGGATCCAGACGCTTTTCACGCCGTAAACGAACGCCCAGTACACCAGCAACATGGTGCCGCTGACGTCGAACATGCCCGAAGCGTTCGACACGCCCAGCACGTACCAGGGCATCGTGTTTCCGCCCAGGAAGTAGGCCTTCATATCGCGGGAAGCGCGATGCGAAACCCAGTAGCCAACCATAACCGTGGTGGCCAGATAAAGGACGATAATCGCTATGTCTATAACGTGTAAGGGCAAATGTTGGTGCATCCGGGACCGAACCTCTCAGGGCCCGCACCCGGTCGTGACACGTGGGTGCAGACACACGAATTGCGGCCCGCGCCAGAGCCGCCCATCGAACCAAGCATGATAACAGGATTGGCGGGGCGGAAGAAATGAGGGGTGTGCGCGCGCTGTTACCGGATTTCGCGCGCCAAGTCGATGCCCACCCGCAGCGGTGGGCGCGCCAGCGCAACGTTCGATTCGGTGCGGGCGATCAGGCGGTTCCAGACAGCATCCGGATTCGGATCGAATACCAGCGCCGTGTTGCCATCCATGATGTACCAGGCGCCTAGGCGAACTTCGTTATCCAGTTGCCCGGGGCCCCAACCGGAATAGCCAACATAGACACGCAGATCGGTGGCGCTCGCGCCGCCGGACAGCACTCCCTCCAACGCCTTTTGGGAGGGAATGAGATAGGTGTCCTTCAACACCGCGACGCCTGCGTCCGGCTTGCTACGGGAGCGAAGCAAGGCCATCGCGGTATCGGTTTCCACCGGTCCGCCCACATAGATCGCATCGGATCGCTGTGCGGCGCCTTTTAGATTGTGCAAGGCACGGGACAGCGCAATCGTGGTGCGGCGGTTGATCATCAGGCCCACCGCGGATGTGGTGTCGTAGTGCACCAGGAGAATGACGGATTCAGCAAAGTGTGGGTCGGCCGCGTCGCGCGGAGTCACCAGGAGTCTGCCTACCGCCAGATCTTCCGGGCGTCTGGACTGCGCAGGCAGAAGGACCGCCGCCAGCACAACACTGGCCACCACCTGAAGCGCAATCCCGAATCGGCGGGGCACAGGTATATTATGTCGCGATCCGCGAAAATGCGCTGCAGCAATTTGGATGGAAAAGCACACGAATAACGCGTAAGGTGTGTGTTGGGGTTAGAAGATCTGGAGCGGGAGACGGGATTCGAACCCGCGACATCGACCTTGGCAAGGTCGCACTCTACCAACTGAGTTACTCCCGCACAAATCCGCCCTATTATTTTCCTTCAGAACATTCTCAAAGTCAAACGTTGCCATTATGTAACTGATTTTAAGCCAATTAGAAATCTGTAGCAAAGCGGTTTCCCTGTGTTAGACTACAGTCTCGGTTGGCCAAAGCGGAGGCGCCGGGCAGCCGTGCCGACGACTCCTCTTCTGCTGCCGGTGGTTCTTCCGGTAGGGTATCCGCGTTCCAAAATAGCCGCGAATGAACAACTTGTGGAAATATTGTGGGATTCGTGTGTAAAACCAATGAACTTATGGGATCAGCTTCGTCATTATATTCAGCCGCGCGTTAGCGAGGAGAGTTACAACAACTGGTTTGAGGGCGCGACTTTTCTAGGAGTGGATGGGGACACGCTGCTGGTGCTGGTTCCGGACGGTGAAACCCGCGCCTGGATGGAAAACGAATATGGCGCCAAATTGCGTGAAGCGATTCGTGAGCTGCGGCTACCGGTCAGCCAGATCAGCTTTGAAACCCGTGCTTCCAGGGGTGTGAGAGAACCACTGAGCCGCGGGATCATCGACGTTGAGCCAGCGGTGAGCTCACTGAATCCGAAGTTTACCTTCGAGACGTTTGTAGTAGGAGCTTGCAACCAGTTCGCGCACGCCGCTGCGCGATCGGTGGCGACCAATCCTTCACGCAGCTACAATCCCCTGTTTCTTTATGGTGGCGTGGGTATGGGCAAAACACACCTGATGCACGCCATCGGCCGCGAGCTCATCGACAAGTTCGGCTCCATGCGCATTATCTATACGTCGAGCGAGCGTTTCATGAACGAGATGATCGCATGCATCCGCACGGAACGTATGCAGCAGTTTCAGCAACGCTATCGTGAGGCCGATGTACTGTTGGTCGACGACATTCAGCTTCTTGGCAACAAAGAGCGGACACAGGAAGAGTTCTTCCACACCTTCAACGAACTCCACGATCATCAGAAGCAGATCGTTATCTCCAGCGATTCACCGCCAAAGGAAATCCCTGGCCTCCTCGAGCGGCTCCGCTCGCGCTTCGAGTGGGGCTTGCTAGCGGATATTCAGCCACCCGACCTGGAGACCAAGATGGCTATTCTGGATAAGAAGGCCGAGTTCGAAGGTGTAAAACTGCCGGATGATGTGCGATCGTTTATGGCTTCGAAAACCAAGTCGAACGTGCGCGAACTCGAAGGTGCACTGGTCAAGTTGGTGGCTTATTCTTCGTTGACCTCCACGCCCATCAATCTGCAAATGGCGCAGCAGGTGCTTCGGCATATTGTTCACGTGCAAGACCGCAAAATCACCATTGACGCGATTCAGAAAGCGGTCGCCGAGCGTTTTCAGATTAGGGCAACCCAACTCAAGGAGAAGAGCAACACTCAAAAAGTGGTTCGCCCACGTCAGGTAGCCATGTACCTGGTGAAAGAGCTAACGGACGCATCCCTCCCGGAGATCGGTCGCGCCTTTGGCGGCAAGCACCACACCACTGTAATCCACTCGATTCGCAAAATCGAGAAGGAACGCCAGGCTAACCCGGAATTAAACAGACTCATTCACAGTCTAATGGAAACATTACAATGAGGTTATTCGTTTTTCCACATAGACTAGTGGAGAATCGTCAGCAAGTCTGTGCAAGAATCGTGCCTAAGGCTGTTTTTGCTCTCACTTGTGCAGCTTGATGCACAAGTTGCCGTAGCTAAAAGTAGCTGAATTTAGTATAATTTAGGTGATCTTCAACATTTGCACAGGCCCGATGAAAACGGTTCTATTTAGTGTTCATGTAAAACCGTCAAAATAGTTAGGAGCCGTAGCGCATGGAATTCACTGTCAGCAAAGCCGACCTGGTACGAGAGCTGAGTCTGTCGCAAGGGGTGGTGGAGAAGAAGACGACCATTCCGATTCTGTCCAACGTTCTCTTGGAGGCTTCCGGAGATCGTGTCACGTTGACGGCGACGGATCTGGAGTTGGGTGTGCGTTGTTCCTGCAAGGCGGCGGTGAAAAAGGAAGGAGCTGGCACTGTGCCGGCGCGGAAACTTCTCGATTTTGTGCGCCTGTTGCCGGAAGGCGACGTGCATATGAAATTCTTGGAGAACCACTGGGTGACTATCACGTGCGGGCGGTCGAAGACGCGTATCGCCGGTATGTCACGCGATAGTTTCCCGGAATTGCCGAAGATGCCTGAGGCAATTGCGGAAATCTCAGTGAAGGCGCTGGCATCGCTAATTGCGCGAACGTCATTTGCGATATCCATGGAAGAATCGCGGTTCACATTGAGCGGCTCGCTGCTCCTGCTGCGGCCAGATAGTATGACCATGGTATCGACCGATGGGCATCGTCTGGCCTTTGTGCAGACTCCGGCGGAAAACGCCGGGGTTGGCCAGCAGTTTCGCGCGCTGATTCCAAAGAAAGCCATGGGCGAGTTGGTGAAACTGGCCGATGATGCTACCCCAGAGGCTAAGGCTGCTTTCGCAGGAGACGAAAATCATTTGTTTTTTCAAGTGGGCGAACGGTTGTTGATCACACGGAAGCTAACTGGCAATTTTCCCGACTACGAACGCGTCTTGCCCAAAGATCATACACACGTCGCCACTCTAGTGAAAGATGAAATCCGTGCCGCAATCGAGCGCGTGGCGCAGTTTGCCGACGAGCGTTCCCGCGCCATTCGTGTGCAGTTCACCGACGACCTGGTAAAAGTGTTTTCGTCCTCGGTGGAAATGGGTGAGAGCGAAGAGGAAGTCGTCAGCCAATACAAGGGGCCGGAACTCGAGATTGGGTTCAATGCACAGTACTTGCTGGACTTTTTGCGGGTGACGACACAAGATCACATCGCTTTCGAGTTGAAGGACCAGAAAAGCGCCGGTGAGCTACGCCCGGCCGGCGAGGGCATAGCAGATCAATACCGGTATGTCGTGATGCCGATGAGGATTTGAGTTTAGGACCATGGAAGAACTGACCAACACGGGGCAACAATCATCGGTTTACGATTCAACGAGTATTAAGGTGCTGGAGGGGCTGGAGGCGGTGCGCCTACGGCCAGCCATGTATATCGGTTCGACTGGTGAAATGGGCCTGCACCACCTGGTCTACGAAGTTGTCGACAACTCCGTGGACGAAGCCATGGCGGGCTATTGCACCGAAATCAACGTCATTATTCACGACGACGATTCGGTGACCGTGACCGATAACGGCCGCGGCATCCCTGTCGATATCCACGAAGAGGAAGGTGTCTCCGCGGCGCAAGTGGTGATGACCAAGCTGCACGCCGGCGGCAAATTCGATTCAAAAAGCTACAAAGTGTCAGGTGGCTTGCACGGCGTCGGTGTGAGTTGCGTTAACGCTCTTTCGGAGAAACTCGAGCTGGAGATCTGGCATCCCGATGGCGAGACCGGTCCCATTTTCACCTGGCAGCAGGAGTATGCCTGCGGCATTCCCAAGGGTCCGCTGGTCAAAACCGGCCGCGCTAGAAGAAGGGGAACCAGCATCACCTTCAAACCCGACACCACCATCATGGACGTGACGCAGTTCAATCACGACACGCTGGCCAACCGCTTGCGCCAACTCGCGTTTCTCAACAAGGGCTTGAAGATTACGCTCGTCGACGAGCGTAGCGAGCCCGAGAAGACCGCCGAATTCCAGTACACGGGGGGCATTGCCGAATTCATTAAGCTGCTCAATAAGGGCAAGCAGGTGCTGCACGACAAGCCGATGCACTTCGAGGCGGATCGCGAGCTACCCAACGGCGGCACGTTGACGATGGAAGTCGCGCTGCAATACAACGACGGCTATTCGGAGAACATCCTCAGCTTCGCCAACGCCATCAACACGGTGGATGGAGGTACGCATTTACGCGGGTTCTATTCCGCGCTGACGCGCACTATCAATGCGTTCGGGCAGCAACAAGAGCTGTTCAAGGAAAAAGAGAGCCTGACGGGCGACGATGTGCGTGAGGGGCTGACCGCGGTGGTGAGCGTGAAGGTACCGCAGCCGCAGTTCGAAGGCCAGACCAAAGGCAAGCTAAACAGCGACATCAGCGGCTACATGACGCAGTTCGTCAACGAGAAGCTGGGCGAATACTTCGACAAGAACTCGACCATCGGCCGCCGCATCGTCAACAAGGCGATTGACGCCTCTCGCGCGCGCGAGGCCGCCCGCAAGGCGCGCGACCTGACGCGACGCAAAGGCGCGCTCGAATCCGGCGGTATGCCGCACAAGCTGGCCGATTGCCAGGAGCGCGACCCGGAGCGTTGCGAGCTGTTTCTGGTAGAGGGCGAATCCGCCGGCGGCACCGCCAAGCAAGGACGCGACCGGCGCTTCCAGGCCATTCTCCCGCTGAAGGGCAAGATCCTCAACGTGGAAAAGGCGCGCTACGACAAGATGCTGGGCCACGAGGAAATCCGCGCCATGATCACCGCCCTCGGCACCGGCATCGGCAAGGACGATTTCGACCCCACCAAACTGCGCTACGGCAAGATCATCATCATGACCGATGCCGACGTGGATGGCTCCCACATACGCACCCTGCTGCTCACGTTCTTCTTCCGCCACATGAACGAGCTGATCCTGCGGGAGCGCGTCTTCATCGCACAGCCACCGCTCTTTCGCATCAAGAAGGGCAAGAGCGAGAAATACATCAAGGACGAAAAGGATCTCACCAAAGAGCTGACCAGGCGGGCCACCGAGAATCTGGTGCTCGAGATCCACGCGACGGGCAATGGCAGCGGGCCCAAGGCCACGCTCGAAGGCACCGAGTTGCGCACGTTCCTGCTTAACCTGGACGAGTACGAAAAGATGTTCCACAAGGTCGAACGCCGTCTGCGCGACGCCCGTGTGGTGGAAGTGCTGGGCAACCTCGATCTGCGCTTGGATCACAAGAACGAGTTCCAGGAAGAAGCCAATCTCAGGCCAGTCTTCGAGGCGCTTGAGAAGCTGGGGCTCAAGCCCGAGATGCGCGTGGACGAGGAGCATTCCTCCCACGCCGTCGTCTACCACGACCAGACCGGCGCCGAGCGGTCGGTCGGCCTCGCGCTGGCCGCGCAGCCCGAATTCCGCCGCTATCGCGCGCTCGGCCGCATCATCGCCCGCTACAACGATCCGCCCTTTGTGGTGGTCAAGGACGAGAATCGCGAAGCGCGCAAGGACTGGCGCGCCCTGCTCGATTACGTGATGACCGAAGGCAAGAAGGGCTCCGACGTACAGCGCTACAAGGGCCTCGGCGAAATGAACGCCGAGCAACTCGCCGAAACCACCATGAACCCCGAAAAGCGCACCCTGCTCTCCGTCCGCCTGGAAGACATGGTCACCTGCGAAGAGATCTTCTCCACGCTAATGGGCGAAGACGTAGAAAGCCGCCGCAAATTCATCGAAGACAACGCGCTGGACGTGAAGAATCTGGACGTGTAGGGGGGCGGGGGCGGTTCTCTAGGCTGATCGGAACGCTTCTGCGACGCGAGTGAACACGTCGGTATTGGCTGTGGCGAAGATGAAGTTGTCTCCGTCGCCGATGTATGACTCGGCGCCGAAGGACTCCAACTGGTTCCAAAACCGCTCTTGCAGATGCTGTTGCTCATCGGCGAGTCTCCTCGCGCCGACATGGTCCCAAGTTGGGTGCAACTCGACCGCCGGCTCCTCTGGATTCCTTAGCGTGAACCCTCCGAAATTTATGAAGACGTCGCACGAGGTGAGTCTGGTCGGCGACGTAAAGACGTACCACTCGTCGTAGTTGTCGTATGGAAGCGGACCGAGAGAGTCGAGCCGAGACGTGTAGGTCAACTCGTTCTCAAAGCACCAACCAGCCGCTAGTTCTTCGGCATTAGGCTGAAGAGGGCCAGAATCGAAACATGCGATGACCAGGGAACGCCCCAGCAAAGCCTCGGGACATCGCTCGATCAGACGCCCGATGCCAGGTCGCTGATCCACCAGCCATTGATACCGCCCATGCGATCCAGTGAACATGCGCTCAGGTCAGCGTAGCACTGAACGATGCCCTACTCCGGAAACTGCTACCATCAAGCCCCACTCGACTTGAGTTCCTCGCGAATGATGCGTCGCAGCGTGTCTTCCAGCTTTGGCGCGAGGTAGGACAGACGATCGGTTTTTGTCGTCTGTCGGCGTTGGCATTACGGGAGAGAATGACAGGCCACGAAAATCGATGGCCCGTCCTACCTGGGAGGTAGGATAGACGATCGGTTTTTGTCGTCTGTCAAGCCCGCCGCATCTGCCACGCCCGCCCAGCCCGCTCTCGACCATCGCCACTGCTCTTTGGCCTCGACCAGACCTGCCCTTGCCGGATTGTTCTCCACGTACTCGATCAGATACTCAAGTTCCTCCGCGGACCGTATCCAATGGTCGAAGGACTCGTTCTGCCAGAAAGGCGTTCCAGTGCGGCCGAGGATCTGGTTGGCGACCCGGCCGGTCCTCCCTTTGAGCCATCGCATAATTGCCGGCAATTCCGTGTGCGGCTGGAAGATCACGTGGACGTGATTGGGCATGACCACCCACGCGCGGAGTTCGTAAAATCGGCGAACCGTCTCACCATACAGGAGAGCGTTCGCGACCACGGAGGCGACTTGCGAGTTCCGCAACCAGTCCAGGCACATGCCACACGGTCGAGTTGCTCATCCTGTTCCAGCAAGCGGGGTAGGACGGACGATCGGTTTTTGTCGTCTGTCGAGTTGTCGCTCTTTGTCAACGCAGGACCGCAAGACGAGCCCGCCAGCCGCCACGTCACGAAGACAGCGGTGCCCTCCGGAACCCAGTGCGGGAGGTGTCTGCGCGTGAAGGCCATGGCTGTGGGTCGGACGGTCGGGTTCCTGCCCTCTGTCAGTGCTCGGTGCTTGAGCTGGGCATGACAGACGACAAAACCCGATCGTCTGTCCTACCTGTGACAATAGTCTGCTGGCGCGCCTGGTTTCTCCTAAGAAATGTGCGTGCTTTTGGCAACGGTGACCCCGACCAATTGTCAGGATATCTGCTACCGTTGACTCGTACCAACACGTCTTAGGAATCGAAATGAAGATCATTCTCGCGGTCGCTCTGCTCCCAATTCTGCTGGCAGTCGGCTCTCGGATTGCCGCTGCTGCCGGCGGCAATCTTCCCGAGGACGGGCGCGCGGCGCTCAAGGAGCCTGGCGCATTTCAGTTGCGCGCGGCCATCTCCGCCATTCCGGATTCGGTACGCGCAGCGTTCACTAAGCTGGCTCGCGAGGACGCCTTTTCGATGGCCGAGCCTGGAGCGAGGTACCAATCGACCGACGTGACCCTGCCCGGCCCGCCACTGGTTCCCGGTCCGCCGCCGTCCTTTCGCCGTCTCGCGAAGGTGGCGCTCTCGAAGGCGATCTGCATTCTCTTTTATGAATGCGGCGTCGTCGCGTGGACCGCTCAAGTTGCCATCTTCCGGCTGACTCCGGACGGCGCCAAGCTCGCGTGAAGCGGTTATTCCAATCGGATGATCGCGGACCCAGCCGATCTGCTGACCGCACTTGACAAGGGCCAGATCCACGGGGAACCCAAGTACTTCTAGGACCTCAGTGCCCGGCTGCGCGTGACCCGCGCGAGTGATGCATTCCACAAAAACGGTGCGCCTCATCGCGCAGGTGCCACAGCACGAGCGCGCGAAACCGGTTAATATAAGGCATTGACACCCAGAAGTCTGCTGGGGCTTTCCCTGCGTATGGAGGGCTACCATCCATTTCCGCGAACGATGTTCGCGATAATCAGGATCTCCGCATGAGTACTCTCGCAATCCAACCCATTCACCGGGCGGTGCGTTTCTATGAAGCGCCCATCGGCAAGAAGGCCGTCATGGCGGTCACCGGCGTCATGCTGGTCGGCTACGTATTCGCGCACTTGCTCGGCAATCTGCAAATCTACTCGTCCAATCCCGAGCAGATCAACCGTTACGCCGCCTTCCTCCACAACCCAGCCAACGCGGCAGCGCTCTGGGCCGCGCGCAGCGTGCTGTTTCTGGCGGTCGGGCTGCACATCGTCGCCGCCACCCAGCTCTGGCTGCAGAACCGCGCCGCGCGCCCCGTCGGCTACGTGAAGAAGGACGATCTGCCGAACGCCTACGCGGCGCGCACCATGATCTGGAGCGGCCCCATCGTGGGCGCGTTCGTCGTCTTCCACGTGCTCCATCTCACCGCGGGCAAGATCGTGGAGCTGCACGATCTCGGCCCCAACATGCCCGACGTGCGTTTCAACGTAATCACCGGTTTCTCCAATCCGTGGATCGCCGGATTCTACATCCTGGCCATGATCCTGCTATGCCTGCACCTGTACCACGGCATGTGGAGCATGTTCCAGTCCCTCGGCATCAGCCATCCGCGCTACACGCCGCTGGTGAAGAAAGCGGCGGCGGCGCTGGCGATTGCGGTGGCCGTGGGCAATTGTTCGATTCCCATCGCCGTGCTGACAGGGTTGCTGACGTACTAAAGGAAGCCACATGGAACTCGATTCGAAATGTCCGTCCGGTCCGATTGAGACGCGTTGGGACCGGCACCAATTCAGCCTCAAGCTGGTGAATCCGTCGAACAAGCGCAAGTATACGATTCTGGTGGTGGGCACCGGCCTGGCGGGCGGTTCCGCGGCTGCCTCGCTGGCGGAGCTCGGCTACAACGTCAAGTGCTTCTGCTTCCAGGATTCGCCGCGCCGCGCGCACTCCATCGCCGCGCAGGGCGGCATCAACGCGGCTAAGAATTATCACAACGATGGCGACAGCGTCTACCGTCTCTTCTACGACACCGTGAAGGGTGGCGATTTCCGCGCTCGCGAGTCGAACGTCTACCGCCTGGCCGACATCAGCCTCAATATCATCGACCAGTGCGTCGCACAAGGCGTGCCCTTCGCGCGCGAGTATTCCGGCTATCTGGACAATCGCAGCTTCGGCGGCGCTCAGGTTTCGCGCACGTTCTACGCCCGCGGCCAGACGGGGCAGCAGTTGCTGCTCGGCGCTTATCAGGCGCTCGAACGGCAGATCGGCCTCGGTACGGTTTCGATGTTCCCACGCACCGAGATGCTCGACCTGATTGTGATCGACGGCCACGCGCGCGGCATCGTCACGCGGAGTCTGATGACCGGCAAGATCGAGTCGCACCTGGGTGACGCAGTCGTGCTCGGCACCGGCGGCTACGGCAACGTCTATTATCTTTCGACGAACGCCAAGGGCTCCAACGCCACTGCCATCTGGCGCGCGCACAAGCGCGGCGCCCTCTTCGGCAATCCCTGCTTCACGCAAATTCACCCGACCTGCATTCCCGTCTCCGGCGAGTATCAATCCAAACTCACTCTGATGAGCGAGTCGCTCCGCAACGACGGCCGCGTTTGGGTGCCCCTGAAGAAGGACGACACACGTCCCGCCCGCCAGATTCCCGAAGCCGAGCGCGATTACTACCTCGAACGCCGCTACCCGAGTTTCGGCAACCTCGTGCCGCGCGACGTGGCTTCCCGCAACGCCAAGATGGTCTGCGATGAAGGCCGCGGCGTCGGCGAAACCAAGCTCGCGGTCTATCTGGATTTCCGCGACGCCACCGACCGCCTCGGCAAGCACGTCATCAAGGAGCGCTACGGCAACCTGTTCGACATGTACGAACGCATCGCCGGCGAAGATCCCTATCAGCAGCCGATGCGCATCTACCCGGCCATCCACTACACCATGGGCGGCCTGTGGGTGGATTACAACCTGATGACCACCATCCCCGGCCTCTACGTGGTCGGCGAAGCCAATTTCTCCGACCATGGTGCCAACCGCCTCGGCGCCAGCGCGCTGATGCAGGGCCTGGCCGATGGCTACTTCGTGCTGCCCAACACCATCAACGATTACATCGCTTCCGCCCCGCTCGCCAAGGTCGATTCGAGCCACGCCGCCGTGTGCGATGCCGAAGAGCAGGTGGTGCAAACGGCACGCAGGCTGCTCAACAACAAAGGCAAGCGCTCGGTCGATTCTTTCCATCGCGAACTGGGCAAGCTGATGTGGGAATACTGCGGCATGTCGCGCACCGCGGAAGGCCTCAAGCTGGCGCTAGCGAAGATTCCCGGCCTGCGCGAACAGTACTGGCGCGAAGTGAAGGTGCTCGGCTCCGGCGACGAGCTGAATCAATCGCTCGAAAAGGCCGGCCGCGTGGCCGATTTCTTCGAGCTGGCCGAGCTGATCTGCCTGGACGCGCTGGAACGCAACGAATCTTGCGGCGGCCATTTCCGCGAGGAGTATCAGACGCCGGAAGGCGAAGCGGCCCGCGACGACGAACATTATTCCTACGCCGCCGCGTGGGAATTCCGCGGCGTCGGCAACCGGCCCGAACTGCACAAGGAAGCACTGAACTTCGAGTACGTGCACCCGGCGCAGAGGAGCTACAAGTAATGAAAATCATCCTCCACATCTGGCGGCAGCGCAACGCGAACGATAAGGGCCGCATGGCGCGCTACGAAGTGCCCAACGTCAATGAGCACATGTCTTTCCTTGAAATGCTCGACGTGCTCAACGAGGACCTCATCGCCAGGGACGAAGAGCCCGTCGCCTTCGACCACGATTGCCGCGAGGGCATCTGCGGCATGTGCGGCTGCATGGTCAACGGCGTGGCCCACGGCCCAAAGCCCGGCACCACGCTCTGCCAGCTTCACATGCGCTTCTTCAAGGATGGCGACCAGCTCTATCTCGAGCCGTGGCGCGCGCGCGCCTTCCCGCTGGTGAAAGACCTCGTCGTCGACCGCAGCGCGTTCGACCGCCTCATTGCCGCCGGAGGCTACATCTCGGTCGCAACCGGCAGCGCTTCCGACGGCAACGCTATCCTGGTTCCCAAGGAAGATGCCGACCGCTCCATGGATGCCGCCGCCTGCATCGGCTGCGGCGCCTGCGTCGCCATGTGTCCCAACGCCTCCGCGTCGCTGTTCATGGCCGCCAAGATTTCGCACCTCGGCCTGCTGCCGCAGGGCCAGCCCGAGCGCGCCACCCGCGCCGTGGCCATGGTCGCCCAAGCCAATCACGAACTCTTCGGCGCCTGCACCAACATCGGCGAATGCGAAGCCGTCTGCCCGAAGGAAATCAAGCTCGAAGTCATAGCCAGGATGAACCGCGATTTTCTGACAGCCAAGCTACTCGCCCGCGCCACCACCGAAGAAGCCTGAAGGTGGGGCAGGATTCATCCTGCCAACGCCCGCTTGCGGGCGCTGAACCGCACTCGTGGCGCAGACTGTCCAGTCTGCAGAGCCGATTCGTCTCGACATTTTTTGATGCTCGCGCCCGGCGCCAAAGAATCCGGGCTCCCTGAGCAGCCGTTCCAAACATGGCAAGTGCTTCGGAGGCGCATCGAGCGCCGCGACGAACGCCTCCCAACGGGCGGCATCCAGAACAAATGTCCGGCGGTCTGCGTTGCATACTCCGGTATTGGCTCGAGCTGGGACGTCCATGAGACTCCTAAGCGGCGGAACGCTGGCGCAGCCGCCACCACCACAGGCCAGCCCCCGCGAGCGCGAGCAGCACCGGCCACGTCGCCGGCTCGGGTGTCGAGAGCACGTCAAAGGCCCCAAGCGTATTCCCGGAGCCCCCGAGCGTCCATGTGGAGCCTCCGTCCTCGGAGCCGAGGACGACACCGGTCGCGCCCTGACTGTTCCAGGCCCACTCAGTAGCACTGTTGTCGGTAATGCTCAGCGGACCTAGAACCATGAAATACTGCTGACCACCGGTCAGGGTTACCCCCATGATATTGGTGACGAAAACTAAGGCGCAGCAGCTTGCATCGGGCAAAGTGGTTGAAAGGCTCCAGTAAGCGCCCGGTACCTCGGCTCCCGGAAGGCCCGCGCTGTCTGTCCAGAGGCTGGCGTAAAACGTATAGGATTGCGCTGGTTGTCCGCCCGAAACTATGGCTTCGGTCACAGCCAGATCGATCCCGGTCACCGGAAGAGCGCCGGTTCCCGAGGCGGTGAACAGGGCTGCGGTTGTATAGCTCGTGCCGACCTGTGACTCCGAGCCTGACACGGCCCACGACTCGAACCCGTAAACGTCCCCTGCCGGCCCCAAGTCGCTGAACAGCGTGCTGCCTCTCATCGCCGCCGGCGCTAACACGCAAACGGCAAGCGCCGTCAAGAACGAGTACAACCATCTCTGTTTCAATTGGGCTACTCCCGTATTGGCGTGAACCGAAATCTCCGTGGGGTTTTCTGGAGCAGGCGGGTCCGCTTCCAGGTCATCATAACATAGGGCAAGAAACTCCTAAATCACCTGCCGCAAATTGCCGAACCCTCTCCATTGACACCCCCACCCCCCGCTGATAGCCTAAATTTTCATGCCCCTCGCTTCCCCGCTGCGCCGCACGGCGCTGAATTCGGTCCACCGCGCGATGGGCGCAAAGATGGTCGAATTCGGCGGCTGGGATATGCCGGTTCAGTACGCGGGCATTATCGCGGAGCACATGACTGTGCGCCAAAAGGTCGGCCTGTTCGACATCGGCCACATGGGCAAAATCGAGATCCGCGGGCCGCAGGCTGCGCTACTCACCGACTTCGTCACTACCAACGCGGTCGCCAAGCTCCGCACCGGCCAGGCGCACTATTCCGGCCTGCTTTACGAAAACGGCGGCTTCGTGGACGATATCCTGGTACATAAGGTGGCTGAAGACGATTACTTCCTCTGCGTCAACGCCTCCAACCAGGAGAAGGATTTCGAGCACATCCGCGCGCACAACCGTTTCGACGCCACCGTCGAATTGACGAGCGACCGTTACAGCCAGCTCGCCATCCAAGGCCCGCAAGCCCGCGCCACATTGCAGAAGCTCACGCCCGTCGATCTCCGCGCGATCAAGTATTATTGGTTCGCCGATGGCGACGTGTGCGGCGTGCCTGCACGCATCGCCCATACCGGCTACACCGGCGAAGACGGTTTCGAAATCTACTTTCCGCCCACCGAAGCCGAGTCCATTTGGACGCGCGTGCTCGAAGCCGGCGCGGAATTTGACATCAAACCCTGCGGCCTGGGCGCGCGCAACACGCTGCGCCTGGAAGCCGCGATGGTCCTCTACGGCCACGAAATCGACGCCTCCATTTCGCCGCTCGAAGCCGGCCTGGCCTGGATCGTCAAATTCGACAAAGGCGAATTCATCGGCCGCGAGGCGCTGCTCCAACAAAAAGAATCCGGCGTCACGCGCAAGCTCACCGGATTTGAAATGACGGGCAGGCCCATCGCCCGCGATGGATACGAAATACATTGGAACGGCGCCGCCGGCTGGGTCACCAGCGGCTCGCCCGCGCCGGCGTTGAACAGGAACATCGGCCTGTGCTATCTGCCCGTGGAATTCGCGCGGCCTGGCGTTGCCATTCAAGTCGTCGTCCGCGGCCAGCCCGCCGATGCGATGACTGTCGAAACCCCTTTTTACAAGCGAGCGAAATGACCATGTATCCGGAAAACTTTCGATATTCGAAGGAACACGAATGGGTCCTGGTGGAAGGCGGCATCGGCACCATCGGGATCACCGATCACGCCCAACAGGAACTCGGCGACATCGTTTATGTCGATCTGCCCAAGCCCGGCACACGCGTTGAGCAGGGAAGGTCGCTCGGGAGCGTGGAATCCGTCAAGGCGGTTTCCGATGTTTATGCGCCTGTCTCGGGCGAGGTAACCGAGATTAACCCGGCGCTGGCCGACGCGCCCGAAAAGCTCAACGCGGATCCGCACGGCGCGGCCTGGCTGGTGAAAATCCGCCTCAGCGCGCCCGACGAATTGCCGCAACTGATGTCGGCCGCCGACTATCAAACTTACATAGGAGCCGAAAAGTAGTTGCGCTACCTGCCGAAATCGGATTCCGAACGCCGCCAGATGCTGGATGCTTGCGGCGCGGCCTCGGCCGAAGACCTGTTCGCCCACTTGCCGGAAGCGGTGCGGTTGCGCCGCCCGTTAGACCTCGCGCCCGGCATCTCCGAATACGAGATCGTCGACTACTTCCGCGCGCGCGCCGCCGAAAACGCCAACGGCTATGCATCGTTCCTCGGCGCCGGCGTCTACCGCCATTACCGCCCCGTATTGGTGGACGCGGTAGTTTCGCGCGGCGAGTTTCTCACTTCCTACACCCCCTACCAGGCCGAAATCTCGCAGGGCACGCTCACCGCCATCTTTGAGTTTCAGACCATGATCTGCCAGCTTACCGGCATGGACGTGGCCAACGCTTCCATGTACGATGGCTCGACTGCCGTGCCCGAAGCGGCTATGATGGCCGCGCGCATCACCAGCCGTCACCGCGTGCTGGCCGCGCGCACCGTGCATCCCGAGTATCGCGAAGTGCTTCGCACCTATGCGCGCCACCAGGGGATGCCGGTCGAAGAGTTTGGCTACGCAAAGGATTCGGGTGCGATCGACCTCGAGGACCTCGATCGCAAGATCGACGGCCAGACCGCCGCCGTGATCGTCCAGTCGCCCAACTTCTTCGGCGTCATCGACGACGTGAAATCTGCCGCGGAAATCGCCCACCGCCACGGCGCGTTGCTGGTGATGGTGTTCACCGAAGCCGTGTCGCTGGGAATCTTGGAACCGCCCGCCGGCGCCGATATCGTGGCCGGCGAATTGCAGTCTTTCGCCATTTCGCCCAGCTACGGCGGCCCGTACGCCGGCATCGTCGCCACCCGCGACCAGTTCGTTCGCCAGATGCCCGGGCGGCTGGTGGGCCAGACCGCGGATACGCACGGCAATCGCGCCTTCTGCCTGACCCTTTCGACCCGCGAACAACACATCCGCCGCGAGAAGGCCACTTCCAACATCTGCACCAACCAGGCGCTCATAGCCCTCATGGCCACTGTCTTCATGACCGTTTACGGCAAGGAAGGCCTGCGCCAGCTGGCGCTGCAAAACCTGGCCAAGGCGCACTATCTGGCCGGAAGGCTCCCAAGTGTATTCAGCGGAAAATGTTTTAACGAATTCGTCGTCAGGGCGGAGAATCCGGAATCGGTCAACAAGGCCTTGCTCAAGAAGAAGATTATCGGCGGTCTCCCGTTGGGCCGTTTCTATCCGGAGTTGGCCGACTCCATGCTGGTCTGCGCCACCGAAATGACGCGCCGCGCCGACATGGACGCGCTTCACACCACGCTGCGGACGCCGGCCTCGAGCGAGGTGCTGGCGTGATCCAAAAAGTCCGCACGCATCCCTCGCAAAACGAAGCCCTCCTCTTCGAGCGCAGCTCGCCCGGCAAGCGCGCCTGGCAGCTTCCCGAATTGGACGTCCCCGCCATCGACGCAGCCGAAGCGCTCGGCGCGGCCAACGTGCGCGCCGAAATCCCCGGCTTCCCCGAAGTGAGCGAGGTGGAAGCCATCCGCCACTTCACGCGCCTTTCCACCTGGAATTACGCGATCGATCACGGCATGTATCCGCTCGGGTCCTGCACCATGAAGTACAACCCGCGCATCAATGAGCTGGTCGCGCGCATCGAGGGCCTGGCCTGGGCGCATCCGTATCAACCCGAGTCGCTCGCACAGGGAGCTATGGAAGTGATGGCGCGCCTCGAAGCCGCGCTCGCCGAAATCACCGGCATGGACGCGGTCACGCTGCAACCCGCCGCCGGCGCGCACGGCGAGCTCACTGGCATCCTGCTGATTCGCGCTCTGCTCGAAAAGCGCGGCAACCCGCGCCAGAAGATCCTCATCCCCGATTCCGCCCACGGCACCAATCCCGCCACCGCGGCCATCGCCGGATACACCGTCGAGAACGTGAAATCGACCGACGCCGGTGTGCTCGATCTGGAAGCGCTCGCCCGCGCCGCCGGCTCGGATGTCGCCGCGCTGATGGTGACCAATCCCAACACGCTCGGCGTCTTCGAAAACAACATCGCGCAGGCGGCGGACATCCTGCATGCGAAAGGCGCCATGCTCTACATGGATGGCGCCAATATGAACGCTCTCGTCGGCATCGCGCGCCCAGGCGATTTCGGCGTCGACGTGATGCACCTCAATCTGCACAAGACATTCTCGACGCCCCACGGTGGCGGAGGCCCCGGCGCCGGTCCGGTTGCCGTCAAAAAGGCTCTAGAGCCGTTCCTGCCGACCCCACGTCTGAAACGCATGCGCGGCAAATGGGCGTGGGATTTCAATCGCAAACGCTCCATCGGCCGCGTGCGTGCGTTCTACGGCAACTTCGGCGTCCTCGTGCGCGCCCTCGCGTACATCCTCGCGCACGGCGGCCCAGGTTTGCGCAACGCCACCGTCGACGCGGTCCTCAACGCCGTCTACATCCGCAAACGCCTCGAGCCCTTCTTCGATTTGCCGTACCCGTCGCCGAACATGCACGAAGTGGTCTTCAGCGACGACCGCCAGGCCAAACTCGGCGTCCGCACAGGCGACCTCGCCAAGCGGCTGATCGATTACGGCTTCCATCCCTACACGGTGAGTTTTCCCATGATCGTGCATGGCGCGCTGATGATCGAGCCCACCGAGACCGAAAGCAAGCTGGAGCTGGATCAATTCATCGACGCCATGATCTCCATCGCCAAGGAGGTGGAGACCGATCCCGACCTGGTAAAACACGCACCCCATTCCACGCGCACCAGCCGCGTCGATGAGGTCGCCGCCGCCCGCAAGCCCGTGCTCCGATGGAAACCGGCCTAAAGAAGAGCCTCGCGCACGACCTGCTCGTGCTGGCCGCTTTCACTCTGCTGCTGCACGCGCCGTTTCTGCGCCAGCCCGTCCAGGGCGACGAAATCAATTATCTGGATATGGCTGCGCACGTCCTGCAGCATCCGTTGACGCCGCTCGATTTTCAGTTCGTCTTCCAAGGCCATATGGTGGATGCCAACGGCCATCCTCATCCGCCGTTGAACGCTTACATTCTAGCGGTGGCTTGGCTCGTGCGCGGCCACTTCTCGGTCTTCTTTTTCCATTGTTTCTATCTCTTGTTCACGATGGCCATCGGCTTCGCCGCGTACGCGCTCGCCCGCCGCTTCACTTCGCGTCCGCTCTGGGCCGCGCTGTTGGTCGCCGCGTCTCCCATCGTGCAAGTGAATACCAACACGCTCGCCGGCCCCGAAGCGCCCGCGCTCGCGTTGTTGTTGATTGGCGCCGCGGCATTCTTCGGCCGTTGGTTCTGGCTCGCCGGCATCGCGCTGGCTCTCGCCGGGATGACCGCGCTGCAGGCGCTTGCCCTACCGCCGATTCTCTTGCTCTCTTTCTGGATCCAGCGCGAGCGTCCGCCGCGCGCCGCCTGGCTCGCGCTCGCGGCACCGTTCGTCGCGCTCTCCGGCTGGCAAGGGTTGCAGTGGGCGCTCACTGGCCGCCTGCCCGCGGCCGTACTTGCCGGCTACGCCGCCAATCCCAACCTGTCGGGTGCGGCCGTGAAATTCTCGAGCTCGCTCGCCCTGCTCGGACATCTCGGCGTCCTTGTCACGGTGGTTCCGCTGGCCTGGCGCAGGGTGTGGGGTCTCGCGCCTGGCCTGTTGGCCGGTTACCTGGTTACGGATTATCCGTGGTGGGAGCGCGCCCTTCTCGTCATCTTCATCGCGCTCGGCGTCAATGCGCTCCTTTGGTTGTGGGAGTCGCGCCGTCAACCTGTGCTCACCGCGTGGTGCCTGCTCTATTTCGCTTTCGCCTGTGTGGCCTTCTTCGCTGGCGCCGCGCGGTACCTGCTCCCGCTGGCCGCTCCCACGGTGCTGCTCTTCGTCATCCAATTCCACGACCGCCCGCGCATTTTGTGGCTGGCGCTGTTAGTGAATGTCGTGCTCGGCTGGAACCTCTCCTTCGCCGCCTACGAATTCGCCCGCGTCTACGCCGATGTCCCGACTCCACCGGCCCGCCCGTTTCTGGTCAATGGGGAATGGGGCTTCCGCTATTACATGGATGCAAGGGGAGGGCTCCCGTTGGAGGAAAGAAGCGTTCCCAGCCCCGGCGAGTGGATCGTCGCCTCCGATCTTTCGCTCGCCGGCAAGTACGACAGCCTCGCTGAGGAGATCGCCGCGCCGTTGCGGTCAATCGACTTGTTTGTCCGCACCCCGCTCCGCATCGTCGATCGCCACGCCCACGCCGGCAACTCTTCGGCCTCGATGGGCCTGCTCCCGTTTTCTTTCTCGCTCCGCCCGCTTGACCGCATCACGTACTCGCGTACCTCGTCCTTCATCGCCGCACCCGCCGCTTGGACGCCCACCGAATGCGACGGCCACCTGGTCTACATACCCGCGCCACGTGAGGACGCCGCCCGCGGCCCTCGGCAACTCCCCGGTCACGCACCTGTACCGAGTATCTACCCGTACCCGGTCGAATACATCAGAGCTCCCATCCGTCTGCCGCTCGGCTCCCGCGGCACCCTCCACTTCGCGCTCTACGCCCATGGCAGCGGCCCCGCCGCGTTCCACATCGAGCGCCCTTCCGGCGAGGATCTCTTCGCCGAGGCCGTGAAGACCGACGGGGAGTTGTGGGAGCCGCACACACTGCCGCTGGCGGGAATCGGCGAAGCTGTTTTCGCAATCGAGGCCCCGCCCGCCATGCGCGTCGGATGGGGAGAAATGGTGATCGATTCCGATGAACCCGCGCCCGCCATCGCGTCCGCCCAGCCAGAGTTACTCTCCTACTTGCATCTAGGCGACATCCGCTCCCGCGCGCAACTCGGTACCGGCTGGTACGCAATCGAAGACGGCGCCTGGCGCTGGATGTCGAACCATGCCGAAGCCGCCCTCCACCCGCTCCCCGCTCCGGCACAGTTCGAGTTACAACTCTTCTTCCCGCCCGATTTCATGACCCGCGCCGGCACCCCTGTCACAGTCTCCGTGAGCCTAAACGGCAAACCCTTCGCGAAATTCTTCTACTACGAACCCGGCGCCCACACGGTCGCCAAGCGAGTCACCCCAGACTTGCTGACCGAGCCCGTCACCCAAGTCAGCATCAGCGTGACCCCATCCATCCCCCCAACCGCAACCGACCAGCGCACCCTAGGCGCCGTAGTCCAAGGCTTGGGCTTCGTGCCAGCCCAGTAGGGGAGCGCCCGTAGGGCACGGGCTCCCGCGTGCCGCGTCGGCACTTTTACGGACGCTCGGAGCCCCATCACGCAATGGCGCCCGCTGGCTAGCCGGGCCGGTTGACGCGTTAGCCTGAAATCCGAAGTTGCACCCGTGTATGAGAATTATCCGATTTGCCTTGATCTGGTTACGCTGTGGAAATCCAACTTCGCCGAAGTCGGATTTCTGCCATGTAATCCTCATGAAAGTAATGGCGTTGGTTGTTCAGTTTCGGATTTCAGGATTAGCGGGCTTGATTGCTTCGGCCGGCCGTGGTTTCAACCCGCGGCTGCTGCCTAGAGTTTCGACAGCTTTGCCAAGGCGAATCCAGAGCCCGGAGGGCGAAAGAAAGTAGCCCAAAGCGTCAGCCTTGGGATTCCGATAAACCGCCGGAAAGCCCCGGAACGGGGCGAAAGACCCGCCTCAGCCCCACAGGTCGCGCTCATCGTATGCGATGCCGTGCTTCTGCAAGAACGTTAGAAGCTCTTCTTGAAACGACACGCGGCGATGATGCTCTCGCTGCCCAGCGATGTACTCCTTCACATCAGCCGCGCGCGATCCGCTGACACTGAAGGCGGCGTAGCCAGCTTGCCATGCGAATCGCCGCTGGGCGGGAAACTGCTCATGCACCCAGCGCGACGAGTTGGCTTTCACGACTCGCATCAACTCCGCGACGGATTCGTTCGTCGGAAGCGACACAAGCAGATGCACATGATCCGCCGGACCGTTGACGATGAGCGAAACGCCCTTTCGCTCCCTGACAATGCCGCCCATGTATGGGAAAAGCCGGACGGCTATATCGGGCGACAAATCTGGCGCGCGGTCCTTGGTGGAGAAGATGACGTGAATCAGCAGGGAAGCAAAGCTGTGTGCCACAAGACTTCCGCCCCGTTCCGGGGCTCCGTATCCTTGCTCCCCGATTCCGCACGGCTTGCGCCGTGGGCTACTTTCTTTCGCCCTTCCGGGCTCGCAGCCGCAACCCAAAGCAATTCAGTGAACCGGTTCGTAGGGAATTCTCAACCCACTGCTCACAATCTCAAGCCGTCGCCAATCTTGCCGGCTCCGCAGAGCGTCAAGGCGTCAGTGGGATAACTACCGCGCGGCGAATCGAATAACCCTCCGTTGCTTCCATCTATCGAATGGACGTCGGCGCGCGGAGGTGCTCGCAGACAACTTGAATATCTCCGACTTGGCTAAAACAGGTTGCCGGCGCTCCACGCCCTTCCTTCCCGGTGCGGTCGTCGTAGTATCGGATCGACAGGTGCGAGTTGTCCAGCCAGCGCACCTCTGGGTACTCCGGCTTTCCGTTCTTGAAGTCCCAAAACCCCAGACCATTAAATGCATTCCTGGCGAACGGGCTCCGCCGGGAACGAATGGCGACGACGGCGTAATCGTCGTCTAATGCCCCTTGAAAGGCAAATGAGAGAAGAGCGACGTGCCGGTGATCGGGGGACAGGATTAGAGGCGCGCGTTTGGTACACGCTTCGATGATCGCAAGGTCGATCAGCACGACGAGGGCGGTCAGGATCGTATAGATAGACACAATGGAAAGTCTCAGCCCTCGGGGCTTGATAAACCTCCGGGCGAAGAAGATCACCGCAGCGAGCGCAGCGGCTAAGATTGCGAACGGCCAGATATCCGAAATATCCATGAGGAGACTTCACATTCCAAGAAAAGGCACTAGGATGGCTGATCTGCCGAATCCCTCGCCGTCCCTACCTCACTTCCACCCACTCCGGCATCATCCGCAACATCCCGCCCTTCATCCAGGCGCGGAACGGAACCTTCCCGAAAACCGCGCGCAGCTTGGTTTCCAGCGCGTCGTCCTGCGTGCGCTTCAGCCACAGGTCCAGCAGGCTGCGGCGTCCGGGATACAGTAGCAGGCCGACATCTTCGCCCGCCGCAATTCCGGCTTTCTTCTTGAGCAGCGTGACGGCGGCGTCCAATCCGCCCAACTCGTCCACCAGCCCGCGCGGTTTGGCCTGCGATCCCAGCCAGACGCGCCCCTGCGCCACCGGTTCGATCTCCGCGTACGGCCGGTGCCGCGCCGCGGCCACTTTCGAGACGAACTCGCGATAGCTCTGGTCGATGCCGCGCTGCACGAGCGCCTGCTGGCCCGCGTCGAGCGACGTGTAATCGGAATCGATCCCCGCGTTGCGCCCGCGCTCGACGGCGTCCTTCGTGATGCCCACCTTGTCGTACAGCCCGTGCAGATTCGGCTTGCCGTAGACCACCCCGATCGAGCCGGTTTCGGTTTGCGGATACGCCACAATCGCGTCGCCCGTCATCGCCATGTAATACCCGCCCGAGGCCGCTACGTCCGACATCGAAACTACCAGCGGCTTCTTGTTGCTGGCCAGGCTCATCGCGCGCCACATCTCGTCGGACGCGGTGACCTCGCCGCCGGGCGAATCGATGCGCACCAGAATGCCCTTCACCTGGGTGTCTGCCACGGCGTCGCGCAGCAGCTTGCCAAACCCATACGCCGTCAGCCCTTCGCCGCCATCGTCCGTCGGGTCGCCGCGCACGATGTCGCCCTCCGCCACCACCAACGCGAGATGGCTGCGCGGCGTCTGGCGCGGCGCGGCCTTCAGGTAGCGCGCGAGCGCCAGCTTGTTCGGCTCCCCGCCGTGCAACCGTTCGCGCAGCTCGCCCCACATCTGGTCTTCAAACCGCAGCTCGTCCACCAGCCCCGCCTGCAGCGCGTCGGGCGCGCTGAACGGGCCCTGGTCGATCAGCGTGCGCACTTGCTCCGGCGTCTTCCGCCGCGCCGTGGCGATGCGCTCCACCAGGTTGCCGAACAGGTCATCGACCAGCGAGTTGATGACTTCCTTGGTCTCCGGGCTCATCTCGGAGCGCGTGAACATGTCGCCGAAATCTTTATACTTGCCGTCGTGCTCCACGTCCACCGAAACGCCCAGTTTGGCCAGCGTGTTCTTGAAATAGGGAATCTCCGCGCGCATGCCTTTCAGCATGAGCGGATCTTCCGGCCCCAGGTAGATGCGGTCGGCGGCCAGTGCCAGGTAATATTCGCGCGCCGTGGGAGTGCGCAGGTACGCGAACACCGGCTTGCCCGATTTACGGAACTGCTCAACGTCGCCGCGTAGTTCTTCCAGCTTCGCCCATCCAACCGACAGACCGTCCGGCTCCAGCACCACCGCCCGTATGCGGCTATCCTGCGCCGCGCGCCGCAGCGCCGACCACACGCTCGCCACCGTCACCGCCGCGCGCGGATTGTCGGCAAACGGCATCTCCAGCGCGGGCTTTTCCGGGATGTCGCCTTCCAGACGCACTACCAGCACCGAGTTCGACGCGATGTCCGGCGGCCGGTCGTGCAACTGAAACGCCAGCACCAGCAGCAGAATCCCACCCAGAAACACCAGCAGGACGCCCGTTAATAGTCCCAACAAGAACTTCGACATGGTACTTAGAAATTACCACAGCCTCTGCGCGGGCGAACCCGTGGCGTAAAAGACCTCTCCCACGCTACCCCTCTCCCAGACAAACTTGCAGCCGATAAGTAGAATAGAACTAGAGCGCATGCCGGCCAGCGTGGTTTCCATCTCGGGCAATCGCCAGGGTACTTACGTGGTATTGGAAGCCGCTCTGCCCGGTGCTCCGCCACGCTCCATCGGCGTGATTCTCATCGATCCGGCGACTGATCGCGGGTGGGTGAAGCTGCGCGCGCGGTATGACGATTTCGCCGCTCCCGAAGATGCCGAAGTGCTGGAAGCCTTGGAAGGCGATCTGCGCGACAATTTGGCGGAAATGGGGGCCGAAGCTTGCCTCGCCTCGCTTGAGGATTCGCTTTCGAACGTGCTCCGCGTTGGGGAACGCCAGGCGGTATCCGTCGATGCGTTTTCCCGTGTGGTCGAGCGGCTCTACGGCGAGCATGTCGAGCCGGTCTCTATCGGTCGGTTCGCCACCCATCTACCTCTTTATAGCCTGCGCGCCGCCGCCGGCCGGCTGGGCGAGGAAATGGAATCGCTCGAGGAAGATTGGGTGCCCGCGCCGGCCGGTGTGCGCCTCACGCCGGATCTGTTTGTGGCGCACGTGGTCGGCCGTTCGATGGAGCCGCGCATCCCCGACGGCAGCCTTAACCTGTTCCGGCTCAACCCCGTCGGCTCGCGCCAGAATAAGATTCTGCTGATCCAGCGCTTCGGCGTGCTCGACGAGACGGCGCGCTTCACGGTGAAGAGGTACACCAGCCGGAAAGTCTCGACTGGCGAGGACCAATGGCGGCACGAACAGATCCGCCTGGAGCCGCTCAACCTGGAGTTCGAAGCCTGGGACGCCGGTCCCGAGGATTTCGCCGTGGTCGCCGAGTGGCTGCGCGTCATCGAGTGAAGCGCCGCGTCTCGACTCTGCTCGCCCGCTGGTACGCCCAGGGGCATCGCGATCTGCCCTGGCGGTGCACCGCCGATCCGTACTCGATCTTGGTGTCGGAGATCATGTTGCAGCAGACCCGCGCCGCGGCGGTGGTTCCGTACTACCATCGCTTCCGCAATCGCTTCCCCACCGTCGATGCGCTGGCAGCGGCGGCCGAACCGGAAGTGCTCGCGCTGTGGAGCGGTCTGGGCTACTATTCGCGCGCGCGCAACCTGCTCGCCGCGGCGCGGCAAATCGCGGCGCGTGGCGCGTTCCCGCGCCGCTATGACGAACTGCGCCAGTTGCCGGGCGTCGGCGATTACACCGCGGCCGCCGTCGCGAGCATCGCCTTCGCCGAACCGTGCCCCGTGGTGGACGGCAACGTCCTCCGCGTGGTGGCGCGCATGGAGAACGACGCCGGCGACATCCGTTCGCCGCAAACCCGGGAACGTTTTCGAGCCGTCGCCCAAAGGTGGCTTGACCGGCGCCGGCCCGGCGCGTTCAATCAGGCGCTAATGGAGCTCGGTGCGACCGTCTGCCTGCCGCGCCAACCACTCTGCCCGCAGTGCCCGCTGCGCGCCCAGTGCCGCGCCTTCGAACACGGTAGCGTGAATCAACTGCCAGTGAAACTGGGGCGCGTCCCGCCGGAGCGGATCGAGGCCATCCTCCTGCTGGTGCGCCGTGGCCGCTGCATCCTGCTGCGCCAACGCCCCGCCAGCGAGCGCCGCATGCCCGGCTTTTGGGATCTCCCCGGACCGGAGCACCTGCCCACCGTCCGCCCTGGCGTGCCCCTTGGGCAGTTCCGTCATGTCATCACTCATCATCGCTACCTCTTCACCGTGAGATCCGCGTCCGCGCCAAGGCGCCTACCCGTCGGCGCGCACTTTCGCTGGCTGGACCCGGGCGACGCCGGGTCGATTCCACTGAGCACCTCCGCCAAGAAGGCCCTTCGCCTGGCCGGCCTCCTGTAGCCGGCTTCACAACTAGAATAGGAACTGCGGAGGAAATCGTCTTGCGCCCATCGCTCTTGATCGTCTTCTTGGCCACGTCCCAGCTAATCCCGCTCTGTGGCCAGACTGCGGGGCCATCCCTGGAAGGCCGCCGTGCCGAGCTCAATCGTCTGCTGGCCGAGGAGTGGGAATACACGTTGCGCACCGAGCCCGAGCTGGCCACGCATGTCGGTGACGAGCGCTTCAACGACCGCCTGAGCGATTTGTCGGATCGGGCGATTGCGGAGTCAATCGCGCATGCCCGCCAGTCGCTCGCGCGCTTCGAAGCCGTCGATGTCGCCGGCTTTCCCGAGCCTGAGAGATTCAACCGTGAGCTGATGCTGCGTAGTTTGCGTGACACGCTCGACAGCGCGCCCTTCAAGGATTGGGAAATGCCCGCCACGCAGTTCGACGGGATTCACCTCGAATACGCATCGTTGGCACTCGACACGCCCTTCCGCAGCGTGAAGGACTATCGGGATTACGTCTCCCGGCTACGCCAGATTCCGCGCGTGCTGGATCAGGCGATGGGACACATGCGCGACGGGCTCCGCGACCGCCTCATGCCGCCGCGCTATCTGCTCGAAAAGGTGGCCACGCAGGCGCAGGAGATCGCCGGCTACCCGCTCGACAAAAGTCCGTTTACAGCACCTCTACGCAAGTTCCCCGCCTCCATCTCGGAAGCCGAACGGAAGCCACTGCGGGCGAGCGTCGAAACGGCGGTGAAAGACCTGGTCGCGCCGGCGTATGCGAGGTTCGCCGGGTTCGTGCGCGACGAATACGCGCCGCACGGGCGGCTCGATCCCGGGCTGTGGGCCTTGCCCGATGGCGACGCGCGGTATCGTTTCGCCATCCGTCATCAGACCACCGCCGATTTGACCGCCGAACAGATTCACCAGCTTGGATTGCAAAGCGTGGCGGAAATCGAAACCGAAATGCTGGCGATTGCCAAGGGCCAGGGTTTCGCCGATCTGAAGTCGTTCAACGAACATATCCGGCAGGATCCGAAACTGCACGCGAAGTCCGGCCAGCAACTGTTGGACCTGTATGCGCACTATCGGGACCAGATGTACGGGAAGCTGCCGGAGCTGTTTGGGCATTTGCCAAAGACCGCCTTGGTGGTGGTGCCGATGGAAGCGTACCTTGCCGCCGACAACGTTCCCGCCGATTATTCGCCGGGCGCCGGCGATGGCTCGCGGCCCGGGCGCATCAATGTCAACGAGTACGCCCCCGAGAAGCGCTTGCTGCTCAACGTGGAGGCCATCGCTTATCACGAAGGAGTCCCCGGCCATCACATGCAGTTTTCGATCGCGCAGGAACTTACCGGCCTGGCTCCGTTCCGCAGGTATGACCTCGACCTGAATGCCTACACGGAAGGCTGGGCGTTCTATGCCGAGCGCTTGGGAAAGGAAGTCGGCTTTTATCGAGATCCGTACAGCGAGTACGGCCGCCTGCAAAACGAGATGTGGCGATCCGTGCGTTGGGTGGTGGATACGGGCGTCCACGCCAAGCACTGGACGCGACCGCAGATGGTCGACTTCTTCCACCAGCACACCGCGATGGACGATCAGAACATCGAGACCGAAGTGGATCGGTACATTGCCTGGCCCGCGCAGGCGCTTTCGTACAAGATGGGACAGATGAGGATTCTCGCTCTCCGGGCAAGCGCGCAGCGGGAACTAGGCCCGAGATTCGATCTGCGCGCCTTCCACGACGCGGTCCTGGAGCGGGGCCCGCTGCCGCTCGACATGCTCGAGACGAAGATCGACACGTGGATCGCGAGCCGCAAGTAGGCGGGCACGCCCTGGCGTCTCCTCGTCAATCGCTGCAGCGTGGGAACGTACGTGCCCCATACAACATTTTGTGGTTTTTATGTTTTTGATGCGCAAAATGTGGGCGGAAGGCTTTGGTGCCGATGGCGGCTTCTAGGCTTCCTTGTACATGTACTTGATGGCGGGCTTGTAGATCAGGATATTAGGCTGGCCTTCGCGGTTGACCTTAAGGCAGCACTTGTCATACCACTCAATGATGCCGTGCAGCGTTTCGCCGTCGCGCAGAACAAAGACCATCGGGGTCTTGGCCTGCATTTGCTTCACGTAATAAAAGTTCTCCGCATTGGTCTGGTCGGGCGGGACCGGCTTCTTCTGCGACTGGAGGGCCGGCCGGCGCGGTGGACTAATCTGCTCCTTGATCTCGTTCAGCGACGGACGAATGAGCTTGCGATTGACGGTCTCCACTGAATGCCATCCTTATGAAGAGAATCTGATTGATGGCCGCATTTCTGCACAGCATGAGCGGCTCTGTCGTTGGGTTCAATTTCCGACTTGACTCATAAATAGCATAATGAGACCCGCGAAGCAACGAGGCGTGGCGATATTCCTGCGGGCTGGCGAAACGGAATATCTTCTAAGCGGCTAGTGGGTAGCGGAGGGTCTCGAGGCGCCAGTCGCGAATCTGACGGACATCGGAAGTCAGGCGGCCGCACAGTTCCTGGCGCGCTTCGAAGAGACGGTATCTGTCGGCAGAGCGCCGACGAAGATGGGGACGGTGCGCCGCCAGCAGGTGGCGAGCAGGCCCGGTGCGACCGGGTGGCGCTGTTGCTCGGCGGCGCAACACCTGCCAAGCAGGTAGCGCAGCTCGGTGCCGGTCATCTTGCCCTGAAAGTCGTGGCCGGCGAGCTCGGCGGTGAGGAAGCGATCCTGGTCGAGCAGGACGCCTTCATCGAAGGCCATGCCGGTGATGCATATGGTGCCTTCTTCGCGCAGCGCGGCGTCGTCGCCGGCGATGGGAACTTCGTGGATGGGGCCGGATTTGTAAGCTCCAGGCTGCGGTGACCGTCGTGGTAACAAACTGCGTCGGTGGTGCTTCGTAAGCGACCCAACCGGTTTCGAGGAGCGGGATCAGCCAGGTTTGATGCTGGCCAAACACCGTGACCGGACCGGCAGCGGCCAGCGTTAGGGGGCCACCGAGGCCAATGGAGCGGTCGAAAATCCGATAGATCCGGCGCAGAAAGGCGCCACCAAAGGCGGGCAGGCGGCGCGTGAAAAGTTCGTCGAGCGTCTCGCACTTATCCACGCGCCGCACGGGCACATGGCAGCGGCTGCAGTTCTGGTTGCCCGTTTCCTTATACCCATGCTTGATTCTCTGACCATAACAGGATGGGCGGGAAGGGCCGGGGCCGTCAGACTGTCACCTGAATTACGCAGACTGTCCGGCATTGTCGCCATAAAGTCAGGACGGGGGACTGACGATGACAGTGTAGATGCGGTCGAGATCTTCCGGAGAATAGTAGTCTATTTCGATGCGGCCCTTTGACTTAGCTTTCTCGACGATGCGAACCTTGGTGCCGAGGATGCGCTCCAGCTCCTGGATGGCGGCCTTGACGTTGGGATCGGTTTCGACTTCGTCGACGTGCTTGGGCTTGCGTCCTTCGAGCATGCGCTGGGTGGTGCGCTCGGTTTGCCGCACGCTCCATCCCTGGGCGACGGCTTTCTCGGCCACTTCCCGTTGCAGCTCGACGTTTGGCAGCGAACAGAGACAGCGGGCATGGCCAGCGGAGAGGCGGCGCTCGGAAACCAATTGCTGGACATCCGCAGGGAGTTGCAGGAGTCGCAGGAGGTTGATAATGGTGGTGCGGTCCTTGCCGGTCCGCTGCCCGATCTGATCGGGGCTGAGGAGGAGCTCGCGGCCGAGACGGTCAAATGCAACTGCGGTTTCGATGGGGTTCAGATCCTCGCGTTGGATATTCTCGATCAGGGTGACCTCGAGGAGACGGTCATCGGCGATTTCGCGAATCACGACGGGCACAGATTGGCTGCCGGCCAGTTTGGCGGCCCGCCACCGGCGCTCTCCCGCCACCAACTGGTAGCGTTCACCCGACCTGCGGACAACCAGCGGCTGGATGATGCCGTTGGCGCGGATGGATTGCGCCAATTCGGATAGACGCTCACTCTGGAACACGCGCCGCGGCTGGAGCGGATTAGGATCGATGCTGTCGATGGGAACGCTGAGGGCCGCTTCCTCGGCTGGTGAAGGCGGAGGCGCGGGTTGATTTGTCGGCCGGGTGGGAAGAAGGGCGCCTAGGCCCCTACCGAGCGCCCTGCGAGGATTTTCTGTTTTGTTCATGGTCCAAGATCTCTTTCGCCAGCCTGATGTAGCTCTCGGCGCCCTTGGAGCGAGGGTCGTAAGCGAGAATGGACTTGCCGAAACTGGGCGCTTCGGCCAAGCGAACGCTGCGGGGGACGATAGTGGAAAAGACCTGATCCGAGAAAAACTCTCTAAGATCATTGGCGACTTGGCGTGTCAAGTTCGTGCGGTCGTCATACATGGTGAGGAGTATGCCCTCTACTTGCAACGGATGCTGGAAGGCGTCGCGAATTCGATCGATAGTATCCATGAGCTCGGAAACACCTTCAAGAGCGAAAAACTCGCACTGGATGGGAACGAGGACCGAATCGGCCGCGATTAGGGCATTGAGTGTAAGGAGATCGAGGGCGGGCGGGCAATCGATCAGAATGAAGTCGAATTGGTCGCGGATGCTCTGAATGCGTCCCCGGAGGCGGAATTCGCGGTTTGGGATGTCCACCAGCTCGAGGTTCGCACCGACGAGATTTTTGTCGGCAGAAATCAGCGATAAGCCATCGAAGGCGGTGGCTATAATTGCGTCCTGCGGAGAAGCATCGCCGAGGATAACGTGGTAGAGGCTGGGGCGATTAGGATCCTTGGCGACGCCGAGACCACTTGTGGCATTGCCTTGGGGGTCGGAGTCGATCACCAGGATTGTGAGGTCGTTGGCTGCAAGCGCAGCGGCGAGGTTGATGGCGGTTGTCGTCTTGCCGACGCCGCCCTTCTGGTTCGCAATTGCAAATACCCGGCTCAAGCGGCCATACTAACACGAAGCTGGCCGCGACTGAAGCTTAAGTTTCACGTGAAACAAGCACCGTCCCGTTTCACGTGAAACAGGAACTTGACAACGCGCTGAAGGGCGATTTCGGCTTGAATGCGGAGTTGGACGGCAGAGAGGCAACAAAGAACTCCGATCACGAGCAGCCAGTTCTCACCGAAACGCAGCCGCTGCAACACCTTCTGGAACTCGGCCACCACGTGGGGGGAGCGCTTCTCGACACTGTGGATTCTCGAATGCATCGGACTCGGTGGAGCGGAACGACACGGGACTTGGCGGCGGAGTTCGGCTGAGGCAAATGACACACAGCCAGTGTCTGTGACCGTGCGTGCGCTGACTTCATCGCGAAGATGAGGACTGCTCGTGCAGATGGCCGGGGCAATGGTGCGGCAAGTATCCTGCGAGATGCGTTTCACGCGGGCAAGATCAAAGCCGACAGCGCCAAGCTCCCAAACACAGATGGACGGTCCCGGTGGCCTGCCATCGCGTCATCTTCCAGTCGAGCAGGCAGAACTCCGGCAGAGCCGCTTCACCGACGAGCGGTCGCACCTTCGCGAAGTCGGCGAAGTCTGCCGGCCTGAGCTGCGGAGCGACGGCCGCTCAACTTGTCGGACTTGGGGGACGTCCGACCTTCAGCGAGGGCACTGGGGCCCTGAGCTAACGCGCGACAGCAGTCGGATGGAGGGCGCGCACCAGAGCCCGGGCCGGACGTCTGCGGGATTCGGAGAATGCACGGCTGGGGGGCGCAACTTCCGCGCGCCAATGGGGGCTTTTCCGTTGGACGCGTCGGTGTGGACCGGGCATGCCCTTCCCGCATCAAGGCGCGGCCGTCAAGCGACCTGGAGGTTCGACTGCGTCAGTGCGGCGGACTCCGAGGCCAGGGAGCGTTGCAGGCTTATCAGCGATTGCCGCATGGAAAGCAAGTTGCGCTCCGTGCTGTCCAGGTTCCCCAACTTCGAAATGACGGCGCGGTGCAGACGGGTGAACAGCTGAAACACCCGCGGATCGCGCCAGCCACGGTTGGCCTCCTCACGCATGATATCGATTGCTTCCTCCGCCGTGTATGCGGCCTTATAGGGGCGCGCGGATGTGAGGGCGTCATAGATGTCGGCGATCTGCAGAATGCGCGCCAGCAGAGGAATCTGATCGCCGCGAAGACTATCTGGGTACCCAGAGCCGTCCCACCGCTCATGATGGTGACGAATGATGGGTAACACCGGGCCGAGCGCCTTCAGATGACGGCAGATCTCTTCTCCACGGACGGTGTGACTGCGCATGGTCACCCATTCTTCCGCCGTCAGCTTGCCGGGTTTGAACAGGATGGCATCGGGAACCCCCACCTTTCCAACGTCGTGGAGATATCCACCTCGATAGAGCGCAAGCAAGCTCATCCGATCTAGTCCCAACGATACACCAAGTGCAACGCTAATGAAGCTCAGGCGCTCGCAATGGTTGCCCGTATTAGCATCGCGCTGCTCGACCGCCTGCGCCAGCGCGAAGACGATCTCCTCGGTTTCATCCAGGCCGGCCCGGCCGCGATGCTCGGCGCGCATCTCCTCGGTACGCTGCGTACAGGTCTTGAGCAGGTCGGCCCAGTCTGCCTGCGGGTCCGCACGCACGCGGTCCATGCCCCACCGCGTCCGCGAACTCCGCCTGACTTGTGCGCTCTGCATGGCTACAGGAATTATCGGCAACCTTGGCGAAATCCTTAGCCGTGCAGGGCAAGAAAAACTGGGGGAAGCGTCCCACCCACTAGTCCCTCGGCTGCTGAGATACTCCTAGGTGGTCTACGTGGGGAATCTGATTGCGGTCACCGCAAAGATCCCGTCCCACGGCTCCATGACCTTTATATTAGGTACTTATCAATTCGAACAGTATACGAGATATCTACTTGTTCAAATGAACAACACTGAGCATAAACATTTTCCTAACGCACCTTTTCACACGGTTCGCACATCGCATCGAAAGCGAAGCGGGCCGCAATAGCCAACTACGAAGCACGCCGGAGCCCCGCCACGCCCGATGGCAGGCTTGCTAAAGTTGCATGTAAGGTGCAGGCAACGCCGCTCAAGGTCGTAATCGTGGATGATGAGGCGCTGGCGCGCGGGTACTTGCGCGAGCTGGTGCGGGCGCACCCGGAAATTGAGATAACCGGCGAGTGTGCCAACGGTTTCGAAGCCGTCAAAGCGATCGCGGAAACCGCGCCCGATTTGGTCTTTCTCGACATTCAGATGCCCAAGCTGGACGGGTTCGAGGTGCTGGAACTGATCGATCCCGGTCCGGCGGTGGTGTTCGTGACAGCTTACGACGAATACGCCATGCGGGCGTTCGACGCGCACGCGGTGGACTACCTGCTGAAGCCGTTCAGCGCGGAGCGTTTCGAACGGGCCCTCGAACGGGCGCGGGCGCGACTGGGCGAACACGCGCCCCCAGTGACGCGGCCGCCCGAACAGCAGGTGGACCGGATCGTGGTGCGCGATGGCGCGCGGGTACACGTGATCCCGCTCGATAGGCTCGACTACGTGGAGGCGCAGGACGATTACATCGCCATTCACAGCGGTGGCAAGAGCTATCTGAAACAGCAGCCGATCGCGGAAATCGAGCGGCAGCTCGATGCCAGGCGCTTTGTTCGCATACACCGGTCCGCCATCGTCAGCCTGGAGCGGGTGGCGCGCATCGAACCGTATGGCAAGGAAAGCCGCCTGGCGATCCTGACGGACGGCACGCGCCTGCCGGTCAGCCGCGCTGGCTATGCCCGCCTGCTGGAGGCCATGGAAGGCTCGCAGGGCGGGTAGCCGGCGGACGGGCCGTTGCGAGGAAGAAATGTCGAGATGGCTCGACTCGACCAGTGGAACGGACCACGCCAGGATAGCGGACGGAACTGTTGGAGACGCGGATTGGCGACTCTGGACCTAGTCGCCCAGGAACTTGCCAACCGGGCGCAAGCCTTTAACGTTATCGCACACGGCTTTGATCGCGGCGGTGATCGGAATTGCCAACACGAGGCCCGGCGCATCCCACAAAAAGCCCCACAGCATCAGCGAAAACGTCACTACCAGCGGATTGAGATGGACGCGCGAGCCCACCACCTTCGGGTAGAGCAGGTTGAGCGCGGCGAGGTGCAGCGCGGCCACCACGCCGATCACGCCGGCGTAAATAGGGACGCGGTTGATCGCCAAGGCTGAAAACAACGGCGGCGCCATGGCGAGCGGCAGCCCGACATACGGCACCAGGCTGAGGAATCCGCTCAGAGGCCCTACCAGCATGGGGTAGGGTAGCCGCATGGCCCAGAAGACCAGCGAACTCGATACGGCCAGCACGAAGCCCAGCACGAAATTGCCCACCACGAAGGCGCGCACCATTTCGGCCACGCCTTGCAGGCTGCGCGCGGCCACCAGGCGATCTTCGCCATGAAAAAACTGGAGGAAGCTGCGGTTGAGGTGGTCATGCCAGCTCAGCATGAAGTAAACCAGAAAGGGCACGAAGGAAACGGTCAGCAGAATCTGGTAGACGGAGCCGAGCTTCGCGGTAACGAAATCGGCCACCGGCGTTCGCTCTTCGTGGATACGCACTTCCGGGATTGTGGCGGGCTGGGCGGTAGCGGGCTGCGTCCTCGAACGCTTGCCCGCGCGCGGTGGCTGCGGCTGGGGTGGTGGCGGAATCGCCTTGCTGGGCGCGAACAGGCGCAACGTCTGCTGTTCTGCGTCGTCCACTCTCTGCTGCACGCCCTCGACGATTTGGCCGATGCGCTCTCCGTAGCGCGGCAAGTCGCCAATCAGCACGGCCACCTGTGCATAGGCCCCTGCGCCGATCACGTAGAGAGACAGCAGCGCTATGGTGCAGACCACGAAGCTGGCGAGCGGACGCGGAAAGCGGAAACGCGTCAGCAGGGACACGAAGGGCTCCAGAATGAATGCGATGACGACCGCGACGATCGAGGTAATGAAGAACACGCGGCCGTAATAGAGCACCGCGATGACGACGCCGATGGCCACGATGGGCGCGGCGAGCTGGCGGGCGTCGTGCGCGGCCTTGGCCGCACTGGCGGCGGTGCCGGACTGAGTGATTAGCGCCACGATGCGAAACCGACCTTTTGTCTCGAATGTAGCATGTGCGCGTCTATAATGTAATAGAATTGACCGGCCCTAATTCCCGCATTCTGGCGCTCGATCTCGGCAAGCGGCGCATCGGCCTCGCCATCAGCGATCCGCTACGCGTCACGGCGCAGGGCCTTCCCAACATCGAGCGCACCAACAAGCGCGCCGACCTAGATCTCCTGGAGCGGCTGGCGAGCGAGCGCGAGGTCGGCCTGTTTCTGATGGGCAACCCGATCAATATGGGTGGCAACGAAGGGCGCCAATCGGCGTGGGTGCGCGAATTCTCGGGCGAACTGGAGCGCCGCACAGGCCTGCCTGTGAAGCTGTGGGATGAGCGACTGACCAGCGTGGAGGCCGGCCGGGTGCTACGCGCGAGCGGCATCAGCATTGCGAAGCGGGCCGCCGCGGTCGACCGGCTTTCCGCCGTGATCTTGCTGCAGAGCTACCTGGATTCGTTATGAAACTGGCGCGTCGTCTTGCCATAGTGCTGCTGGCTGGGGCGGCAGCCGCCGGATGGTGCGGTTGGAGGATCACGCAGCCTTACCAAGGGTTTGGCGCGGAGACATTCGTCGAGTTTCCACGCGGCGCCGGCTCTCGCGCGCTGGCCGCCGAGCTGGCCCAGGCGGGTGTGATTCGCAGCCAGTGGGATTTCCTGGTGGTCAGAGCGCTGGCTCCCACGCGGCGCCTGCGCGCCGGCGAATATCGGTTTACACAGGCGGCCTCGCCCTTGGGAGTCTTCGACCGGATCGCGCGCGGCGATGCGTTCTATTACACGCTGGTGGTGCCGGAAGGCAAGAACATGTTCGACATCGCCGCCGCCGCCGCGAATCTGGGACTCTTCCAGGCACACGAGTTCACCGATGCGGCGCGCGATCCGTCGCCGATTCGAGGCCTCGATCCCGATGCGCCGACTCTCGAAGGCTACCTGTTTCCCAGTACATACCGGGTTGGACGCCACGCCACACCGGGGGCGCTGTGCCGCATGATGACGGCGCGGTTCCGCGAGGCCTGGAGCGGCCTGGGAAGCGCGGCGCCGGTGCACCGTACGGTAACCCTGGCTTCGCTGGTGGAGAAAGAAAGCAAGTTGCCCGACGAGCGGCCGCGCGTGGCCGCGGTTTTCGTCAACCGCTTGCGACTAGGAATGACGCTCGATTGCGACCCATCCACGATTTATGCCGCGCTGGTGGAACAGCGCTACCGCGGCACGATTCACCGTTCCGATCTCGCGAACGAAAACCCGTATAACACGTATCGGCACGCTGGCTTGCCGCCGGGGCCAATCGCGAATCCCGGTTTGGACGCCATCCGCGCCGCGCTGGCGCCGGCCGATACCGATGCGCTCTACTTCGTGTTGCGGCCGGATGGCTCCGGCGCGCACCAGTTTTCGAGCAACATAGCCGCCCACCAGGCCGCCGTTGCGGTGTACCGCCGTGCGAAGAAAAAGTAGCCCGAAGTCTATCGACTCGCCGACGCGAAGAAATGTCGAGACGACTCTCGACCCTGCACGCAAGACAGCGTGCGCCACGGAGCGCCCTTCCACCAAGCGCCGCCTGGGCGAGTACCTGGCGCGGCGGCAGCCCGCGCGGATCACGGAAGAGATCTGGCTGGAGGCGCGCGCGGAGTTGGCGCCAGTCTCCGACAGTTACCTGCGCGACCTGCTGCAGGCGACCCAAATTCCTTTCGACCAGCCGTGGGCCGGCATCCGTCAACACACTTTCGAAGAACTGGAAAGCTCCTTGCGCGAGATGTTGGACGCGTACCTCGCCGCCGGCGCCGCGGGCGACCGCGAGCGCGCACGCTATGCGCGCCGGCAGGTGATCGCCGCCAAGGATCGCGCCAGGTTCACCGCGGGCAACCCACGCAGCAGCGCCGAAAAACGGGCGCTGAAAGAAGAGATGACCCAGTGGATGCTGGTCTGGTTGGAGAACCCGGAACTATTCCCGGTGTGGGTGGAAGCCCGCAAGCGGGCGCAGGGGCGGCAGTAGACGGCACGGTGAGTGGGCCGCTCCCGGCGGCACTGGCGGCGCGGTCCAGCCAAAGCGCGCCGCACCAATTGGGCATATAATCGAATCATCAGAGTGAACTGGGTCATCTACCCTTGCAGAAGGGATCCTTGAAAATGTCAACGCTAGAAGTATCGCCGGCGGAGCCCCTGTCCGCCAACGCCGGCCGATCGGTCGTCAACGATTTCAGTCTCCAGGTCGCCACCGTCAACGGAAGCGGCAGCCAGACCGCCAACACCGTTCTGATGCGCGCCATCTTTCAAATGGGGATCCCGGTTTCGGGGAAGAACATGTTCCCATCGAACATCGCGGGGCTGCCCACCTGGTTCACCATTCGCGCCAGCAAGCACGGCTACGTCGGACGCCGCAAGGAGATCGATTTTCTGGTGGCGATGAACCCGGAAACGGCGCGCGAGGACGTCCTGAAACTCGCTGCCGGCGCGGCGGTGGTCTACGACGAGCCGTTGAAACTGGGCGAGTTGCGCGGCGATCTGCATTTCTACCCGGTGCCGTTCGACAAGCTGGTGGCGCCGGTGTGCCCCGATGCCAAGCTGCGCAAGCTGGTGCGCAACATGATTTACGACGGGGTGGTGGCGTGGCTGCTGTCGATCGAAATGGACGAAGTGCATCGCGCGCTGGTGAAGCAGTTCGGCAAGCGCAAGGCGAAGGCCGCCGAACTCAACTGGGGCGCCGCGCAGGCCGGCTTCGATTACGCGGCCAAGACCTTCACCAAGACCGATCCCTGCCGGGTGGAGCGGATGCACGCGACAGAGGGCAAGATCATCGTCGATGGCAACGCCGCTTGCGCGCTGGGCGCGATGTTCGCCGGCGTTACCGTGGTCACCTGGTACCCGATTACCCCATCTTCGACGCTGGTGGAAACGCTGATCGGATACATGCGGCGTTTCCGCGTCGATAAGGAAACCGGCAAGGCCACTTATGCCATCGTGCAGGCGGAGGACGAGCTGGCTTCGATCGGCATGGCCATCGGCGCCGGCTGGGCCGGCGCACGGTCGATGACGGCGACGGCCGGCCCCGGCCTCTCGTTGATGAGCGAATTCATCGGCTTGGGGTATTACGCCGACGTGCCGACGGTGATTTTCGACGTTCAGCGCGTCGGCCCGTCCACCGGTCTGCCAACACGGACGCAGCAGGGCGACCTGCTCAGCACGGCGTACCTCTCGCATGGCGATACACAGCACCCCATGTTCTTCCCATGTTCGATGGAAGAATGCTTCACCATGTCGATTGAGGCTTTCGAGTTTGCCGAGCGCTTCCAGACGCCGGTGTTCGTCTTCACCGACCTCGATCTGGGGATGAACAACTGGATGTCCGACGCGTTCCCCTATCCGGAAAAGCCGATGAACCGCGGCAAGGTGCTGACGGCGGAAGATCTGGACCGCCTGGGCGGCTTCGCGCGCTATGCGGACGTGGATGGCGACGGGGTGGGCTATCGAACCCTACCGGGCACCAATCACCCCAAGGCCGGCTACTTCACGCGCGGCAGCGGTCACAATGCGAATGCGCAGTACACCGAGCGCGAAGACGATTACATCGCCAACATGGATCGTCTGGCCCACAAGTTCGAGGTGATGCGCGGCCATGTTCCCGAGCCGGTTGAGGAAACGCGGGCCGGCGCGCGCATCGGCATGATCGCCATCGGCAGCTCGGATTGCGCGGCGCGCGAAAGCTGCGACCAGTTGCAGGCCGAGTACGGCATGGCGGTGAGCTACCTGCGGCCCCGCGCCTACCCGTTCACGACGCACCTCAGAGACTTTATCCGCCGCCACGAGCGCGTCTACGTGGTGGACCAGAACCGCGACGGGCAGCTTCTCCTGCTGATGCGGCTGGAACTGGAGCCGGAGCTGATCGCGCGCCTGCGCAGCGTGCGGTATTACGGCGGGATGCCGATCGACGCCCGCACCATCACCGACGAAGTGGTCCAGCAGGAGGGGAAATGAGCACCGCCGCCGCACCGCCGCCCAAGAAAACCAACCGCATCGGGCTCGAGGTCCTGAACTATAAGGGGAGCAAGACCACGCTGTGCGCCGGCTGCGGGCACAATGCGGTTTCCGAGCGCGTGGTAGAGTGCTTCTACGAACTTGGCGTGCAGCCGTGGCAGGTGGCCAAGTTCTCAGGTATCGGCTGCTCGTCGAAGTCGCCCGCGTACTTTCTGGGGACTTCGCACGCTTTCAATGGTGTGCATGGCCGCATGCCGGCGCTG
>Ga0074045_10000266_pt1 | contig 49984 bp, 36 predicted proteins | sample BogForMeECP23OM2_FD_94442 | JGI IMG/M metagenome (GOLD analysis project Ga0074045, IMG submission 94442) | Bog forest soil microbial communities from Calvert Island, British Columbia, Canada - Bog Forest MetaG ECP23OM2 | ecosystem: Environmental > Terrestrial > Soil > Wetlands ... | reverse complement strand
GACCGGCTCATTTCAGATTCCGGCGCTGGAAGATCAGCACCGCTCCCGAGATGACCATCGCCGAATACAGCAGCGCGTACACAGTGTTGTAAAGGATTATGGATCCGGCGACGGGGTCGCCATGCGCCACCTGGCCGATCACGTTCAAAGCGGAAAAATTTGGCACCAGGTAGGCGATGGCGGTTGCCAGCCAGCCTCCGAACCCAGGGGTGATTCGGGCAAATCCCCGCAGGTCCCCTGCCAGACTTCCAATCACGAACAGGGCGAAAGTGAACACCGCCGCCATCAGCGGCGTCGAAAAGGACGAGAAAAACAACGCCAGCGCGCACACGATCAGAAACTGCAGCACGATGAAGTACAACGCGACCAGCACCCACTCGTCCATCTTCTCGAATTTGTGCGCCACGTAGAGCAGCGCCAGAAACACGCCGAGCGCCATAAAGAAAGTGTTTATGACCAGCGTTCCCGTGAGCCCAAAGAACTTGCCCACGACGAACTCCCAGCGGCGCACCGGCCGCGAGAGCACCGTGTACAGCGTGCGTTTCTCGATCTCTTTCGAAACCAGGCCAATCCCGATGAAGATGGCGATGACTACTCCGAACAGCGACACCGTCGTCAGCCCCAGGTTCACCACCACCAGGCGCTCGATGTCGATCGAGATCTCTCCCACCAGAATCGCCGCCGCGGAAAGCAGCAGCGCGAACGCGACCAGGTTGTACAGAACCCGGTCGCGTACCGCCTCGCGAAAAGTGTTGAAGGCGATATAAGCGATGCGCGCGTTCGCGGAATTCATACCATCGGAATTCATACCCCCACTCCTTTGCGGGTTTCCATCGTGCGGGTTTCCGTCGGGCGCAGTTTCTGGATGTAATATTCCTCCAGCGAACGCCGCACCGGCGTCAGCGAAATCAGTTTGAGGCGCTCGCGCCGCAACACTTCCAGCGCCGCATCCTGCTGCTCTTCCGGCAATACCGCGTTCACCATATCGCCGCTGACTCGCGCTTCGGCCCCAAGGCTCGTCAAGCCCGCCGGCACTCTTTGCGCTTGCGCATAAAAAATAATCTCGACTTTGCCGTGCGTCTCGGAAGTTAACTCCGCCACCGCCCCCACCCCACGCAACTCACCCTGGTGGATGACCCCCACCCGGTCGCAAAGCGCCTCTGCGTCCGACAGAATGTGCGTCGAAAAGAAAACCGTCTTGCCTTCAGACCGCAGTTGCTGAATCAGATCCCGAACCTCGCGCCGGCCCATCGGGTCCAATCCCGACATCGGCTCATCCAGAAACACGAGCCTCGGATCGTGCAGGATCGCCTGCGCCAACCCTACTCGCTGCAGCATGCCCTTCGAAAACTTCCGCAACTGCATCCCCGCCGAATCGCTCAATCCCACACGCGCCAGCATCTGCTCGACCCGGGCCGAGCGCCCTTTCGCCGGAATTCCAGAAAGCTGCCCGTAATAGTTGAGCAATTCTCTTGCGCTCAGATGATCGTAGAAATAGGGCTGCTCGGGCAGAAATCCAATCTGCGATTTCACCCGCGGATCATCCAGCTCCATCCCCAGAATCCGCGCTGTTCCCGCGGTCGGAAATACCAGCCCCATCAGCAGCTTGAGGGTAGTGGTCTTGCCCGCGCCGTTCGGACCGAGGAAGCCGAAGACCTCTCCTTCTTCGATGGTCAAGCGCAGCGGACGCAGGGCAAGTTTCGGCCGCTTGCGCCAGAATCCAACTAAATAGGTTTTTTCCAGGTCGAGAATTTCAATCGCTGTCATGGCTATCGGCGCAAGGCTCAGCGCCTTACACGGAATCTGGTACGGAATCTGATGAAGCGATTATAAGCAATGTTGCGCGCTATGCGGATGTCCGGCAGACCGGGTGGTTACGAAAGAAACCGCTAACCGGGATCAGGCGGATGGGCAAGGTCTGCCGCCTCGGCTTCGTGCCGCTAATCCTGCGGAGGGACTGTGCCGTTGCAGGTCGTGATCGCGGTCATGCTGACGCGTATCACCGCATCTTCGAAAGAACAGAAATAACGCATTCCCGAGTAGTTATACACGATGGGGCTACCGATAACGCTGTAGCCTCCGCTCGGAGTGCCGCTTCCATTGGTCAAAACAAAGCTGTATCCACTCCTTTGTCCGGAGGCCAGCACCGTGTCAATCAGGCAAGCGCCGGTTGAACTGGGCGGAGAACAACTGGTGCCACTGAGAGATGCCAGGCTCCCCGCAAAACCCACCGTCGGATACGCCGAATTGTACGAGATCTGCGCCGTGTTCAGGGTTCGGAGCGCTGCCACTGCGGCCGATTCGTTGGCTGTTATGCGCGAGCGCAGAAAACTGGGAACTGCAATTGCCGCAATGATCAGAATGATGGCTACTACGATCAACAATTCAATGAGCGAAAATCCCTTGCTCCTTCGCATCGCGTTTTCCTTATAGGGGATGAGCATATTGGATCAATCCAAGACAACTGTTGCACTTTACATGCCGCACCGAGGTCCGTACCGGCGAAGGGTAAGTATCTGGGAATGCAACGCGATTTCGCAGCCTCCGACTTATCGTTCGCTCCTTTCTTCATTCTGCCGTATCGGAAATGACATTTTGTGTCACTGGATTTCCGGGCCCAAGACGAGCGATCGTTCGAGCGATCATTGGCCGCTACGCAACCAACACCGCTACACAACCAAACGCCCCGCAAGAGAAAAGCAGAGGACATTCTCTACGCCGTCTTCCGCGAGCGGAACTGACAATCTTTGGCATATCAATCGTGCATCATTCCGCCAAATTGTGTCAGTCGCTATGAAACCTTCGGCGAGAAAATCAAACAAACTCAAGCCAATAAAAAAAGCAGAGGATTTCTCCTCTGCTTCTTTCCGGCTTGTACCCTCCCCCAGGTACTTTGCCAACTCCAAACTCTACTGAAGGGGTTGTTCGGTTCCGGCGCAGGTGGTAAGAGCAACTGTGCTAAAGCGCACCACAGCATCGGCAACCGAGCAGAACGAGCGCACGCCCGTCTGGTTCGCGGTGATCGGGTTCGCCCATGCCGAATAGCTGCCGGCCGGGTTTGAACCCGAGGCCGCTATGCTGAACGAGTAGCCGCTCTTGGTGCCCGACGCGAGCTGCGTATCGATCAAACAAGCGCCAGTGGAACTAGGCGGGGAGCAGGCCGAGCCCGAGCCCGTCAGGGCGCTCAGTGAGCCAGCGAAGCCTACGGTTGGATAGGCCGAGTTGTAAGAAATCTCTGCCGTATTCAGTGTGCGAACCGATGCCACAGCGGACGATTCGTTCGCCGCAATACGTGCACGCAACAGGTTCGGAATAGCAATCGCGGCGATGATCAAAATGATCGCCACCACGATCAGCAGTTCGATTAGTGAGAAGCCCTTTTGTTTCCGCATTTAAATTGTCCTCGTCTCCATTTGACTGGTTTGGTTGGATGACCAACTCGTATGTACTATCGCACTCGAAGGGCCAGAGGCCCAAGTGACGGAAGTCAGATGTCCTTCTGGAGTCAAACTCAGCATTTTCAGTGGTATTCCGCGGGATAGTCACCTCCGCAACCGCCTCCGCTTTCGCCCTATGACAGTTTTTGGAGACCCGTTCTGACATATTTTGACATCTGCCCCCGTCCCCGTCCACTCCTCAAAGCGCCCGTCAGAAGCCACAACTCCATTGGGGAACGCTCCAATCTGCGTTTCTTGCGTCCGCGTCCACTGACACTCTCCCCCGCAATAACCGGGCTTTACCTTGCGGAGAGAAGCGACTCCACTTCTTTCTGCGCGTCGGAGAGATTCGGCGAAGAGCGCGACAAGCGCTCATAAATCACTTTCGCCTCATCGGCATGTCCCCGCTGCTGCAAAGCCCGCGCCAGCAGCAAGTACACAACGTCGGAGCCCTGCACCGACGCGGCCAGCGAATACTGGCGAACGGCTTCCGCAAGATCGCCATTTTCCTGGGCAATCAACCCGAGCCCAACCCTCGCCCGGGCGCGGTTGGGCGCCAACTGCAACGCGGTTTCGAAACACTGCTTCGCTTTCGCCGACTGTCCCATTTGACGATAGACAAATCCCAGACTGCCGTAGGCTGTAGCGCGCAGAGCCACGTCGCCCGAGTGGTCAGCCACCTTCTGATAATGTTCGAGCGCAGCTGCCGTGTTGCCGCGTTGGTCCTCATAGGCGCCAAGATTCAGGTTCGCCATCAGTCCCTCGGGACGGATGGCGAGTGCGGCGCGGAAGTGCGCCGCGGCTTCATCACCCCTGCCCTGGCTGAACAAAAACTCTCCCAGGTTGGCCTCGGCGACGTAGTTGTCCTGCGTGAGCGCCAAGGTGTGTACCCAGAACGATTGCGTATCGTGCCAGTAGCCAACCTGCCGATAGGTGAGCGTCCCCAGCGCCAGCAGGCAACAAGTCGCGGGAATGGCCAGCCATTTGCTTGGGATTTGGCGAGCTTTGGCCCAGTCAGCCACCAGCCAGGTGAGCATCAGAAACAACCCCACGAATGGGATGTAAGCATAGCGATCCGCCATCGCCTGAAGGCCCACTTGTACCAGTCCGATCATCGGCACGAGGCTTCCCAGGAACCAGAGCCACCCGACGGCAAGATACCGTTGCTCGCGCGCGCGGAGGACGAGTGCGGTGACGAGCATCAATAAGACTACGGCGCCGCCTACCTGCCAGGCAGGATAGAGCTTCGTAGGGTGCGGATATAGCGCCACCAGCTTCGATGGCCAGAGGGCTTTCCCCAGATAGCGCACATACGAAATCACGGCGGTTTCCAAGCGCAAGAGCCAACTGAACTCAGAAAAAGTCTTGACGGCATTACCCGCCCGCTGGGCCGTCATGGTCACCACCGCGCTCGCAGCGGAGAGGAGCAGAAGTGGCACCTTTTCGAACACCAGCCATCCCACCGCCCGTTTGGACGGGATTTCACCTTGCGCCTCGCCGTTGCCTAAAAGCCGGTTGCCTAAAAGCGGGCCGGCCAAAACCGGAGCGCCAATCCGGCATAGCGGCCAGTAGTCCCACAGCAACAGCAGAAATGGAAACGCGATCGCCTGTGGTTTGCTGAGCAGCGAGAGCGCAAAAGCGAAAGCCACCACGGCATAGCGGCGAACCTCAGGCCGGCGCGCATACCCGACATAGGCATACAGAGCGATCAGGAAAAACAGCATGCTTAACACATTCTTCCGCTCGGCTGCCCATGCCACGGACTCGACGTTGATCGGATGCAGTGCAAACAGAGCAGCGACCATCAGGCTCCGCCAGCAGAATCCCGTAGCGCTCTGGAGCAATAGAAATAGAAGGAGTGCATTGACCGCATGCAGCAAGACATTGACGTAATGGTGTCCGGCAGGGTGCAGTCCGAAAAGTTGGCAGTCGGGAGCGTGGGAAAGCCAGGTCAGAGGATGCCAGTTCGCTTCTTCATACGTGGTAAAAGCCCATTTCACGGTTTCCCACGTCAGGCCCGCTCTTACGTGCGGGTTGTCGACGATGTATTGATCGTCGTCAAATGTGAGAAAACCGTTGTGAGTTACGGGGTTGTAAGAGACAAGGACGACCGCGGTCAACAGCAGACACAACAGCAAAGTGCGTGTCCCGGGCGAGCGAAAGAGTCCGGAGGAACTCGAACCTCCCGGTCCTTCCAGGCATGTCGCTACCGCGGCGGAGGAAGACGAACTCATGGATTCAACTATTCTGAACCAGCCTCCTACGATCGCGGCAAAGAACGGCGAAGACTGAGTTCCCTTGGTAACTGCGGGACAGTCTGCCCGAGTGCTCCGCCTCTGCGCTAGAATTAGGCTCGCCGGAGCGCCCATGCCGAACCTTCAACTACAAGCCGATCGCGACATCGCGCGTGCTTCCACCCTGCCTGCATCCCTTTATTTTAGTCCGGCAACTTACGAGGAGGAAAAGACCAGGATCTTCGCCACCACGTGGCAGGTCGTCGGTCATGTGCATCAGGCCGCGAGCCCTGGCGACTACTTTACCTTCGACCTCATCGGAGAGCCGCTGCTCATCGTGCGTGGCGACGATGGCATCCTGCGATGCTTTTATAACGTCTGCCGCCATCGTGCCGGCAATCCTGCCTCCGGCTGTGGCAACCGCAAACTCTTCCGTTGCGGCTACCATGGCTGGACCTACCGCCTCGACGGCGCTCTACTCGTGACCCCGGAATTTGATCGCGTCGAAGATTTTGATTCCTCGGAATTCGGCCTCGCTCCCGTTCGCCTCGAGGAATGGTTCAACTTGATCTTCGTCAATCTCGATCCCGAAGCCCGGCCGCTGTGCGAATCGTTGGGCGAATTGCCCGCGCACGCCGGGAAGTTCGATTTCAGAAGCATGAAGTTTTTCGAGCGCCGCACCTACGAGATGAACTGCAACTGGAAAACCTACATCGACAATTATCTCGAGGGCTACCATGTGCCGAGCGTCCACCCCGCGCTCCATCGCGAAATCAACTACAGCGGTTACACGGTCGAGCCTTATCCCCAGTACGTCCGCCAATGGACACCGCTCCGCGGCGACCAGCCCGGAGACGCGACTCGCCGCCGTTACCCGCAATCCAGCGCGCAATCGGGCCAGCAGTCCGGCAACGACCTCACCGCCGATTATTTCTGGATCTTTCCCAACTGGATGCTCAACTGCTATCCCGACAACATTTCACTCAACATCATTCTGCCGCTTGGCCCCGAGCGCACGCGGGCAATTTTCGAATGGTATGTGCCGGAGAAAGATCTCGCGAGCGAAGCCGCGCAAAAAGCCGTAGCGTTCAGCGACGAGATTCAGGTCGAAGACGTCAGCATCTGCGAGATCGTGCAGAAGAATCTCCACTCCCGCAGCTACCACAGCGGCCGTTACAGCGTGAAGCAGGAAAAGGGCGTCCACGCCTTCCACCAGATGTACCGCGAACTCATGCCGGCATAACGCCGACCGAAGAGTTGTTACTTCGGAGTAGCTGAGAGCTTCCGAGAACGGTCGTGGTCAACCCAACTTGATTAAAATTGTGCTCGGCAGAAAAGTCGCGATTGGTTAGAGGAAGCGCGAATCTTCCGCCGACGGAGTCGCCTTCCACCATCATGTCAGCGTCCATGCAAGCGTCCCCGCCAGCTGCCATCGAAAAGCGCGTCGTCATCTTCTGCCTCTTGCTGGTGGCTGCCACGCTCGCTTTCTACAATCCCATCGTTCATAACCAGTTCACCGATTTCGATGACTCCGTGTATGTTCTGAAAAATTCCCAAGTTCAAACCGGCCTGACGTGGGAAACCGTGAAGTGGTCGTTCACGACTTTCCATGCCGGATTCTGGCTCCCGCTGACTTGGCTGTCACATGCATTGGACTGCCAGATTTTTCGCCTCAACCCCGCCGGCCACCACTACATCAATCTCCTGCTGCACGCGGCCAATGCCGTGCTGCTCTTTTTATTATTGTGGCGGGCTACAGGTCTTACCTGGCCCAGTCTGCTGGTGGGCGCATTGTTTGCCCTGCACCCTGTCAACGTCGAATCGGTAGCCTGGGTGGCGGAGCGTAAAAATGTTCTCAGCATGCTGTTCTTCCTGCTCGCCCTCCACGCCTATGACCGGTATGTGCGCAGCGGCAGTCGATATTTCTATTGGTCGGTCACCCTTCTATTTGCCCTGGGCTTGATGGCGAAACCGCAGATCGTCACTCTGCCCTTTGTGCTGCTGCTTTGGGATTACTGGCCACTGCAGCGAATGGGTGCCGTTCCAGGCTCACCCGCGACAGCTATTCCTCGCTCGTTCGCGTTTCTAGTCTGGGAAAAGTTGCCCCTCTTCATTCTGGCCGCTGCGGATTCTGTCGTCACCGTGATAGCGCAACGCGCCGGGGGCGCCGTGCGGGCGGCAGCAGAAGTGTCCGTGTCGGCGCGTTTGCAGAATGTTTTTGTTTCCTACGTTCGTTATCTCGGCAAAATGTTTTGGCCGTCCCGCCTTGCTCCCATGTATCCACATCCGGGGAACTCGCTGCCCCGTTCCGAAGTGATGGCAGCAGTGGCGCTGTTGCTTCTCATATCGGCGCTTGTGTTGCGCTGGCGCGACCGCCGCTATTTGCTCGTCGGCTGGTTTTGGTTCTTAGGAACGTTAGTCCCGATGATCGGAATTATCACGGTTGGCGAGCAGGCGATGGCCGACCGCTTTGCCTACATTCCCTTCATCGGCCTGTTTATCGCCGTCGTTTGGACTTTAAATGCTTGGAGTTTAAACGATTGGACTTTAAACGCTTCGCCCCAGGTCACGCAGACCTCGGAACATCGAATTCCCGGCGCGTGGCTCGCCGCCGCCGCTGTTCTCATAGTCTCCGTCCTCGGATGCCTTACCTATCGTCAGCTCGGCTACTGGCGTGACGATGAAACGCTATGGCGCTATACCTTGAGCGTCACCGAACGTAATTACATGGCGCATGACAATCTCGCTCTCGCTCTAGCCAAGCAGGGACGATCCGACGAGGCCGTGGTCCAATTTCGGGCCGCCAACGCCCTGCATAAATATCCCCCCGCCCAAATCCTCGAACTCGCCTGGTACGAACAGCGTGTCGGGCATCCACGGGAGGCGATCGAAGAATGCAATTCGGTTTTGCGCGCTACCCCCGACTCCAAGATTCAGGCGGTAGCCTGGACCGAACTTGGCCAAGCCCACCTGCAGTTGCACGACTACGACCGAGCCGCCGAAAGCTACCAGAATGCTTTGCGACTGAGTCCGGAGAATGAAACGGCGCTGGTGAGTTCGGGTGTGCTGGCGCTGCGCCGGGGAGAATCCGGCCAAGCGGTGACGCAGTTGACCCATGCTGTGAAGATCGATCCGAGCGCTGTGAATTTCCTTTTACTCGCGCAAAGTCTGCGCCAGGCCGGCCGCCCTGACGACGCCGACTTGGCGGCCGCCGAAGCCCGGAAGATGTCTCCCGATTTAAGCCAGCCTCAAATCGCAGCCGCGCAACTTCTCTCCGTCGTCGGCGTGATGCCAAGGTAGGAGCGCGAGCGAGGGGATTTCTGTAGAACAACCTCCCAAATATTGCCGTCTGTTTTTTTCTCGGCGCACTCGGCGTCTCGGCGGTGAACAGCTCAGCTCCTTTTCAGCAGCAAACAAGTCATGTCATCGTGCTGCGGAGTATTTCCCACGAATCGATCCAATTCCGCCAGCAGGCTACCGAGCAATTCTGCAGGAGCTGATCCCGATTCGCGATCTATCAGTCGGATCAATTCCGATTCGCCGTATTCCTCATCCTTCGCGTTCATCGCTTCGACGATCCCATCGGTAAAAATCACCAGCCAGTCTTTGCTCTCCAGTCGGGTTGTTCCCACCTGGTAAGGCGATTCCGCAAAAATCCCGATTGGAATGCCCCCCGCTTGCAACCGCTCCACCAAGCCCGATTTCCTGCGCAGAATGGGAACGTTATGCCCGGCATTGATATAAATCACATCACCGGTCACCGGATCCAGTTCCGCGAAAAAGGCAGTGGTAAAGCGAACTCCACCCTGGCTGTTCGAGCACGCATAGCGATTCACGCCGGCCACCATTTCTGCCAGCGAAACGCCGCTCGTCGACAACGTCCGCAGACTAGCCTGAAATGTGGCCATCACCATCGCCGCCGGAATGCTTTTTCCCGCCACATCGGCCACTACAAACAGTATGCGGTCTTCACTCAAGCTCCGCCCCGGCCGCAGGATCACATCGTAGTAATCGCCCGCCACCGTGTTGGCCGGACGCGTAGCATAAGCAATCTGATATCCCGGAATCTGCAAAGGCGCGCCCGGCAGCATCCAGGCTTGAATGTCTTTGGCGATTTCCAAATCGCGCTTCATCACCACCCGATCCGCCAGCTCCAGCAGCAGCAGGAGCAACAGCAGCAGCCCGCCCAAGATGTGCGTGTCGAACACGAGATGTTTCTCGCCGCCGCCGGAATAAGAAAATCCGAATTCAGAAAATCCGAACAGCAGAATCAGTGCCAACACCAGTAATACGCGGCGCGCCGGAGTCAGCTTTTCCAGGATTGCCCAGAGCACCGCCCTTGTGGTTTGCCTGACCCGCCGGAATCGGGACGGCTCCGCCTGCAGATTGTCCAGCCCCGCCGAGTAGAGCCGGTAGCTCGAGCGCGCATCTTTTTCAAACTGCGCCCAGAGCTCGTTAAGAGCCATTCCATCGCTCAGCCGAAGCCAGAAGCGACGGGCGCGGCCTTTAAATCGGTGTTGTGGCGGAATAGTTTGCGTGGGGGACGACATGTCGGAGCCAACATTATAGGCTGGCAGACTTGTTGGTGGAGAGTGGAGAGCCGGGCGTCCCGCCCGGCCACGATGCAGTCATTCCAAGTACGAATATTGAAGAACGAACGCCGAATCGCGAGACCTTCAAAACAACTCCATCTGCCCCACCTCCAAGTGCGCTCTATGACTACTCCGCGCGTGCATGTCTCCAATTCCGTATTTCCGCCGCAGCGCCGCCATCAACTGCGACAACCGCTGCCCGTATCCTTTGGGCAGAAATGCGCGATCGGAATAACGCGTGCGGTAATGTTCCACCAGGGCAGGGAAGTGTTGTTCCAGAAACGGCATGAATACCGCCGCCGAACAAGGTTTCAAAAATAGTGGATTGGCAAAAATATACTTCGCGCCCGCTTCACTGGCGGCTTTCACCAGGGCATCGAGGTCGCGCGGCCGATCCGTAATCTCCGGCAGCACCGGAGCGCAGATCACGCCCGCATCCACGCCCGCAAGATTCAGCTGCTGAACCGCCTCTAGCCGCAGATCGGGCCGCGGCGCCCGCGGCTCCAGCTTACGCGCCAACTCCGCATCTACCGTGGTCACGGTCACATTCACAAAGATCCGGTTATGTTCGCCCACCCGCCGCAGGATCTCCGCATCGCGCGTCACCAGGTTCGACTTGGTCACAATCCCAATCTCCAGTCCGGAGTGCCGCGCCAGTTCCTCGAGAATCGCCCGCGTGATCTCGAAACGCCGCTCCGCCGGCTGATACGGGTCAGTTGCCGTGCCAATCGCAATCTCTTCCCCACGCTTGACTTTTTTCAACTCCGATCGAAGCAGCGCCGCCGCTTGCTGCTTAACGAAAATCTTCCGTTCGAAGTCCACGCCGTCCCGTAGTTCCATAAATTCGTGAGTGTAGCGCGCATAGCAGTACTTACAGGCGAACTCGCATCCGCGATAAGGATTGATCGCCCACGTGAACGGAAGATTGCGCGCGCTTACCACCCGGCTGAGCAGCGATCGTGTCCCGAGCGTAAAGTATTCGACATTGTGGCCCTCGCGGAGCGACTCGCCATCGGCGGCAAGGCGCGCGATGCCAATCAACTTCGAATGAGAGTCGGCATCGGAGAACAGCGGAAGCAAAGGCATAGGCGCGGCTAAGTTTCGCTCTTTGTTCGCCTACTAGAATACTTCCCAAAATGATGACTGTCAAATCGCCCCGAGCCGGGCTCATTTCAGCGGTGCAAGTGTTCGGACACCTGCCGGAAGGCGAAAAACATAGACCTATATTTCACCTCATCGGGCATTGGCAAGGTTTCCACCAAATAAACAAAGAGGTCATCGATTCGGTCGAGGCGCGTGGGAGAATGTTGATCCGTCGCAGGATTATCGAAATACCGAGTCTGGTAATGGTGATGCAACTGACGGAGCAGATCGTCAAAGCCATCCAGTTGCTGGTCTTTGTGTGCGGCTTTCAATTCCTCCTTTAGCAGATACGGATCGTGACGGCGGTATCCCGTAAGGGTGGTCTTTGTCCCCGTTGCGAGGTAGATGAATGCCTTCAGGAGTTTTTCTGTCGCCTCTGACGCAAGTCGGAAGCCAGTGTCAAGCCCGTTCAGAATACAGCACCTACAAGCAAAGTAATCCAAACCCGCATCCATGAACATCATCAGCGCGTACTGATTCTTCCGCGCATAGACGGCCACTTCATCCCTTGTGAGAGTCAGCGCCATCGTCGTCTTACTGGTGATCCCCCGGTCCCGGCATCAACCCCGGCGGCGGCGCCGGAATCGCAATATCCAGTTTCGTCACTGTCCCGAGCGATGACAGGGGCTTGTCGAATTCGCTCACGTTGCCCACCACCAGCACTGCCATCTGGTCGCGATGGATGTATTTCGCCGCCACCCGCGCCACGTCTTCTTTTGTAACTTTCTCGATCTCTTTCTGAAAGTTCTCCAGAAAATCCAGCGGATAGCCGTAAAACTCATAAGCCATTTTTTCCTGCAAAACCTTCTCCGGCGAATCGAAACGGAAAACAAAGGAATTCAGAATCGCGTCCTTGGCGCGCTTGATCTCCTCATCGTTGATAGGACGCGTGGCCAAGTCGGCGATCTCCTGGTCGATTGCCTCAATGGATTCGATGGTCGTTTTGCTCTTGGTGCTCACCATCAGCCGCAGCATGCCGGAATGATCCCAGCCCGCACCCACTCCACCGCCGACCCCGTAGGCGAGCCCTTTGGTGGTTCGAATGTCATTAAACAGTCGAGAGGAAAATCCTCCACCGAAGGCTTCGTTGAATACTGAAGTCGCGAAGTAATCGGGATTCCTACGCGTGATTCCTGGCGCAACCATTTGAATGTTGCTTTGATTCACGTCGGTTTTGTCGACCTGGTAGTATCCCGGCTTCGCAGGATCTGGCTTCGCGGGCTCAGTATCGCCGCCTGCCGGCCCCGCCGCCCACGATGCGAAACCCTCTTTCAGTCTAGCTTCCATCTTCGCCGAATCAAAGTCGCCGACTACACCGAGAATAATGTTGTTCGGGTGAACGTACTTCCCGTGCCACTCGACCAGATCCTGACGCGTGATCGCTGCCACGGTACGATACTCCGCGACTCGGGCATAGGGACTGTTCGCCCCATACACCAGCTTTGCCGCTTCCCGCCCCGCGATCTGCCCGGGATCGTCATTGCGCCGCGAGATGCCGTCGTACATCCCCTTCTGTGCAATTTCAATTTTGTCGGCGCGGAACTCCGGATTCTTCAGCACATCCTCGAACACGCGAAAGACATCGTCGAAATCTTCTTTCAAACACGACCAGCTCACCGTAGTCGCGTCGACACCTCCGCCAGTCTCGACCTTGGCGGCGCGCTGCTCTAGGTAATCGTCGAGTTGATCGCCGGTCTGGGTTTTGGTGCCCCCCGTACGCCACACTTCGCCATAAACATCGGTCAGCCCCGTTTTGTTCGCCGGGACTGAGCGCTCCCCGCCGCGAATGCGAGCCGTGCCGTCAATGGTCGGTAGCTCGTGGTCTTCCTGAAGAAAAATCACCATGCCGTTCGGCAGCTCAAAACGCTTCGGTTGCGGCGGATGAAATGCCGGCAACTTCGGAATCGGAATCTGCTGCCAAGTTTGTTGCTGCGCGCACAGTTGCACGCCGCTGCCAAAGACGCCAATAAAAATGAACAGGACGAGAGCAAAGACGGTCAACAGCTTCGTATCAGGGTATGGCTTTAGCGATACCGCAAGTCTCGCGAAATCAGTTGCCCCTTCGGGGGCCGGGCGTGCGCGCTTCACTGTCCACCTCCCTGCGGCGCCGCGCCGCTTCCGGGAGGCCGGCCGGCAAACTCGATAATCCCCACCGTCCGGTTATCGGGGACAAAAGTCTGATTCGCGACCCGACGGATATCCGCCTTGGTGACTTTTTCGATCCGGTCGACCGAGCGGAAAAGCTCGCGCCAGTCGTCATACCGTGCCTGGTTCAATCCAAGCGCGAACGCTAGGCCCTCATTCGATCCGAGCGAGCGGATCAGGTTTGCCTTAGCCCGCGTCTTGATCATTCTTAGCTCTTCATCCGAAATGTCTTCTTTCTTCAACCGTTCAATCTCCACATGAATCGCATCCCCGACTTCCTTCGGGTTGTGGCCCGGAATCGGGGTGGCGTAAAACGCGAACAGATGCGGATATTTATTTCCCGGATAGCCGGTAAACCCCTCCGCGTCCGACGCGATCTGCTTGTCGCGAACCAGCGCCCGATAGAGGCGCGAGGTGCGGCCGTTCGACATCAGGTCGGCGATCGCGTCGTAAACCTGGTCATCCGGACTGCGGTAATCGGGGCGGTGATAGCCTTCGAGATAGACCGGCTGCGACTGCTCGTGCAGCACCACTGTCCGTTCCGAATTCTGCGCCGGTTCGGTAGTGGTCGCGGTGTCGGGCTTGGGACGAGTCGGAATTCGCGAGAAATATTTCTCGATAATCGGCATGGCTTCCGAAGCTTTCACATCGCCAACGACGGTGACCACCATGTTCGAGGGCACGTAATACTTATCGAAAAAATTCTGTGCGTCGGTCGCCGAAAAAGAATTCAAGTCCGATATCCAACCAATGGTCGGCCGGTGATAAGGATGCGCCGCGAATGCCTCTTCCGTGAATTGCTCCAGCAGCCGCCCCATGGGGTCGCTGTCGGTCCGCAAGCGGCGCTCTTCGATCACCACGTTGCGCTCTTTGTAAAATTGCCGCATCACGGGATGCAGAAAGCGTTCCGATTCCAGATAAGCCCACAATTCCAGCCGGTTGATGGGGAACGAGTAGTGGTACCCGGTTTCATCGAGATCGGTGAAGGCGTTCATTCCCTCGCCGCCTTCGCCTTCGACGATCTTGCCGAATTCATTGTTGTAAGCCGCGGAGAACTTGTCGGCGGCTACAATCGCGTCCTTCCAGTTTTGCTCCAACTGCTTGAGCTTCTGCTCGTCGCGGTCCACCGGCTTGTCGCGCTCGGCAATGTAGGCGGCGTAAGCCACTTCAACTTTAGCCAGTGCAACTTTTTCGTCCGCATAGTCCCGCGTGCCAATCGTGTCCGTTCCCTTGAACGCCATGTGTTCGAACATGTGGGCGAGGCCCGTCTTGTCCATGGGGTCCTGCACCGAGCCCGCATCCACGTGGGTGAAGAACGAAAACACCGGAGCCTCCGGCCGCTCGCAGATCATGACGGTGAGCCCGTTGGCGAGTTTCTTCACCGTGGTGCGCTTCTCGAAAGAAGCAAGATCCTGGCCCACAGCAATCGAGCACAGCACGAAACCGACGACGACCGCCTGTAATAAAGCGCGTGTAGAAATTAAGCGGAATTTCATCCTGCCTCCACGACGGAACATCAAGAAACTCGAAGTTACGTGCTGACAATGGCGATTGTCAAACCCCGCTCGTGGAGTGGCAGGCGCCCTAGCCTGTCTCACATCGCGGCCCGGAACGCAAAAAGTGGAATGCGCGATCCCCCAGCCCTACCAGACCCTGCAAGCGTTTTCCGAAACCATGGGCTGTCCCGACTTGCATCCAAAAGCCTGCTGAAACGCAGCGGAGTTCTGCACCGCGCCATTCACGCGCCAGCGTCCCGGGGAATGCGGATCGGTCAGCACATCCTTCCGCGCTTGCTGTTCCGTCTCGTTCTCGCACCAGATCTGCCCATATGCGAGGAAGTATCGCTGCGCAGGGGTATAGCCATCAATGGGCTTCACGGGCGTGTCGCCGATGATGGACATCAGCGCCATGTAGGCCAGTTTCAGTCCTCCGTTGTCGGCGGTATTTTCACCCAGCGTCAATTTGCCATTAAGCTTGATGTCGCCCTTGTCGTCCTTCACGGAGACAAAGCTCGAATACTCCTTGGCGGTGCAATCGGCGCGCTGCTCAAATTCCTTGGCGTCCTCCGCCGTCCACCAGTTGCGGAAGTTACCCTCCGCATCGAACTTGCGACCCTGGTCATCGAAGCCGTGCGTGAGTTCATGTCCGATCACCACCCCGATGCCGCCAAAGTTCACCGCGTCATCCATCAGCTTGCCGTAAAACGGTGGCTGCAGAATGCCCGCCGGAAAATTGATGTCGTTCATCGAAGCCCGGTAGTAGGCATTGACCGTCGGTGGAGTCATTCCCCAATCCTTGCGGTCAGTCGGACTGTCGATCTTGTTGTACTGCCGTTGCACCTCGAACGCGCCAGCGCGCACCGAATTGCCGGCGTAATCGTCAGGCTTGATTATCACTGTGCTGTAATCGCGCCAAGTGTCGGGATAGCCAATGTTGTTGACGATCGTGTTGAGCTTCTCATAAGCCTTCTGCTTAGTGGTGTCCGACATCCAAGTCAGCTGGCCAATATCCTGACGCATTGCAGTCTCGATCGCCTGCACCATCTTCAAAGTGCGGTCTTTGCCCTCGGTGCCGAAGGTGCGGTCGACATAGAGTTTGCCCAGCGCCATGCCCAATTTCGAATCGGTTGACTTCACGCAGCGCTTCCAGCGCGGCTCCATCTCCTGCTGCCCCGACATGTACTTGCCGTTGAACAGGAAATCTTCTTCGACGAAAGCGTGGGTCAGCAGTGGGGCGTAAGCGTTGATCGTTTTCCAGCGCAGGTACACCTTCCAGTCATCGAGCGGCAAGGCGTTTAATTGCTCGTTGACCTGCTTGAAGAAATCAGGGTTGCCCACGTTAAGAGAAGTAAATTTGGGCGAGCCATTATCGGCAAAGTAGAGGGTAAGATCAAAATTCGGAGCCGCGGCTGCGATATCCGCGACCGTCATCTTGTGGTCGCGAGTCTTAGGGTCGCGTCGAACCGTGCGGTCCATCGACGCCTGCGCCAGTTTCGTCTCCACCGTTAGAACGGTCTTAGCTTCAGCCGCCGCCACGTCCGGCGTATCTCCGGTGAGTTCGAACATCTTCTGCACGTGCTCCACATACTTCTGCCGCGTCTCCACCGACTTCGGATCGTCCTTTATGTAATAGTCGCGATCGGGCAGCGTGATCCCGCCCTGGTCGATGGTTGCAATGGTTTCATTCGAATCGTGCATGTCGGGCTGCGGGTAGAAGGCAAACAGCGCCGGAATCGTGCCGCGATGCATGGTTGCAATTTGTTGAATGAGATCCGCTTTTGTCTTGATGCGGCTAACGCGTTCCAGTTCCGGATTCAGCGGAGCAATCCCTTTTTTTTCAATCGCGCTCTCGTCCATGCATGAGTTATAGAAAGTCCCGACCATCATCTCCGTGGCCGAATGTTTTCCAGGAAGCTGTGCCTCGGTCAATATGTCGCGCAAGATATAACGATTGCGCTCGTCAAGTGCGTCGAATCGCCCCCACTGCGACTTGTCCGGAGGAATGGGATTGTTCTTCATCCAGTTTCCACAAGAGTATTGATAGAAGTCCACGCAGGGATCAATGCTCTTATCGATGGCATTGACGTCGAAGACGGGGACTTCGCGAGGAATGCCGTTACTTCCGCCAGAAGAAGGCGGGCTGGTTTGGGCCGAACAGAATATCGCGGTCAGGAGCAAAGAAAAAACAGAGAGAATGCGAATCATACTCGCCTCGGTTTCCACAGTATCAGCAAAGAACATGTTCCCTCGCGGGGTGCGACAAATGCGCAACCAAACACACTAGACTAAGGCAACCATCCCTTTCAAGCCTCGGTGCAACTATACTGAAAGCCATTTGTGGTCTAGCACTCACACGCCATGCCCGCGCCCACCATCGTCGAAGTCGAGAACCGCAAGCTCAAGCTCACCAATCTGGACAAGATCCTCTATCCTGCCACTGGTTTCACCAAAGGGCAGGTGGTGGATTTCTATGTCCGCATTGCGCCCGTGCTGGTGCCGCATCTCGCCGGACGGCCGCTCACCATGAAGCGCTATCCCGAGGGAATTGACCAGGAGTATTTCTTCGAAAAGAATGCGCCCATGCACAGGCCCGACTGGGTGAAAACCGCGCCCGTCTGGAGCGATAGCAATCACCGTACCATCCATTTTATTCTCGCCAACGATTTGCCCACGCTGGTCTGGATCGCGAACCTGGCATCGATTGAACTTCATCCGTCGCTCTCGCTGGCCGCCGACATCGCGACGCCAACCGCGATTGTTTTTGATCTTGATCCCGGACCTCCGGCGAACATCGTGCAGTGTGCCCAAGTTGGTCTCTGGGTGCGGGAGATTTTCGATCACTTCGGCCTGCGGAGTTTTCCGAAAACCTCCGGCTCGAAGGGAATGCAGGTCTATATCCCGCTGAACACAAAAACCTCCTACGAACAGACGAAGTCGTTTGCTCACGCGGTCGCGCGTTTGCTCGAGCAGGAGCATCCCGATCTGGTTGTCTCCGATATGAAAAAGGCCGTGCGCACTAATAAGGTCCTCGTCGACTGGAGCCAGAACGACCAGCACAAAACGACAATCTCGGTATATTCCCTGCGAGCGCGCGAGCATCCGACTGTGTCAACGCCGCTCACCTGGGATGAAGTCGAGCAAGCGCTGAAGAAGAAAGATGCGGAGCGATTGGTGTTCGAAGCGAAAGATGTGCTCGCGCGAGTCGAAAAGATGGGCGACCTGTTCGAGCCCGTTCTGAAACTGAAGCAGAAACTGCCGCAACTGGAAGGGCTGGCCGCCGCATCAGAAAAAGAAGAGGACGAAAACGTCAGCATCGCCGCTCCGGCCGAAGCGCGGCCGCGTCCCAACATGAAGAGGAAAGGGAAGTCAGCCGCGGCGAAGCGACGCAAGCTATAATCGCGGCTGATATGGCGCATCTCTACGTTGGCACTTCCGGATGGGCTTATCCAACCTGGAAGCCCGCTTTTTATCCCGAGAAGCTTGCGCAGAAAAAATTTCTGAACTTCTATGCCTCGAAACTCAATGCCGTCGAAGTCAACTACACCTTCCGCCAACTCGTCAAAGAGACAACCGTCCAGAACTGGATCGCCGACACGCCCGAGCATTTTCGCTTCACCATCAAGGCGCACCAGGTGCTCACGCACATCAAGCGCCTGAAGAGCGCGGAAGAATTCCTGCAACGCTTTCTCGGCACGCTGGAAGCTTTAGAGCGCGCCGGACGCCTCGGCCCGCTGCTCTTTCAGCTCCCACCGAATTTCAAAGCCGATCAAGCGGTGCTGGCCGAGTTCCTGAAAAGCCTGCCCCGAACCGTGCGCGCGGCTTTTGAGTTCCGCCACGAATCATGGTTCTCCGACTCCACCTGGAACACGCTCGGCGAGCGCAACATCGCGCTCTGCGTGGCTGAAACCGAAGCTCGCGACACTCCCGACGTAGTTACCGCCGACTATGTCTACTATCGCTACCGCAAGCCGACTTACACCGCCGAAGAACGCCAAAAGATGGTAGCGCGCCTTCGAGAACATCTCGCCGCCGGCCGCGATGTTTTCGCCTACTTCAAGCACGAAGAGACGCCGGAAGGAGCGCTGTATGCGGTCGATGTGCTCGGCGCGGTCGAGCCGTCGAGCGGCTAGAAAGCGTGCGAAAAAATGACCAGCAAAACGATCGCTCGCGGCCCCGCGTTGTTCACCGCCGTTCTCGCCTCCGCCGCTTTGCTCGGCCAAAGCATGCTCGGCCAGACGATATCCGGTCAAAGCAAGCCCGCCGCGTCCAGTTCCGCGGTTGGTCTCGAACTCCCCGTGCTGATGCGGCAAAACGTGGTTGCCGGCAAGACTCCCGTAGGAACCAAAGTCCAAGCCACGCTCACGGTCGCCACCCTGGTCAACGGCGTAGTGGTTCCGCAAGGCGCTTTCTTCTTTGGAGAAGTTACCGAGTCGGTGGCCAAGTCTGCCACCAACCCATCGCGCCTCTCCGTTCGCATGGACTCGGCGCAGTGGAAAAATAAGACGCAGTCGAAAAAAGGTGGATCAGCAAAAGATGGGTCAGCAAAAGATGGGTCAGCGCCCACGGCGCTCGCGCTCGCGCCCAAACTTTACTTGACCGCCTGGTATTACCCCGCGGTGCCGCTGGCCATTGGCAATCAGGATCTCTCGTCTCGCCAACCTGATGCCGGCAACAACCCAGGTCTTCGGACTGGGGGCGGCTTCCCCGGGGCGAGGAACCCGAGTTCATCGCCCTTTCCAGGTCCGGATACGGGCAAGGTTCCCGCGGAGACGTCAGACATATCGGAGCACCGCGTGCTGATGAAGGATGTGGAATCCGCACGCGGTAGTGACGGAGCCGTTACGCTGACTTCCAAGCGCTTCAATATCAAACTGGATAAGACGACCACCTATGTGCTCGCTGCGGGCGACCTGTCGGCTGCCAACTGAGACAGGGGTATTAACCCGTGTGTACTGCCACCCCCTCCCCCCACCCCCCCTAGTGGAATCATAGGTTTAGGCCGTGTTCGTCGCCTAAAATATTCCGGACAAAGGACTTATAGGTAAAATCTTCCAAAATAAGGAGTTAGCTCGATAAATACCTCCGAAAATGGTGATGGGCAGCGAGGGAAGGGGCGTCTTCGATGTGGGATCCAGACGGGTACACTTCTTCGCTGCCCTTATTCTTGGTAGTCTCGCGCGGGCTGGGGGCGGATGTCTGTGATGGCGCTCACTGGATGTTTGTGATGATAAGAAAATCAAACGCCCGCCCAAGCGAAGCTTGGACAGGGCACCCTTCAGGGGTGAGACGGACGCGAAGTCCGGGCCACCCGTCAACACCGACTTTTTTCGCAACCTTCTACTCCAGAATCCTCGCGACGGCGGACTCGGCATGGATGCGGGATGTGTCGAGGAAGGGAATTCCGGTTCCTCCGTTGTCGCGCAAAATCAGCGGCAGTTCGGTGCCGCCGAGAAGCACGCCTTGAATGTCCGCTTGCTTTTTCAGACGCTCGACAATCGCCAGCAAGCCGGCGCGCGTTTCCGGCAGGAAGGTGGCGTTGATTAGTTCGTCCATGTACTTGGTGTGGATGTAGTCTTGATCGGCGGGGTCGGGCGTGACTACGGCGATTCCTTCTCTGGCGAATACTGCGGGATAGAACTTTGCCTGCATGGTGAAGCGGGTGCCGAATAGTCCGACCTTCTTCAAGCCTAGAGACTTGGCTTGCTGGCAGGCGCACTCGACGATACTGATGAGCGGAATCGGCGACTGGCGCTCCAGATCGTCAAAGACAATGTGCGGCGTGTTGGAGGCTAGCAGGGCGAGGTCGGCTCCGGCGCGCGCCAACTTTTGCAGTTCGGCGAGGAGATACTCGGTGACCTCGGGCAACCTGGCTGCAGCGACCAGGCCCAACAGTTTGGTCAAGTCGATGCTGTTGATTAGGAGCGGAGGATAACTGCCGTCCGCGGTTTGGCGGCGGTAGGAGGCGATGATTAGGCGGTAGTATTCGACGGTGGATTCGGGCGCAATACCGCCGATGATTCCCAGGGTTTGCATTTGTGCGGGAGTTTCCTTTTTTGGACTCGGAAGCGTCAGCCATTTTATACTGGCTGGTGAGACGGGCGCCAAGCGCCAAAAACTGACAGCTTGACCACTGAGAGCGGAAAGCTGTCCCTGCCTTTTCAACAACTTAACGCCAAACAATCCCTCATTTCCCCTTTTAACCCCGATTTTCTCCCCTTCATTGCCTTCTTCGTGCCTAAATGTCACTGATTCAATAGCATCACTGTGACCAACTCCACGCATCGAAACTTCTGGTTTCACTGTGGCAGGTTTCTTCGTGGATAAGTCTATTTTGCACAGGTTCCCGTTCGCGGGGCCGAGGGGACAGTTCTAACTCCTGAGTGGAGGAAAGCGAGAGTTGAATGCACAAGCCGATTAAATATGTTGAGAAGGCCGTGACCGTTGCCGCTACCGGGGCATGGGCAGTGTTTGAACGCCTCAACCGCATCGCTCCCAATCGGTCGCCGATTCCGAAATGGTCGGAGAAGCCTCTGCTCAAGTCGTGGGAAAAATCGAAGCCGCCGCTGGGTTGGCCGCGCTCTACGGATTCGCTTTGTCCGAGGTGCGTGCCCGAGATTCGGCAGCAGATTCTCGACGGGCATCTGCCGGTCGACGTGCTGATGAGCGAAAAAGTCGGAGAGATCAAGGCCCAGATCGTCGAACGCGACGGCAAAATCTGGATGGTGAAGGACTGCCCCAAGCATGGACACTTCGAAGACTTGATGTCGATCGACACGGAATTTACCAGGCACCTGGAGGACGTGTTCCCGGGGCGCGACATTCGCGCCCATGCCGACGAGAAGTTGCATCATCATGGTTCGTCCACTGTGAAGTACGGACGCGGCGCGGTGCTTACTGTTGATCTTACTAACCGCTGTAACATGATGTGCGATCCGTGCTTTATGGATGCCAACCAGGTTGGGTATGTCCACGAACTTACCTGGGAAGAGATCAAGACGGTGCTGGACAATGCTATTACCGTTAAGCCGAAGCGGCAGATGTCGGTGCAGTTTTCTGGTGGCGAGCCTACTTTGTCTCCTTACTTTCTGGACGCGGTTCGCTATGCGCGGAAGGTTGGATATAACAGCGTGCAGGCCGCGACGAATGGCATCGAATTCGCCAAGAGCTTTGAATTCTGCCAACAGGCGGTGGAAGCGGGGATGCGTTACGCCTATCTGCAGTTTGACGGGATCGGCAATGCTGCCAACGATCATCGCGCGGTCGGCAACCTGTTCGACGTTAAGCTGAAGGCGATCGATAACCTGCATCGGGCTGGCTGCGAGATCGTTCCGGTCATTACCATCATCAACGGCATTAACAACGAGCAGGTCGGAAGAATTATCCAGTTTGCGCTCGACAATCCGAAGAAGATCGGCTTCCTGAGCTTCCAGCCGGTGTCGTTCACAGGGCGCGACGAAGCCATCACCGATGAACGCCGCGAAGCGCAGCGTTACACATTGGCGCACCTGGCGCACGATGTAAAGAATCAGACTGGCTTTGGGGTTCCTGCCCGCGACTGGTTCCCGATCAGCTTCATGGGCACCTTCAGCGACTGGGCCGATGTGATGCACGCCCAGGACGCAAACAACGATTGGGGCCAACTCTCCTGCGGATGCCATCCTAACTGCGGTACTGGGATGGCTATGATGATTGATAAGGAGACTAAGGAAGCGGTGCCGGTTACTGCGTTCCTTCATGGAGATCAACTGGCCAAGGATATTGCCAAAGTCAACGATGCAGCTCGCTCGAAGTTCTGGACGGTGTTCGGAATGGCGCTGTGTTTGATGAAGAACTACGATCCGTTCCAATCGCCGAGGCACTTCAGATTGATCGACCTGCTGAGGAAGTTCGATAAGAACTACAACGCAACGGGCGCAAATTATGGCAAAGTTGGTCCCGACCGCACGATTGACGACGTTATGAAACGGCGGCAGGACCGGTGGAACTTCCTGTTCATCGCGGGGATGTGGTTCCAGGATTTGTTTAACTACGACTTCCGGCGCACCGAGCAGTGCATCATTCCGTATGCTACGCAGGAAGGCGAGATCAGCTTCTGCGCTTACAACACAGGTGTGGGCTGGCGCAACATCATTGAGAAGATGCACATGACTTCGACACTGACCAAGTGGTACGAAGAGCATGGGCGTCACGAGATCTTTGCCGGCGGCAAGAAAGTCAAGATGGAAGACCAGACGCATGCGCTCTACCTGCGGGACGAGATTGTCACGCACGAAGTGCAGCACGATCTGGACAAACTGGGGATTGCGAAGACGGCGCGCGAAGAAAAGAAGCGGGCTCGCGACCACAAGGCCAGCGACAACAGAGTCAAGAACGACGCAGCTTATGACGCGCGCATGGCGCAGCTCTATCGAGAAGTGGTGCTGAAAGAGAAGCCGGCTACGTCGAATGAAGGTGGATTCATTCCACTGGGTGCGATCACGGCGGCTCTTGCTCCGGCGAACGGGAATGGTGGCGCGAAGAGGAATGCAGAAGTTGGCGAGCCGGTGGCGGGAGACTAGAGTTTGGCTCCTGGCTGTCAGCTTTTCGCTCAGGAAATTCAAAGCGTGCTCGCGGGGCGACCCGCGGTGGAATCCCACTGGTCCGCTGTGACTCCGCTGTAACCTGAGATTCATCAAACAGCAGCTATTCTTATTGGTTCGTCTCGACGGCGAACCTTTCCGCGTAAGCATCGCGGGGACTGAGATCGACAATCCGCTCGGCCGATGACAGCGGCGATGATAGGGGCTGCCGCGGGTTTCAAGAGGACAAAGGCAGCATGGCTGGTGCTCGGCAGAATTGTGTCTTCGGATTCTGTTTCTCGCTCTTGAAGTGCTTCCGGCGCGGTTCCTTATTCTTTGTATTTCTCATATTTTTGACCCTCCGTTGTTCGGCGGGAGTTGGCGGGACTGTCTCGGGCACAGTCAAAGATGCGAGCAATGCCGTGGTCGCCAATGCTCGCGTAAACGCAACCAATGTCGAAACCGGGATCGAGCATCCGGCCCTAACCAACGGTCAGGGATTCTACTCTTTTCTTGATCTCCCCATCGGACGTTACAACATTGCAATCCAAAAGACGGGCTTCAAACCGTATCAGCGGACCGGTGTCATCATCGACGCCAATAGCGCGTTGACGGTCGACGCGGTGCTCACGGTGGGCGAGCGGTCCGATGTGGTTACTGTCGCCGAAAACCAGGTCCAGGTGGAGACGACGAGTACGCAGGTTGGCGAGGTCATCACGGCTGCGCGGATGACGGCGGTGCCGCTCAACGGCCGGAGTTTTACGGATTTGCTTTCCCTTCAGCCCGGGGTTGCGCCGGCCACTTCGATCACCTCCGACACAGTGCAGGACGCAGGCGCGAGCGCGCTATCTCCGTCCGGAGAATTGAATCCCGGCACCATCTCAATTAACGGCCAGCGGGAATTTGCCAACAGTTTTCTGGTCAATGGAAGCGATGTTGAAGAGGATGTAAACATGGGGGCGGCGATCATTCCGAACCTCGATTCGATTGGTGAATTTCGGATTCTCACGAATAACTTCGACGCCGAATACGGGGAGTTCAGCGGGGGCCAGATTAACGTTGTAACCAAGTCGGGAACGAATGCATTTCACGGCGACGGGTTCGAATTCCTGCGCAACACGGACCTCGATGCGCGGAACTATTTTTCTCCCACGCGTGGCACATTCAATCAAAACCAATTTGGCGGGACTTTCGGTGGCCCGATCCGAAGGAATAAGATCTTTTTCTTCGGAGATTATCAAGGGACGCGATCGACCCAGGGAGTGGACACGGGGCAGATACCTGTGCCTTCGCTCCAGGACCGCATGGGCAACTTCTCGGATTCCCCGGGTTCGTTCAGCACCAGCACTAACAGCAATGGGATTCCGATTGCGTCCACTGTAAACAGCGTCTGTTCGAATGGCCAATGCCTGGCCGCTATTCTCGAGACGTCACTGGGGTATGCGGTCAGCAGCGCTGAGCCGTACTATTTCACCGCGTCAATGATCAACCCGGCAACGATCACTTCCACTAACCCCGCGGGAACCGCTTTTGGCGTCAACTGCACCAGCAACACACAGTGTGTTTTTCCGAATACCAGCGTGGGCGCACTGGGCGCGGTGATCCCTCAAGCTGCCTTTTCCCTCCCCGCACAGCGCTTGCTGCAATATATTCCAAGTCCCAACGGCGGAACTAACCTCTTCTCCACATCGGCCTACGACAAAACCTTGCGCGACGACAAAGGCGCCTATCGTCTTGATGCCAACACACGCTGGGGGCTGATGTCGGCCTATTACTTTCTCGACGACTGGTCGCAGAACAATCCCTACCCGGTAGCTCAAGGCGGAGCGAACGTCCCAGGCTTCAATGCGCTCTATACGGGCCGCGCGCAATTGCTTGGCCTGGGCGACACGAAAACGCTCAGCGCGACTACGGTGAATGAATTTCGCTTCAGCTATTTGCGCGACTCGAATGACCTCGGCAAACCAATCGGAGGCGTTGGCGTCAGTCTCGCCTCCCAAGGCTTCAAGGTGGGTTCAGAACAAGGGGGAATCGTGCCGCTGTCTCCAGCAACCGAAGGCGTGGAGAGTGCCGGTTTCAACAGCTTCACGATTGGCACCAATACTAATGAGCTGAAGCAGACAGGCAACACCTTCCAGTGGCTCGACAACTTTTCTAAGGTAATCGGAGCCCACACGCTCAAGGTGGGCGGCGAGTTTCACTATGATCAGGTCAATGTCAGTGCGATCGCTCAGTTCAACGGCAGCTTCCTGTTCTTTGGAACCGAGACCGGCTCTGACTTTGCAGACTTCCTGCTTGGAGTTCCCAGCCAGTACAACCAGAGCCAACTGCAACCCTTTTACGGCCGGAACAAATACCTGGGCATCTACGGGCAGGACAGCTGGCGACTAACGCACAGCCTCACGCTGAATTACGGCCTGCGATGGGATCGGATCGAGCCCTGGTATGAGAAGTACAACCAGATCGCAACCTTCGAACCGGGTAAGCAGTCGGTCGTTTTTCCGGGAGCACCTGCGGGCATCCTTTATCCTACAGACCCGGGAGTTTCGCGAACGCTGGCGCCTCCGGGAAATCGCGACTATGCTCCGCGCATCGGCTTGGCTTATTCGCCGAGCGCTGTGGGCGATGGCCTGCTGGCAAAACTTCTGGGTGGTCCCAGCAATACCAGCATAAGAGCGAGTTATGGGATGTTTTATACCGCGATCGAGGCACTTACAATTGGCGTGATGAGTGGCAATGCGCCCTACGGAACGACTTACACAAGTCCGGCGCCGCCGTTGTTTGCCACGCCATTCATCACGGCGGCGAACGGTCAGAACCTTGCCCAACCTTTCCCAGCGACGCTCGCTCCCTTGGATTCCAGCGCGAGTCACCCTGATTCCGACATTAACTGGTCGCAGTTCGAACCCATTACTGGTCTTCCAAATTATGCCACCACCAATCGGATCCCGTACACCGAGGAATACATGCTCTCGCTGGAGCGCGGATTCGGAGCCAACACCGTACTCAGTCTGAATTACGTGGGCACCCAGGGGCACCGGCTGCTGGTGCTTGACGAAGCCAACCCCGGCAATCCAGTGCTCTGCTTGTTCTTGAGCAATCCCGCTAATCTTGCACCGGGACAGATCCCGTGCGGCCCCTTCGGCGAAGGCTCTACGTACATCACTTCAGCCAATAAGGTGTACTACGGAACCCGAGGGCGGTTGGGCTCGAATTTCGGCAGCGATGCCAATCAGGCTGCCATCGGCAATTCCAATTACAATGCCTTGCAGATTACTCTGCGCCACAGCAGTAAGCGCCTGAATGTGCTGGCCGGATACACCTACAGCAAATCCGAAGACCAGTCTTCGAACATTGGGGAAGAGGTCAATCCGCTCGATCCCTCACTCAGCAAAGCTTTGTCTGCCTTTGATGTGAAGCATAACTTCGTGGTTAGCTACAGTTACAAACTTCCGGTCGAGATAATTTTGCATAACTCGAACCGCTGGACGGAAGGATGGGAGCTTTCTGGGATCACACATTTCACTTCGGGCCTGCCCGTAACTCTCGTGAATTACGGTGACAATTCACTGCTTGGGGCGGAACCGAATGGCGTCAACAACTATGGCATTGATGAGCCGGACTACTCGGGAGGCACTCTCCATCTGAATCACAATCCGCGCAACGGACAGCCTTATTTCAAGGCCTCCCAATTCAGTGAGAACGCCCTGGGCACGCCGGGTACCGCCAGGCGGCGCTTTTTTTATGGCCCGGGGATGGACAACTACGATATGGCCCTGCTCAAGAACGTGCGTCTGACGGAAGCGAAGTCGCTGCAGTTTCGGGTGGAGGGTTTCAATATTTTCAATCATGCTCAGTTTTTCGGACCGCAATCGGTCGACGGCAATATCGCGAATCTCGGCACGACGTTTGGTCAGGTCGTGAGTGCCGATCCGCCGCGCCTGATTCAGTTAGGCGCAAAATTCCTTTTCTAGCAGTGAGGGCGCGGCTGAAGCCGCGCTTCCTCAAAGCAAATGCCTGCAAAATAAATATGCTCATTCGTGCATCGGTCATCGGTCATCAGTCTATCTTTGGTAATACGTAATAGTTTTGTAATGTGATCTGAGATCACGGCGCTTAACTCTGCCGAGCACTATTCTGCAATTAACCAATCTATGAAACTCAAACAAGTGGAACCCCATCCTAAGGGAAGTGACGCTCGCATTCTGCTGAGTTCGGTCTTCGGGCCTTATGCGCAAGATGACGAATTTGGCAGCCGATCCATCAATCCGATGGAGCTTTATCACAACCAGGTTACGCGCGCGCAGGGCAGCTTCTCGCTGCGCATGTTCCATCGCTCGTGGGGCATCATGATGATTCAGGAAAATATTTCGGCGCCGTGCAGTGTGCTGGATTTTCCGACGCGCGAAATGTTTGCTCGCGAATTGACCACGCACAAGTACGACATCGTTGGAATCTCATCGATCATCGTGAATGTGGGCAAGGTGCGGGAGATGTGCCGCATGGTGCGGGAATTGTCGCCGGATTCGACGATCGTGGTGGGTGGACATGTCGCTGCAATTCCTGGCGTGGAGACGATGATCGACGCCGACCACATCGTGCGTGGAGAAGGGATCTCGTGGATGCGGCGCTACCTGGGAGAAGACGAACACGCGCCGATCCGGCACCCGGCGATTGTTTCGGGGCTGGAGACACGCATCATGGGAGTGCGGCTGCCGAATCGGAAGGGCGGGACGGCGGCGACTATCATTCCGTCCGTGGGCTGCCCCATGGGGTGTAACTTCTGCACCACCTCTGCTTTTTTTGGCGGCAAGGGAAAGTTTGTCAACTTTTACGAGACCGGTGATGAATTGTTTGAAGTGATGTGCAAGATCGAATCGGAGCTCGAAGTGCATTCTTTTTTCGTGATGGACGAAAACTTTTTGCTGCACCGCACGCGCGCCATGCAACTGCTGAAGCGCATGAAAGAGGCAGGCAAGAGTTGGGAACTTTCCATCTTTGCTTCCGCCAATGCGATTCGAAAATACACCATGGTGGAACTGGTCGAACTCGGCGTTTCCTGGGTATGGATGGGGTTGGAATCTCCTCGATCGAGTTACAGCAAGCTGCAGGGTAAAGATGTTACTGAACTTACTCGCGAGCTTCGCGAACACGGGATACGGGTGCAGGGCTCGACCATCATCGGGCTGGAGCATCATACGCCGGATAACATTGTCGAGGAAATCGAATCGGCGGTCGCTTACCAGACCGACTTCCACCAGTTCATGCTATATACGCCGGTTCCGGGCACGCCGCTTTATCAGGAGATGGCGGAGCAGGGGCGTCTTCTGCCGGACGTTGACTTCGCCGATGTGCACGGGCAATACAAATTTAATTTCCAGCACAGCGCGATCTCGCGTGAGGATTCGAAACGGTTCCTGGATTGGGCGTTCTGGCGCGATTTTGAGAGTAATGGGCCGAGTCTTTATCGCATGTGTCAGACCATGCTTCGAGGCTGGCAACGCTATAAGGACTATCCCGACCCGCGCGTTCGTGAGCGTTTTGCGCGAGAAGTGAAGAAGCTCAGCAGCGCTTACAATGCGGCGCTCTGGGTGATGGAGCGGGAGTTCAAGAAAGTCAATCGTGGCGTGAGTGAGCGGATTCACAAGCTGCGGCGGGAAGTGGAGAAGGAATTTCCGATTGTCGCCCGCCTGACCGCTTCGTCGCTCGGGCCGTTCTTGTTGTGGTCGACGCGGCGGGAGGAGAGTCGTTTGGCGAAGGGGCGCACGTACGAACCACCCACATTTGTGGAGCGCCGCAATTGGGTTGCGGCGTTGTAGAGCTTCTCCTTACTCGGGGGTGGTCATTTACTGACATCTGCTGACATCCGGGCACGAGCTTCTTTGAATTTTGGTAACTGTTACCAAAGATCGCCGAGCCGCTGCTCGATTTGCTAATGATTCGGTTAGACGGGCCGATCCTCCTCTTTATATGATCAACTCAATTAGCAACAGCCATACCAACGATCCCCGCCAACTCACGCCACCGTCAACTCATCAGAACCCCACAACCAATGATCCCCGCCAGCTCACACCACCGTCTGTTCACGAGAACCCCACAAGCAACGATCCACGTCAACTTACGCCACCGTCTACTCACCAGAATCCGCCGAATACCGTGCTCCCGCAGGACACAGTTACCCTGAAGAGTACTGGCAATGTCGATCAGGATAGTGACGGCAAATAGTCATCGTCGGCTGATGGTTGTACCTTTTGTCGCACTTTAATAGGGGAGGGGCGAATCCGCTTTTTCGTCCCTATTTTTTTCGGTTGCCTCTTTGTTTCTTGTTTGTGATTCCGCACTCTGCCCCAGTCCAGCGATGTCCGCCGATGTCCGGGATGTTCGGGGATGCGTTATGCTTCCGAAATGCCTTTGCGGCGATTGCCGGCTGGGGATGGTGCGCTCATTCAGATTGTTGATTCTGCTCTGGCCGATGCCACGCGACGGAGCGGCGAGTGGCTGGTGTGTCGTCCGGGATGCACGCAGTGCTGCGTGGGCGTGTTTGCCATTAGTCAACTGGATGCGGTGCGGTTGCAGCGCGGGCTGGCTGACCTCGAAAAGGCGCACCCTCGACGGGCGGAGCGGATTCGCTTGCGGGCGCGAGATTCGATTCAGCGATGGGCTTCGGAGTTTCCCGGCAACGCGACAACAGGAGTGCTGGACGAAGGCTCGGAGGCAGAGGAGCGCTTCGCGGAATTTGGGAATGATGAGCCGTGTCCGGTGCTCGATCCGTTGACGGGATTGTGCGATCTTTATGACGCCCGGCCGATGACGTGCCGCACGTTTGGTCCTCCCGTGCGATCGGAGGACGGGCTGGGAGTGTGTGAGTTGTGTTATCACGGCGCGACTGACGAGCAGATTGTCGCTTGCGAGATGGTGGTTGATACGGAGGATTTGGAATCGACGCTGCTGGCGAAAGTGGAGAAGGCTGCAGGTCCGCGGGGGCGGACGATGGTGGCGTACGCTGTGAAGTGATTTGTCCGATTTACGCAATTCCTCCCTTGGATAGAGTTCGCGGACAGGAGTGTCCGCGCCACACGCTACATATTATTAAAGAACTCTTAATTTTGCATTCGACACCGAAGATACCTTTCGCCGGCGGTTGGAAAGGTGGTAGTTTCTTGCAGCGGCGACGCGAATAGTTATGCAGGCTAACGAATACGATCTGGTGGTGATTGGAAGCGGTCCGGCGGGCCAGAAGGGCGCGATTTGCGCGGCGAAGATGCGCAAGAAGGTCGCGATCATCGACCGGCGGCTGACGATGGGAGGGGTTTGCGTTCATACCGGGACGATTCCGAGCAAGGTGCTGCGGGAGGCGGTGCTCTACTTGAGCGGATTGCGGCAGAGATCGTTTTATGGGCGGGGCTACGTGGTGAAAGACCGGATCATGATGTCGGACCTGGTGCTGCGTTCGAACGCGGTGATGACGCGAGAAGTGGACGTGATCAAGGCACAACTGCGGCGGAATTATGTGACCGCGCTCGAAGGGGATGCTCACTTTGCCGATCCTCATACGATTGAGATCGTGGCCGACGACGGCGTGCAAGTGGTGCGGGGAGAGAAGATTCTGATTGCCTGTGGGACGCGGCCTTCGCACATCGAGGGGATTCCGATGGACGGGCAGCGCATCTTCGATTCGGATCAGGTGCATCGCCTGGACGAGATACCGCGGGAGTTGATTGTGGTGGGGGCGGGAATTATCGGGCTGGAATATGCGTCGATGTTCGCGGCGCTGGGGGTGAAGGTGACGCTGCTCGACCAGCGTCCGACGCTGCTGGATTTTGTCGACCGCGAAATTATCGAGAGCCTGTGTTTTCAGTTGCGGCAGTTGGGAACGGTTTTCCGGGTTGGCGAAAAAGTGGTGTCGGTGGGCTTCGACGAAGAGCGGGACAAAGTTTTTGCGACACTCGAGAGCGGAAAGAAAGTTCGCGGGCAGGCGCTGCTTTATACGATTGGGCGTCAGGCGAACAGCGACAAGCTGAGAATCGAAGCGGTGGGTCTGACGGCGGACGAACGCGGCAAGCTGGCGGTCAACGAACATTTTCAGACGGCAGTGCCGCACATTTACGCGGCGGGCGATGTGATTGGGTTCCCCGCGCTGGCCAGTACTTCGATGGAGCAGGGGCGGCTGGCGGGTTGTCACATGTTCGGCAAGCCCAGCCGGTTGCTGCCGAATCTCATTCCGTATGGCATTTACACGATTCCGGAAATTTCGATGGTCGGCGCCACCGAGGAAGAGCTGACGCGCAACAAGACTCCCTACGAGAGTGGGCTGGCGCGCTACTCGGAACTGGCCAAGGGGCAGATGCTGGGCGACGATCAGGGTCTGCTGAAGTTATTGTTTGATCCGGATTCGTTGAAGTTGCTGGGCGTACACATTATTGGGGATCGAGCGGCGGAGATCGTGCACATCGGACAGGCGGTGCTGGCGCTGGGCGCGACGATCGAATATTTTCGCGACACGGTGTTTAACTATCCGACGCTGGCGGAAGCTTATAAGGTTGCGGCACTCGACGGGCTGAATAAACTCTGAGCGTGTGGTGGCGGGGCTTTGCCCCGCCTGGACGGGGCCCTTCGGCTCCGCTCAGGGCAGGCTCCGCCGCGTCGCCACACAACTTTTTCATTTTCATTGCTGCGCCTGATACCAGCGGCGCACGGCCACTACCGACCAGATGGCCTCAACCACGCCAAACGGCCACGCGCCTTGCAGAAATCCATAAGCTGAGCCGAGCGCGCAGGCAACGGCGAAGGCCAGTATGAACCAGGGGCTGCGGCTCTCGAACGCATAAGTGACCAACATCGCGGTCACCGCGAACAATCCAAATAGCGTCAGCATATTCACAGCGCTACTCCTTTCACTTGCGCGGTTCGCCGTTTACGCGGTGAATCATCCTACCAGTTCTTGCCTTGCCCAATTTGCGGTAACCTCAAATTCACCGCTCCGGCCGGGAGTTCGGGGCGGGGCGCCCGCGCCACGTAGGCTTATGGATGAATCTTCGGAAATTCGGCAGGCTTCACTAAGGGAGATTGCCCTGGTTTTTCTAAAACTGGGGACGATTGCGTTTGGCGGGCCGGCGGCGCATCTGGCGATGATGGAAGAGGAATTCGTGCGGCGGCGGCGGTGGATTACTCAGGCTGAATTTCTGGATCGGATAGCGACCGCGAATTTAATTCCGGGGCCGAGTTCGACCGAGGTTGCAATTTTTGTGGGCCAACTGAAGCGTGGCTGGCGCGGATTGATCGTGGCGGGCTGTTGTTTCGTCATTCCGGCGGCGGTAATTGTGTCGGTGATTGCGTGGGCCTATGTGCGCTTTGGCTCGCTGCCGAAGGTTGAAGGCGTACTTTTGGCAATCAAGCCGGCGGTGGTTGCGATCGTGATTCAGGCGCTGGGGAAACTGGGACGGACGATCGTGCGGACGACGCAGCTCGCGGTAGTTGCCGTGCTTGCGGCGGTGCTCTGCTTCCTGGGAATCAGTCCGGTGCTGGTGCTGGTGTTTGCCGGGTTCGTAGCGGCGGCGGCTTTGGCGATGAAGAATCGGCTGCTGGGTGCGGCTGGGTTTCCGAAAATAGTCGGCCTCCAGAAAGTGTTGGGGTTTCCAAACATTGTGGCCGGGGCGATGGCGGTTGCGGCTGTGGGCGCGGCTTTTCCGGTCGGGCTGGCGCGGTTGTTTTTGTCGTTTCTGAAAATTGGGTCGGTGGTGTTCGGGAGCGGGTATGTTCTGCTGGCATTTCTGCAGACCGAGTTTGTGGAGCATCTGCACTGGCTGACCGAGAACCAGTTGATGGATGCGGTCGCGGTGGGGCAATTTACGCCCGGTCCACTGTTTACGACGGCGACGTTTATTGGATACGTGGTGGCGGGCTGGATGGGCGCAGTGGTGGCTACGGTTGGGATTTTCTTGCCGGGATTCGTGCTGGTGGCGGTGAGTGGGCCGTTGATTCCACGCCTGCGGCGGTCGGCAATGGCTGGGGCAGCGCTGGATGGAGTGGTCGCCGGGTCGCTGGCGCTGATGGCGGTGGTGACTTGGCAGTTGGGGAAGGCATCGATTGTGGACCGAACCACGCTGGCGGTATTCGCCGTGAGCTTGATCGCGCTGCTCCGGTTTCAGGTGAACTCGGCCGGGCTGGTGGCGGCGGCAGCGGTCGTTGGATGGGTGATGGGGTAATGCGGTAATTGCAGAATACGGATTCGAGGACAGTCATGAGCAAGATGCTGATTCGGTCGGCTGAGCGGGCCGATCTCGCGCGGATTACGGAGATCTATAACTACTACGTTCTGAATACTCCGGTAACGTTTGACGTTGAGGCTTACACGGTGGAGCGGCGGGAGGCTTGGTTTGCGCAGTTTGGCGTGTCGGGGCGGTATCGGCTAATCGTCGCTGAAGAAAACGGAGTGGTGAAGGGGTACGCGGGGACGACGAGATTTCGTCCCAAGGCGGCGTATGAGACGACAGTGGAGACGACGATTTATTGCGCGCCCGAAGCGGTGGGGAAGGGCATGGGGGTGCGGTTGTATTCGGAGTTGTTTGCGAGGTTGAAGAGCGAGGATATTCATCGTTTTGTGGCGGGATATGCGTTGCCCAATGCGGCGAGCGAGGCGCTGCATCGGCGATTCGGATTCAAGGTGGTGGGCGTGTTCAGTGAGAATGGACGGAAGTTTGGGAAGTATTGGGATGTGTGCTGGACGGAGCGGATGGGGTGACACTTACCTCCTTTACAACGCTCTAACGGCTGTTCGAACTAACTTTATTGGCCGGGATTCGGGGATGAATACGGTTGAGTTCTGGCTCCGGGGGCGGTTCGCGGGCGGGGGCGCCCGCGCCGCATGGGCTTGCGGTTATGCTTCGTGCTTTTTGAAGGAGAGGTTAAAATAGGGGATTCCGGCGTGCTGGTTAGCGGGACTGTGACTGCAGCCGGATATTGATTCGTGGAACCTGTAAGCAATCTCGAAGGGGTGCGGACTCCGACTTCGCCTGACGCCGGCGCATCGGTCGCAGGCGCGCGGCCGGCCCGGCGCGTTGGTCCGAGCATTGCTTCGTCTAGTGTTTCACCGCCTCGCCGAGCGCGGCCTTCGTCGCCGGTTTACTGGCGGGTGGAGGGAAGCCTGCTGGAGCTGACCACGGTTCGTCCGATCGCCTTTTTTACGTGGAACAGCCAGACGTTTATTGCGCGGGCGGCGCGCCGCAGCCTGGTGCTCCTGATGGCGTTGCTGCGTCCATTTTTGTATGCAGCGAACCGCGTGGCTGCGACCCGGATCGTTCATGCGGTGCTGTGCGGAGTTACGCGCGACCGGCTCGATCTGCTGGGCGAAGAAGAATTCGAATACAAATTAAGGCCTCTGCTCAAAGAAGAAGGAGTGCGGCACCTGAAGGCCTTGCAGGCGACCGGGGTGGACGTAGTGCTGGTAAGCCAGGGGTTGGAGCATGTGATGCGGCCGCTGGCGCGGCATTTGGGAGTGCGGTGGATTATTGCGAACCGCCTCGACTTCCGCGATGGCGTGGCTACGGGACGGCTGCTGAGTCCGGTGATCCGGCCGCGGGGATTGTTTGCGCGGATTCGCGAAGCCGGGCCGGACGGGCAGCAGAGTCCGGCGCGCTGGGTGCGGGCTTTGGGGTTGCGCGGTCCCAAGGCGCTGGCGTCGGCGATTGTTCCGGCGGTGCGGGTGGAAGCGCCGCGGGTTCGTCCCATTGTGTATTTCAACGAAAAGCGGCATCCGGAGCCGTTTTCGGTGCGCAAGGCGCTGGGCGGGAAGCGCGTGATGCTGATCGGCGTCACGGGATTTATCGGCAAGGTGTGGCTCGCGAATACGCTGATCGATTTGCCCGAGATCGGGAAACTTTATTTGCTGATTCGGCGGCAGAAGTCGAGCGAGGCGCAGAAGCGCTTTGAGAAGATGATCGAAGGATCGCCGGTGTTTGATTCCGTGTTTGAAAAATACGGCGACCGGCTGGGCGCTCTGCTGGCGGAAAAGATCGAGGTAGTGGAGGGCGACGTTTCGCAGCCCGGATTGGGGCTCGATCCCGAGGTTGCAGCGCGTCTGCGCAAGGATCTCGACCTGATTATCAACAGTTCTGGGTTGACGGATTTCAATCCCGATCTGCGGGATGCTCTGGCGGTAAATGTGGATTCGACTCATCACTTGATCGAGTTCATTCGCGGATCGGATCACGCGGCTTTGCTGCATCTTTCGACTTGCTATGTGGCAGGGCAGCGCGACGGACGCGTGAGTGAGCGGGTGCGTCCGAATTACACGCCGTTGCACTTGAAGAGCTTCGACGCAGAAAAAGAATGGCATCGCCTGCATGAACTGGTGAAGGCGGCGGAAGCGCGAGTGGAAGGACCGGATGTAACCGAGGAACTGAAGCGGCAAGCGCTCAGGAAGGAGCATGCCGCGAAAGGTTTGAGCGGGCAGGCGCTGGAAAACCAGATCCGCAAGAATCGAGTTCGGTGGTTGAAAAATTTTCTTACGGAAGAAGGCACTCGGCGTGCGAACGAGTTGGGCTGGCCGAATACTTACACGTTCACCAAGAGCCTGGCGGAATCGCTGATTGCGAAGCATATCTCGAAAGATGGCACGGGGCTGCCGATTGCGATCGTGCGTCCGGCGATTGTCGAGACTTCGGTGGCGAAGCCGTTTCGCGGGTGGAATGAGGGGATCAATACGTCGGCGTCGTTGTCGTATCTGTTGGGGACGGCATTCCGGCAACTGCCTTCGAACGAGCGCAAGCGACTGGACATTATTCCGGTGGATGCGGTGTGCGCCGGGATGACTCTGATTGGCGCGGCGCTGGTGGGGCGGCGGCACGATCCGCTGTATCAACTGGCGACTTCGGTGACGAATCCCTGTGACATGGGGCGTTCGATTGAGTTGACCTCGCTGGGGCACCGGCGGCACTATCGCGCGCAGGAAGGGCTGGAATACTGGCTGCGGCTGCGGATGGATGCGATTCCAGTTTCGAAAGAGCGCTATAACCGCATGTCGGCGCCGGCGCAGAAGATGATTATCAAGTCGATCCAGCGGGTGATGGCTCCGCTGCCGTCGGCGATGAAGAAGCCCTTGGCGAAAACGGAGCGCAACCTGGAGCGCGTGGAAAAATTAGTGGAATTGTTCGAGCCGTTTATTCTGCAGAACGAACATGACTTTGTCGCGGACAACGTGGAGAAGTTGTCGCAGGCGCTGACGCCGGAGGAGAAAGAAATTTTCGGCTATGACACGGCGGGGTTGGACTGGTGGGAGTATTGGATCGACGTACACATTCCGGCATTGCGGCGGTGGACGTATCCGCTGATTGAAGGGCGTGCGCTGGAAGCGCGTGCACCGCGGGTGCTGCAGATGCCGCCGCCGACCGTTGCAGTGACAGCTCCAACGACAGGTTCGCTGACAACGCCAGACAATGGCGATGCGGTGAAGACGGGAACGGACGGAGCAACGTGGCGATATTCCTGACCGGTGGGACCGGCTACATCGGCGCACATGTTGCCGCAAATCTGCTGGAGCAGCATGACGCGACCCTCAATCTGCTGGTGCGCGGCCGCGATCCGCAAGACGCCGAATTGCGCCTTTGGAACGCGTTGCAGTTGCATCTGCCGTTCCCAAAGTTCTACGAATACCGGCAGGCTAAGATCCGGATATTTCGCGGCGATCTGACTTCTCCACAGTTTGGACTCGAAGCGGGCGATTACGACCGGCTTGTGCACACCACCGATTCCATCATTCACTGCGCGGCCTCGCTGAATCGAAAGTCGGAAAAAAGTTGTTTGAATGTGAATTTGCGCGGAACACTCGCAGTGCTGCAACTGGCGCGGCAATCGCAGTACTATCACGGGCTGCGGCGGTTTTCGAATGTGAGCACGGTGGCAGTCGCGGGGAAGCGCAGTCACGAAGTTGTTTTGGAAGACCGGTCGATCGAGTGGGAGCGCTCGGATTACGATCCGTATGCGCGGACGAAGAAATTCTGTGAGCATATGGTGCGCGAGTTGCTGCCGGATGTGCCGCTGACGATTTTCCGGCCCAGTATTGTGTTGGGAGACAGCCGGTATCCGCAAACGACGCAGTTCGACATGGTGCGGTCGTTCGTGTTTTTGGCGGGATTGCCGGTACTGCCGTTTCGTCCGCATGACAAGATCGACATTGTGAATGTGGACTTCGTGGCGGATGCGATTTCTACTTTGCACATGAAAGCGAATCCCGAGCACGATACTTATCATCTTTCTGCGGGCAACGGGTCGCAGACGTTTCAGGAATTGACCAGGGCGCTGGCGGCGGAGCAGAACAAGCGCGGGCCGGTGTTTTTGCCGATCCTGGAAAAGCCGTTCGGGTCCATCGTCAGCACGTTGGCGAACCGCAAAGGACCGGTGGGGCGGAGCGCGGCGCTGATGAAGGTTTTCCTGCCGTATTTGACCTGGAATACGGTGTTCGACAATACGCGGGTCACGACAGAAATGGGGCGCAAGCCAGCGCCATTTTCGCAGTACAGTTTTCCGCTGCTCCGATTCAGCCGCGAGCACAATTTTGAATATCCCTATCAAGCCTGGCCGGAGAGCACGAATGCAGGAGGGTCCGCCGCATGATGGACTTCGTTCTGGAAGCGTGGGTATCGAGCATCATTGAAGGCAAGAAAATTCAGTGGATGATGGGCAAGCGGGAACCGTGGCAGCCGGGCGAGAAACTGAAACTGCTGTTTGCAGGCTACAACGGGACGCGCAATACCGGGTCGGATGTGCGCGTGGAAGAGATGTTGCGGCAGATCCGGAGGATTCTGGGGCCGGACAATGTTGACCTCAGCATGATGACGTTTAATTTTGACCGCTCGCGCGGATATTTCGAGGGCACGTCGCAGGTGCGGCTGCCGGATATTTTCCCTCCTTTTCTGGCGAATGAAGTGCCGAAACATCATGGCGTGGTGGCGTGTGAAGGGTCGATGTTCAAATCGAAATTTGCGAACGCTTTGACGACGATGATGATCGGGTCGCTGGGCATTGCGGCAGCGGAGAACAAGTTGTCGATCGGCTACGGCGCCGAGGCGGGACACATGGATCCGCTGGTCGCGAAGATGTGCGGACGCTATTGCAGGAATTCGCTGGTGATCACGCGCAACGACGAGTCGCGGAGAATTCTGCGCGAACTGGGCGTGCCCACAGAATTGGGCACGGACACGGCTTGGACGTTTGAGCCGCTGGGCGCGGAGTATGGGCAGAAAGCGCTACGCGATGTAGGGTGGGATGGGAAGACGCCGGTGCTGGTGGTATGTCCGATTAATCCGTTTGAATGGCCAGTGAAGGCGTCGGTGGCGAAGGCCGCGCTGCACAGCCTGACCGGCGCATACCAAGAGAGCCACTACCGAGGGCCCTACTTTCATCACGCGGGACCAGAGGCAGACCGCGCCTACGAACATTACTTGAGTTCGATCGCGAAGGCAGTGGGCGCGTTCCGGCAGAAGAAAAATGTGTTTGTGATCATGGCGGCAACCGAGCGCATGGATGCCCGGCCATGCCGACGCATCTCGGAGAAATTGGGCGGCGTTCCGGTGCTCACCTCGGATGACTACAACATGTACCAGTTGGTCAGCATTTTGCGGGCGTGCCGCATGATGGTGTCTTCGCGTTATCACGGGATTGTGACTTCGATGCCGGCGCTGGTGGCGTCGGCGGGAATCACCATGGATGAGCGGATACGGAATCTGATGAACGAGCGCGGGCATCAGGAGTTGCTGATGAATGTGGATGATCCGGATTTAGAAGCCCGGACGCTGGCGGCGATTGAAATTCTGGATCGCGACGGGGAGCGAATCGCTGACGGAATTGCGCGGACCACGGTGAGGAATTTGAAGCTGATGGCGCGCATGGGCGTGTATTTCGAAGAAGAAGTGCAGCGGCGCTATCCGGAGTTCCCCACTCGACGCGGGGAGTGGAGCTGGGAGGATTATCTGCCGTCGATGAGCGAGGGATTGAAGGATTTGGTGGCGGCGTACGGGTAGACGTCGCGGGGAGAATCCTCGCTGCGTTGTGATGAGCTTAACGTTGGGGTCCTTCGACTCCGCAAGAGCTTCACTTCGTGAAGCTCTTGCTGCGCCCAGGATGACAATTCGGAAATAGATGACTTTTCTCGACGAAATATTTGCGAGCCTGCAGCGCAGCGGAGATGCGGTTGTGCTGCAGGAACTGCGGGATGGGCAGGCGGTTCAGCTCACGGCGCGGCAACTGCTGGCCCAGGTGCTGGTGGCGCGGGCGTATCTGCGGCGACTGCGGATCAAGAAGGGCGACCGCTGCGCTCTGCTGGCGCATAACTCGATGCAGTGGGTGGCGATGGATCTGGCCATCATGGCGGAGGGTTTGACGGTGGTGCCGTTGTACGCGCGGCAGGCGCCCGCCGAACTGGTTGCCATGATGAAGGATTGCTGGCCGGCGGTGATTGCCTGCGGCGATCGATCGCTAGCCGATGCCATTGTGGAAGCGTGGCCTGAAGCGCCGCCGCATTTCTGCTTCGACAATGTTTTCACGGCGGGGCGCGAACCGGTGGAGAATCCGGCGCTCGTCGTTAGAGAAGAGGATGTGGCGACGATCATCTACACCTCGGGCACCTCAGGCGAGGCGAAGGGCGTGATGCTGAACGCGGGCAACGTTGGGTACATGCTGGGCTGCACTTCGGGGCGGCTGGATCAGCTGATGAAAAAACGTCCGGGGCAGGACGCCGTGTTTCATTATCTCCCACTGTGCTTTGCGGGCTCGTGGATCATGATGCTGACCTGCCTGCTGCGCGGCAGCAAACTCACACTGAATACGGATCTGGGAAAGATTGCGGCGGAGATGCGGTTGGCGTCGCCGGACTATTTTCTGAATGTTCCCGCGCTTCTTGAACGCATGCGCAAAGCGGTCGACGAACAACTGTGGAAGACCGGCGGATTTCCCTTGAAGGCGTACACCAAGGCCAAGGGCGCATGGGTGCGGCGGCAGGAGGGCAAAGCGCGCGCCGGGGACGGGATCTGGCTCGGGCTGGCGAATCGGCTGGTGTTTCCTACCATCCGAAAAAAGATGATCGGCGGGAAACTGCGCGCGCTGATTTGTGGTTCGGCGCCGCTGAGTGTGGAGACGCAGCTGTTTTTTATGATGCTGCACATTCCGGTGCTCCAGGGGTATGGCCTTACGGAGACGACGGGGCTTTGCACGCTCGATGATCCGGACGGTGTGGTAGAGGCGGGGCGTGTGGGGCCCGCGATTTCGGGCGTGGAGATGAAGATCGCGGAGAACGAGGAGATCGTAGTGCGAGGACCGAATATTTTCCCGGGATATTGGAATCGTCCAGAGGAGACGGCGAAGGTGCTGCACGATGGCTGGTTTCATACTGGCGATCAGGGCGAGGTGGACGCGAACGGAAACTGGAAGATTGTCGGCCGCATCAAGAATCTGATTATTCTTGCTTCGGGGCATAACGTTGCTCCGGAGCCGATTGAGGATAAGATTTTGCACGAACTGCCGGATGCGATACAGGTGGTGGTCGTGGGCAATGGGCGCGGATATCTCGCGGCCCTGGTCACGGGCAAAGTGAATGGCGCGAAAACGCAAGCGGCGCTGGACCTTGTGAATCCGGGCCTTCCGCATTATAAGCAGGTGCGGGCCTTTCATCTGGTGGAGGATGCGTTCACCATCGAGAGCGGGCTGCTGACGGCGAACGGCAAGCTGAAGCGCGACTTGATTGCGGAGCGGTTTCGCAACGAGATTGACGCGATGTACGAGGCTTCGAAAAACGAAGCTTCGAAAGACCAGGCTTCAATGAATCAGGCCTCGAGGGACCCGGCGGCGAAGACGGCATGAACGAGTTCAAGGGACAAACGCTTTCGTGGCAGATCGTGAATGGCGCCATTGAGCTTGCATTGCATCGCGATCCTTGCAATGAAATCGGGTCGCTCACGCTGGAGGAGCTGGAAAGGTTTACGGCGGAGCTGCCGGAGTTGGCGAACGAAGCTCAGGCGTTGATTGTCCATTCGACGTTGAAGGCCGGGTTTTCGGCGGGAGCCGATTTACGCGAACTGTTTCAGCGCGGGCAGGAGATGGAAAAGGACGCAGCGGTACGCGGAGTGCGGGAATTTCTGGAGCGTATTCACTTCGTGATGAACGCGCTCGATGCCGCGCCGTTGACTACGATTGCGGCGGTGCACGGCGTGACGTTTGGCGGCGGGTTCGAGCTGGCGCTGGTTTGCGACATCATTATTGCGGACCGCATGGCGCGGTTTTGTTTTCCGGAGCTGCGGCTCGGACTGATTCCTGGATTCGGCGGAATTCCGCGCCTGAAGCGGGATTTGGGTAATGCGGTGGTGCGCGATCTGCTGCTCACCGGGCGCAGCTTCAACGTGATGAAGGCGCAGCAGATTGGCCTGGTCAGCCAGATTGCCGCTGAAGGCGAGGCGCTGCGGGTGGCGCGCGCTACGGCCAGCCAGGTGGCGAAATTCGACCGGCGGACGGCAGCGGCGGCGAAGGAGTTTGTGAAGCCGATCCCGTATGCGGAGTTGAAGCAGGAGATTGATATTTTCTGCGACCTTTATTCGCGTCCGGCTGTCGAAGAGGGACTGCGCAAGTTTGTGGAGAACGAGGGAGTGCAGCCGTACTTACCTTAATTTGTAATTGGCGATTTGTAATTTTTGTAATTTGTAATATTAAGGACGCACGCTTATGCCAGCGCCTACTATCGATCACACGCTTGACGAAGTTTTGAATCTGGCGGCTTCGCATTTTAAGGTGCCGCGCGAGAAGCTCACGCCAGACGACGACTTTTTCAAGACGCTCGGAATCGACAGCCTGCAAGCGCTCGATTTGCTGACGCGGCTTGAGCGTCACTTCCGCATCGAGTTGCCGGATTATGAACTGCAGGGCGTGTCGGATTTTCGGACGCTGGCGAATCGGATTCAGGCGCGGCTTTAGAGGCAGTGGTCGGTGATCAGTGGCCAGTGGCCAGCGCGAACCATGACGATTAACGACTGACCACCGACCACTTTCTTTTCTATGCTTGATCTCCGCCAATATGCCAGCCTGGGTGCAGCGCTGAAGGATGCGCTGGAGCGCTGGCCGAACGAAACTTGCCTGATTGAAGCCGATCGCGACCGCGAAAAGCTGCGGCTTACCTATTCTGATTTTAAGACAATGGCGCGTCCGCTTTGCCGCGCACTTGAAGACGCCGATTTCAAGGCGGGAGACCGGGCGGCAATCATCATGACGAATCAGTCGAAGTGGCTGATTTCGGCATATTCAATATTCTTCTGCGGCGGAGTGCTGGTTCCGCTGGATTACAAATTGACTGCGGCCGAGCATCTGCAACTGCTGGCGCATTCGAAGGCGCGGTTTCTGGTCGTCGAATACTACTTGTGGCGCGCGATCACGCAGTCGCCCGAGTTTGCGAAACTCACAACGGAGATTGTGCTGGTGACGGAAGCGCCGGCGGGAGCGGACTTGCGGGGCGCTTATCGTTGGGAAGAATTCAAGAGAAAGGGCGAGCCACTGTTTGTGGCGCGGCAGCGCGAGGACACAGCTTGCATTGTGTATTCATCGGGGACGGGCGGGCGTCCGAAGGGATGTGTGCTCACGCACGACAGTTATCTGGAGCAGTGCGCTTCGCTGACGGCTTGGTATCCATTTTGGCCGGGCGTGCGCTATTTGAGCATTCTTCCGACCAATCACGCGATTGATTTCATGGTCGGATTTATCGGGCCGTTCATCTGCGGAGCTTGCGTCGTTCATTTGCGGACGCTGCGTCCGGAGTTTGTGCGCGATGCGTTTGTGCGTTATCGCATCACTTATGTGAGCCTGGTGCCGATGGTGCTGAAGAATCTGGAACGCGGGCTGCGCGCGAAGTTTGATGAACTGAAGCCTCGCAAGCGGTGGGTGCTCGACCGCTTGATTGGGATGAATAAAATGCTGACGCGCGGGCGTTCTCGGGTGGAGTTGAGCCGGCGTCTTTTGCCGCAAGTCCACAAGGCATTTGGCGGTGAACTGAGGGCGCTGATTGTTGGGGGAGCTTTTACGGATCCTTCGACGCTGCAGTTTTTTTACGATCTGGGAATTCCGGTGGCGTGCGGATACGGACTGACGGAGGCTTGCACGGCGGTGACGCTTAACGATCTGAAACCATTCCGTGCCGATACCGTGGGCAAGCCGCTGCCTGGGACCGAGGTGCGAGTGCTGAATCCGGATAGCGACGGGATTGGCGAAGTGGTAGTGCGGAGCCGCGCGGTGATGTCGCATTATCTGGAGGATCCGGAACAGACGGCGCAGACGATCGTCGAAGGCTGGCTGTTGACAGGCGATCTGGGGCGATTTGATGTTAATGGGCATGGGCATCTCCAGCTTTTCGGACGCAAGAAAAATATGATCGTCACGGCAGGCGGGAAGAATATTTATCCTGAAGACATTGAGGCCGTTTTTGATGGTCTGCCGGTGAAGGAATTCTCCGTTTTTGCGGCAAACTATTTGTGGCCACCGAAGACGCTGGGCCACGAGATGCTGGTGCTGGTGGTGCGACTGGAAGAGAACCAGCAGTTCGACGGGCGTTTGTGCGACGATCGTTTGCGCGACGAGATTGTGGCGCGGAACCGGCGCCTGGCCGACTTCAAGCGCGTGGGTGGGTACCTGCTGTGGGAGAAAGATTTTCCGCGGACGGCGGCGCTGAAGATCAAGCGCGGAGAATTGGCGGCGGAGATTGGGTCAGTTGCTACGCGCGCGGGAGTCGTGGGGGTGTAGCTGTCACTTTCAGCCATCTCGGCTTTCAGTCCTTCGGAGGAAGAATCGCCCTGAGCTCAGAACTGATGAGCTGAGAGTTCAAACGTGAACGAAACTTTTCTTGCCATTATTAATCCGGCGGCCGGTGGCGGGCGATGTGGCGAGCGCGTGGGAGCAGCGCTTGATCGCCTACGATCTGCGGGAATTTTGCTCGAGACGGCGGAAACTCGCTCGGCTGGCGACGCCACTCGGATTGCGCGCGAGGCTTATGGGCGCGGCTATCGCAGCTTTCTCGCGGTCGGCGGGGACGGGACCTCTTATGAAATCGTCAATGGATTGTTTCTGGGGAGCAGGGGAGTCGGGTCTCAGGTATCAGGTCTCGGATCTCAAGAACGTCCAGGTGCGCAAGAACAGATTCCCACGCTGGGATTTCTTCCGCTCGGTACTGGCAATTCATTTCTGCGCGATTTCGTGGAGGGTGCTTCAAAACAACATGGTTTGGAGCATGCTATGCAAGCGCTGTTGGCGCGGCGTTCGCGACTCTGCGATGTTTTGCGACTGACGCATCGGGACGGAGCGATCTACTACATGAATCTGTTGAGCGTAGGGTTTGCGGCGAACGTTGCGGCGTTGCGGCATCGGCATTTTCAAAGGCTGGGGCAGTTTGGATATTTGCTGTCTATTTTTCTTTGTTTGGCGCGGCTTGATCGGCGCCCGTTTCCGGTGCGGTTCGACGGTCAGCAAGAGTTTGACTCGCGGCGGTCCTTGTTTCTTACATTTAACAACAGCAAGTTCACGGGCGGAACCATGATGATCGCGCCCGACGCGGTCACCGATGACGGATTGATTGAGTATGTGCGGTGGGGGCCGATTGGGCGATTGGGGCTGATCCGAAATTTGGCGACGCTTTATGATGGCACGCACACGCGGCATCCACTGGCCGAGCGGCAAGCGGTTCGGCGGGTCGAGTTTCAACTCGACGGCCCGGTAGATGTGATGGTGGACGGCGAGGTACTGAAGCTGGAGTGCCGGACCATAGAAGTATTGCCTGCGGCGCTTCGGGTTGTGGTCTGAGACGGGCAAGATCCGTCTCTACTGGATCGTGATATAAAAACTTTATGTCACAGGAGCGCAGAGAACGGCGAAAGGAAAGACCGGGCACTAAGACTTCGAGCTGGAATTGGGGGCGCATTGCGATCTATGCGGTGTTGATCGTCGCCGCGTTCGGGCTGGCTTACTATCTCGGCAACCGCATGCAGCATAAACATGACGCGTTCGCGCGCTGTCTGAGTGATCGTGGCGTGAAGATGTACGGGGCGTATTGGTGTCCCCATTGCGTGGAGCAAAAAGAGGAGTTCGGCGCGTCGTTCGAGTACGCACCTTACGTAGAGTGCGGCATCAAAGGCGACTTGCATGGAGTGGCGCAGGTTTGTAAAGACGAAGGCATCAAGCATTATCCGACCTGGCAGTTTCCGCCTACCGGCGAACGAGTGGAGCGTGTTTTCACGCTACAAGAACTGAGCGACCGGACGGGGTGCTCGCTGCCATGACTCTCCCCGCCATGACCCCTTTGACAAACCGTCTGATGAGCTTGGTCGCTATTATCGCGGTTTGCGGGATTGTGGTGTCGGCGGAGTCATTGCAGCATCATTACGCGACTTCTAAGACGGCGTTCTGCGATATCGGAGAAACATTCAACTGCGACATCGTAAATCGCAGCGAATATTCTTCGATCTTCGGCATCCCGGTGGCTCTGATGGGGATGCTTGGGTATGCGGCACTGGCGGGGCTGGCCACGGTGTATCGCGAACGGCGGGAAACTCCCGTGATGCTTTTCAGTGGCGCCGCCGTGGGTTTGGCGTTTGCTTTGTACCTGACCTACATTGAAGCGCGCGTGCTGGGAGTGTACTGCATATTGTGTTTGAGTTCGCTGGCGTTGATTGCGATGACGACAATTCTGGCGGGGGTGATTTGGTGGAGGCGTGACCTCAGGGGCTGAAGCCCGCTGGTTTTATGGTTCAGAGCGGCACCGCTGAAGCCGAACCCTTCCCAAGAACATTTTCAGACCAGTCCTGAAAAGCTGAAAGGCCAAGAGCCAATAGCTGAAAGCTTGATTCCCTTCAATGCCGCGGCCAACAAGTCGAAAAGGAAAACTGACGAAGACTGCTGTTGAGGTTCGCTTGCCGATTCCGGCCGGCAACCTTTGGCTGCATGAACTTCGCAGCCGCATCTTCGGGAACACGCGGCTGCTGCGGGTTTGGCTGCCGGCAGAGTACGACGGCTGGGGCGAGACGCGCTATCCGGTGCTTTATTTGAATGACGGACAGAATCTGTTCGATCCGGCAACGGCTTTTGCGGGAGTTCACTGGCAGGTAGGCGAGACCGCGACGCGTTTGATCTCCGAACAAAAAATTCGACCGCTCATTATCGTTGGCATCGACAACACGAAGAACAGGGTTTGCGAGTACATTCCGTATCCCTCAAAAGATCCCGGAGTTCCTGACGCGAAGGGAAAATGCTATCCGGAGTTTCTGCAGCGTGAGGTGATGCCGCTGATTGAAGAGCATTACTCAGTGTTGAAGGGGCCGGAGAATACCGGGCTGGGCGGTTCCTCTCTCGGCGGCCTGATCACGTTGTACACACAGTTGGCAGCGCCGGGAGCGTTTGGGCGATTGCTGATCGAGAGTCCTTCTCTATTTGTGGCGAAGTGCAAAATTCTGAAAGAGAGCCGTCGATTTCGTGGTTGGCCGGCACGCATGTATCTTGGCATGGGGACGCTGGAAGTGGGGGATCCGAAGAAGGATGCGAAAACGGTCGCCGACTTCCGCGAACTGGAGTCCGTTCTGCGCTCAGCAGGCTTGGACGAACAGCGGCTGAAGGTTCGGATTGAAGAAGGCGCGGCGCACAGCGAGTCGGCCTGGGCAGCGCGCTTTCCGGAGGCGCTGGAGTTTCTTTATTCGGATCGCGGCGCACCGGGTTCCACCGTTTAGTTGGAGATGGCTGCGGAGACGGGCAAGCCCAGTCTCTACAGGGGGTTCATAAAGTCTGCTAGCTGCAACGATCGGTTATTATTATCGGTCTTTATCTCAATCTCAGAGATTAGCTTTGGGGGTTGTCTATGAAGGTTCGCGGTTTGGTGGTCTGGTGTGTTCTGGTCGCGGCGCTCTCAATCTCGGCGGCAGCGCAGCCGTATAACGAAGGGCAGTTCAAGGGAATGAAGTGGCGCGACATCGGGCCGTATCGCGGCGGCCGCGTTCTGGCGGTCACGGGAATTTCCGGCAGTCCTTTCACTTATTATTTCGGCGGCGTTGCTGGTGGCGTTTGGCGCACCACCGACGGCGGGGTGAGCTGGCAGCCGATTTCGGACGGGAGCGTGATCTCGTCGATCGGCGCGCTTGCCGTGGCGGAATCGAATCCGAGCGTGATTTATGTGGGGACGGGTGAGTCTTGCCTGCGCGGCAACATTTCTTATGGGGATGGAGTCTATAAGACGACCGATGGCGGCAAGACTTGGCAACATATCGGATTGAAGGATACGCAGCACATTGCGCGGGTTTGGATTGATCCACGGAACTCAGACCATGTGCTCATTGCCGCGCTCGGGCACGCTTACGGGCCGAATACGGAGCGCGGTATTTTTCGCACCAACGATGGCGGCAAGACCTGGGACAAAATTCTTTATAAGGACGACAAGTCAGGCGCGATTGACCTCGCGGTCGATCCGCACAATTCCAACGTGATGTTTGCCGCTCTTTATCAGATTCGGCGCACTCCTTGGAGTCTTGAAAGCGGCGGGCCGGGCAGCGGACTTTACCGCTCGACCGATGGCGGAAATTCCTGGAAGCATCTCGAAGGCAAGGGCCTGCCGGAGGGCATTCTGGGGCGCATCGGCGTGAGTGTTTCTGGCGCCGATCCGAATCGCGTGTACGCGCTCATCGAGTCGAAAGAGAGTGGGTTGTATCGCTCTGATGACGGTGGCGAAACCTGGTCGCGCGTTAACGATGACCAGCGGCTTACGCAGCGCGCCTGGTATTTTACGCACATTTTTGCCGATCCGAAGAGCGCGGACACGGTTTACATGCTGAATACGGGCGTGTTCCGTTCGACCGATGGGGGTAAGACGCTGAATCTTCTGCCGGCGCCGCATGGCGATCATCACGGTTTCTGGATCGATCCGCAGAATCCGAATCGCATGATCAACGGAAATGATGGCGGGGCGACGGTTTCGGTCGATGGCGGGAAGAATTGGTCTACCGAGTATAACCAGCCGACGGCGCAGTTCTACCATGTGGCGGCGGACAACGATTTTCTCTACAAAGTTTACGGCGCGCAGCAGGACAACTCGACCATCGGCATCGCCAGCCGCACCGACGACGGCTATGTCGGACGCCAGCACTGGTTCGATGCGGGCGGCGGTGAGAGCGGCTATATTCAGCCCGATCCGCGGGACTCGAACATTATTTATGCGGGGTCGGGAGGCGGAGCGGTTACTCGCCTCGATCGTCGCAGCAATCAGGAACAAGACATTACGGTCTGGCCGGAGGACGCCGCGGGGCATGGCGTTGGCGATATGAAATATCGCCTCGGGTGGACGCAGCCCATCGAGATCTCACCGCATGATCCCAATGTGATCTACACGACGGCCGAGCGCGTCTTCAAGAGTACAGACGAGGGCAAGAGCTGGACGGCGATTAGTCCCGACCTGACGCGCAACGATAAGAGTAAACAAGTTTCTTCCGGCGGCCCGCTGACCAAGGACAACACCTCGGTTGAGTATTACGACACGGTGTTCACGATCGCGGAATCACCGGTGCAGAAAGATCTGTTGTGGGCGGGAACCGATGATGGCTTGATTCACGTTTCGCGCGATGGTGGCAAAAACTGGACGAATGTAACGCCCAAGGGAATTCCGGAATGGAGCCTGGTGAGCCTGATTGAGGCTTCACCGCATGATGCGGGAACGGCTTATGCGGCGGTCGATACGCATAAGCTCGACGATCTGAAGCCCTACATTTTCAAGACCACGGATTTCGGCAAGACCTGGACGAAGATCACGAGTGGCATTCCGGATGGCGCTTACACACACGCCGTACGCGAAGATACCGTGCGGAAGAACCTGCTATACGCGGGCACGGAGACGGGGATTTACGTTTCATTCGATGGCGGAGCGAACTGGCAATCGCTGCAGCTCAATTTGCCGAACAGTCCGATTCACGACCTGATCGTAAAAAACGACGATCTGATAGTGGCGACACATGGGCGCTCTTTCTGGATTCTTGATGACCTCACCCCGCTGCGCGCAGCAGGTGCGCAAGCGGCGACCGAAACCATGCTCTACAAGCCGCGACTGACTTATCGCCTGCGCTGGCCTGATTTCTTCGAGCGGCGGCAGCCGGTGGGCGATAATCCGCCGAACGGCGCGATTATTTATTACTACCTGGCAACCGCGCCGAAGGGGGTAGTGACGCTCGAATTTCTGGATACTTCGGGGAAGGTCGTGCGGCGCTATTCCAACGAGGAGAAGAAGGAAGCGGAGACGCCGCCAGAGTGGCCCGACCAAACGCCTCCCGAGGAGAAGATCCCGACCGATGTGGGCGTGAATCGCTTTGCATGGGATTTGCGTCTGCAGGG